>Ga0123353_10005270_pt1 | contig 16910 bp, 17 predicted proteins | sample TergutLab28metaG_3_FD_92763 | JGI IMG/M metagenome (GOLD analysis project Ga0123353, IMG submission 92763) | Labiotermes labralis P3 segment gut microbial communities from Petit-Saut dam, French Guiana - Lab288 P3 | ecosystem: Host-associated > Arthropoda: Insects > Digestive system > Gut ...
AACCTCAGATCGTTCTCAAAAAAGAAGCGGATATCGGAGATCCCGAATTTCAGCATCGCGATCCGCTCCAGTCCCATACCGAAAGCAAAGCCCGTATAGACTTCCGGGTCGTATCCGACGTTCTTGAACACCTCGGGATCCACCATCCCCGATCCCAGGATCTCCAGCCAGCCGCTCTGACTGCAGACCCGGCAACCCCGGCCGTTACAGATGACGCACTGGATATCCACTTCAGCGCTCGGTTCCGTGAAGGGGAAAAAACTCGGACGAAAGCGGAGTGCCGTTCCCTCGCCGAAAACCTGCTTGAGGAACGCGGTCAGAATCCCCTTCAGGTCGCCGAAGGTCACCCCGTGATCCACGAGCAGGCCTTCGATCTGATGGAACATGGGCGTATGGGAGACGTCGGAATCCCGGCGATAGACGCGACCGGGCGAAATAATCCGCACCGGTGGCTGGATCTTCTCCATAACGCGTACCTGGACCGGGGAAGTATGGGTACGCAGGATGATATTATCCGCCACGTAGAAGGTGTCCTGCATGTCCCTGGCCGGATGGTCCTTGGGGAGGTTGAGCGCCTCGAAGTTGTAGTAATCCTGTTCGACTTCCGGCCCCTCCGCCACCGAAAACCCGAGGCCGGCGAAGATCGCGCAGATCTCTTCACAGACCTGTGTTACTGGGTGCAGGCGGCCGTAACGGACGGCCCTGCCCGGCAGGGTCGTATCTATCCGTTCTCGCCGAAGGGACTCTTCCTGCTGGCCCGAGGCGAGACCCGCGAGGCGCTCATCCAGCAAGGCGGAGAGCGCTTCCTTGACCTCGTTGCAGCGCTTGCCGAACAGGGGCTTCTCTGCCGGGGGAACCTGGCCGATGTTCCGCAATAACCCGGTCAGGAGACCCTTACGGCCTAAATAACGGGTTCTGAGATCAAGCAGGGCATCCTCCGTCAGGGCCTTGGCGAGTTCGGCCTCCGCCGCTTGAAAGAGGGCCTCCAGCCGCGCAATCATGCCGACGGTTCACCCTTGGCAAGACTCACAATCTTGGCAAATCCCTGGGGATCGTGGATGGCCAGTTCGGAGAGCATCTTCCGGTCGATTTCGACACCGGCCTTGTGCATCCCGTTGATCAACCGGCTGTAGGTGATGTCGTTCAGCTTCGCGGCGGCGCTGATTCGGGTGATCCAGAGCTTGCGAAAATCCCGCTTGCGAACCTTCCGATCCCGATAGGCGTAAGACATCGCATGGTTCACCGCCTCCGTCGCCGTCCTTAAAAGCCGACTCCTGGAGAGGAAGAACCCCTTCGCCGCTTTCAGGATCTTCCTGCGCTTCTTATGAGCCGTCAGGCTCCTTTTTACCCTCGGCATTGCCTTTATCTCCTTAGTCTAATAATCTCTGTAGAGGGAACCATGCCTCTACAGATAGGGAATAAGCCGTTTGACATGTTTTTCAAAAGACGCGTCGATCAGGACCGATTTTCTCAGCTGTCGTTTCCGTTTAGTCGTTTTCGGCGTCAGGATGTGGCTCGTATTGGCCCTGCTCCTCTTGATTCTCCCGGTTCCCGTCAGGGAAAACCGCTTCGCCGCACCGCGGTGTGTCTTCACTTTCGGCATTTACTCACCCCTCTTCATCAAGAATACTGAACCATACGGTTCAGCGTTGTTAACGCTTCTGACGGCCCTGTCGCACCTATTTTTTCGGTGAGACGACCATGACCATGCTGCGTCCCTCCAGCCTCGGGTGCTGATCGACGATGCAACTGTCAGCAAGGGACTCTTTGATGCCCTCCATGATCTTCCTGCCGATCTCGGTGTAGGCGATCTCGCGGCCCCTGAACATCATGGAGATCTTGACCTTGTTGTGCTGTTCCAGGAATTTCCGCACGTGCTTGATCTTCACCTCCAGATCGTGTTCCTCGGTTTTCGGCCGGAGGCGGATCTCCTTAACCTGGATAACTGTCTGGCTCTTCTTGGAGATCTGCAGCTTCTTGCTCTGCTGGTAGCGGAACTTGCCGTAATCCATGATCCGGCAAACCGGCGGAGCGGCGGCCGGAGAAACCTCCACCAGGTCGAGTTCCGCTTTAGCCGCCTCCGCCAGGGCCTCGGTCAGGGAAATCACCCCCAACTGTTTGCCCTCCATGTCAATCACGCGGACCTGAGCGGATCTGATATCCCGGTTGATCTTTAAATCCTTAGCGATGGGTCACCTCCAGACATTCGTAACGTTTATTTAAACTGGGCGCACTGTTCACGGACCAAGGCGATGAAGGCATCCACCTCGATGGATCCTAAATCCTTCCCGTCCCGTTGCCGCGGGGCAATCTGGCAGGAAGCCGACTCCCTATCGCCAACCACGAGCATGAAGGGAGTCTTTTGCATCTGGGCCTCGCGGATTTTGTACCCTAACTTCTCGTTCCGGAAATCACCCTCGACGCGGATACCAGCTTCCCGCAGGCGTTTGCGAACCTCCACGCCCCAAGGAATGTGCTTTTCCGTAACCGTCACCACGACGGCCTGAACCGGCGACAGCCAAAGGGGGAAGGCTCCGGCGTAATGCTCGATCAGGACCCCCATGAACCGGTCGATAGACCCCAAGATCACCCGGTGAAGCATGGCCGGACGATGGCGCTCCCCGTCCTCGCCCACATAGTGCAGATCGAACCGCTCGGGAAGCGTGAAATCGCACTGGATGGTCGCGCATTGCCACTTGCGTTTGAGGGCGTCCTTCAGCTTGAAATCTATCTTCGGGCCGTAGAAGGCTCCATCTCCCTCGTTGACTTCGTAGCTTATGTTGTTGTCCTTCATGGCCGCTTCGAGAGCGTTCGTGGCCAGCGCCCAGTCGGCATCGGAGCCGATGGAACGCTCGGGACGCGTGGAGAGCTCCACTTCGTACTCGAAGCCGAAGATGCCCATGGCATAGCCAACGAAATCGGCGATGGCCCGAATCTCGCGGTTTAGCTGTTCCGGCGCGCAGAGGATGTGGGCGTCGTCCTGGGTAAACTCACGTAACCGCATCAGCCCGTGCAGAACCCCGGTCTTCTCGTGGCGATGGACCGTCCCAAGCTCGAAGTAGCGGAGCGGCAGGTCCCGGTAGGAGCGGACCTTGGATTTGTAGATGAGCATGTGGGCGAGGCAGTTCATCGGCTTGACGCCGTAGGTCTGTTCCTCCACCTCGGTAAAGTACATATTCTCCCGGTAATGGTCCCAATGCCCCGACCGCTTCCAGAGATCCGCTTTCAGGAGCTGCGGCCCGATGACAATGTCGTAGCCCCGCTTGAGGTGTTCCTGCCGTTCCCAATCTTCAATGATCGTCCTGAGCATGGCGCCCTTGGGGTGCCAGATGATCAGCCCGGACCCCGCTTCGTCGTTGATCTGAAAGAGGTCCAGTTCCCGGCCGAGTCGGCGGTGATCCCTTTTCTTTACCTCTTCCAGGAATTTGATGTGTTCCTCCATATCCGCCTGGGTCGCAAAACCGGTTCCGTAGATGCGCTGAAGCATCTTGTTGCGTTCATCACCCCGCCAGTAGGCCCCGGCTACGCTGAGGAGCTTAAAGGCTTTGATCATGCCTGTGGAGGGGATGTGGGGTCCGCGGCAGAGATCGGTAAAGCCGCCCTCGCTGTAGAGGCTGACAGTCTTCACCCCGCTGGGGAGATCGTTGATCAATTCGACTTTGTAATGTTCCCCCTTCACCTGGAAGAAAGCCACAGCCTCGTCCCGATCCATTTCCCGGCGCTCAAAGGGCACATCCGCCGCCGAGATCTCGCGCATCCGGGTCTCGATCTTTTCAAGGTCCTGGGGGGTGAAGGTTTCGGCATACTCGAAGTCGTAATAAAAACCCTCTTCAATCGCCGGGCCAATGCTCACCCGGACCCCGCTGAAGATCTCCTGGACCGCCTGGGCCATCACATGGGATATGCTGTGCCGGAGGATCGCCAACCCTTCCGGAGACGCGGCATCGATCGGTTCGACCATCGCATCGGACACCAAGGGACGGCTGAGGTCATTCACCACGCCGTTTACCCTGGCCGCCACCACCGAAGCCGGAGCATTCCCGTCCTGCTCAGTCAGTACGGCTTCAATCGCCGTCCCCGCTGGGCGCTTTACTCTTTGCCCGCCCGGCAACGTTACCGTCAGCTCTGTTTCCATAGACCTTCCCTATGAAGAAAGGGCACCAGCACGATGCGATGATGCCCTCACAACCTCTCGCCACAAACGCTGTCAGAATCTCCTCACTCGCCCCATTCAAAAGGCGGGAGGGATCAAAAATAATGGTAGGCACGCAGGGATTTGAACCCTGGACATCCACCGCGTCAGGATGGCGCTCTCCCCCTGAGCTACGTGCCTATATAAAGATCTTTCCTTGAAAAGGAATTTTTTCTAACAAGAAAAGACAGTGATGTCAAGGCAAATATCATTTTCACCCGTCGCCATTGATGAGTTTCAAGCCCCGGACAATATAGGTGAGACCTGAAATGACGATAAAAAAAGCCGTCAGCCAGTAGAGGGGCTGCAGCCAGGAACTGACCCAGATGCCGGGGAGACAGCGGGTGATGAGCGCTAGCAGGACCGTGGAGAGCTGTAAGGCCGTCGTCGTTTTGCTGACGAAAGCCGGACGAATCTTGACGGAAATCGACATGATAGACAGGATCATAATCCCCAGCAGGATGATGAAGTCCCGGCTGATCACCAGAACCGTGAGCCACCCGGGAATGACATGGAGGATCGAAAGGGTCACGAAAGAGCTGGCCAGAAGCGCCTTGTCGGCAATGGGGTCCAGATAGGCCCCCAGCGTGGTTTGCTGATGTAGAATCCTGGCCAGGAAGCCATCGAGACCATCGGAAATGCCCGCCGCCACAAAAACGATCAGGGCCTTGAAAAAGGACTCCTGAATAAGCAGGATGACCATCACCGGCACCAGCAGGATTCTCAGCAGCGTAAGCAAATTGGGGAGATTCATGCCTTGGGGTCCGTCATCGTGAGTTCATCCCTAACAACTCCTTGGTTTGTTTCGTCCCAATTTTTCGCAGGTTCAGTCGCCTGCGGCATCGGGAAGCGTTTCAAGCGCCCTGTCCACCAATTCCTGGATGGCTGGTTCGTAAAGCTGAGCGGATCTCAATTCCACCCGTTTTGGGATGATCCTGAAGCTGCGCTCGACGATGCCGTGTTTCGCCGACCAAAGGACTTCCCCGGTCCTGGCGCTCCGCAGTTCAAAGTCAGCCGCCACCGAAGTCGCGGCATAGAAGAAGCCCTTTCCCGGTACGGCCTCCCGCAGGTTGACGGAAAGAACAGCATCGACCCGGAGTTTTTCCCCGATCTGCTGGGCCGAAGGGACGCTGCCGTCGGCAACAAGCTGCGCCTCCAGGGCGTCAATCACTTTGTCCGGTATGCGGGGATAGCCCTTGAAAAAGAGTCCTTCGATCAGTTTGGTTCTCAGCATCTCGGCCGCCCTGGGGTCTGAGGCATTGGCAATCTTCAGGACCGCGATCAGCCGGGGAGGTTGTTTGTCATAATCCGCCATGATTCGGTGGGGAATTTTTCCGGCACCGCAGGCAATCAGAACGATCAGGAAGGATAAAAGCCCAAGTCGGCGGAACTGTTTCATCCCCGATACCTCATTCCAGCGTACCTCCAGGTTTGGTCGTTTTGCAGGTCAATGTCCATAGTCAGTCTCTCTTGAAGCTGCTCAACAAAGGCTGCTGCTCTCGCCAGGAGGCCGGAGCCTTTTCCCAGGTGGTCTCGCGGGGCCTCACGGATCCTCGGGAATCGGTCCTTCAGGACCTCATCTTAGCCGAACACAAAGAGCCGGTAATCGCCGATTCCCCCCGGACGGTCCAGGAAAGGCGCGCCCCGGACACGGCAAATGAGGGTGGAAAGGCATCGAAAGATTAACAGGGCCGGCCAAGCGGCGAGTACAAATGACGCGAGACTCCCTATAGGGCCTTCCTCAGCTTCTCGATTTCCTCACGAATCACCCGCTCAGCGATCCCGGGAACCATCTCCCGGGCGACCTTTTCGGCGATCTCTCCGGCCCGCTTCGCGATTTCCTCACGCAACCCCACATCGACCAGGGCCATCTTTGGGGGCTTCTTCTCCACCACATCGACTACGTCGACCAGATCAAAGATCCTCCCGGCGCTTGTCCCGCCGGCTGCAGAAACGCCGTCGGCCTCGCTGAGAGGCTCCACCAAGTCATAGATACGATCCTCTGGTTTTAGCACTCGTCCTTCAGTCACCATACCTTTTCGCCTTCCCCGGATCACCATTCCGGCTCGGTCCCGTCGCCTGTTTTGGGGTACGAAGACATACGCGCCAGCATGGGGCATCCTCGCCCTAAACGGAATCACAGCCCAACGATCAGGACGGTTCCCGTTTCACGCTTCCCAAATAGAAATAGAATAAAAACTTTTTGGCCAGCCGTCAAGAAAATAGTAGAAGGCGGTAGATGCGCTTACGGGGGACCCGCGTTTCCGCAGCGACTCTCTCCGCCCTGTCCCGCAGGGATGTTCGGGGATCCTCGCGCTCCTGTCCGGCGCAGAGGGCCAAAAGTTCCTCATCGGAGTAAATCCGCGGATGGCATGGCCGTCCCGCCACAATCAGCGTCACCTCCCCCTTGACCGTCTTGCCCTCAATGACGGCGGCCACTTCCGCCGCCGCTCCCCTGATGAACTGTTCATGGATCTTGGTCATCTCCCGTGAGATCACGACCTCCCGCTGTCCTAAAACATCAGCAATGTCTCTCAATGCCCCACCGAGCCGGTGGGGCGATTCGTAAAACACGAGGGTTCGCTCCTCCCGGCTCAGGGAGAGCAGCATTTCCCGGCGCCGCGCCGCCTTGGAGGGCAAAAACCCGGAGAAAACGAAGCGGTCCATCGGCAACCCCGAAACACTCAGGGCCGCGATCACCGCAGAGGGGCCGGGGACAGGAACCACAGGAATCCAGCTGGAAATGGCTCTGCTGATGAGGATATAGCCCGGATCTGAGATTCCCGGCGTGCCCGCGTCAGACACATATGCCACGGATTCGCCGGCCTGGAGGCGCGCTAGGAGTAGAGCGCTCTTTTCCGCCTCATTCTGGTCGTAGAGACTCGTCAGCGGTGTGACGATGCCATAAGCCCTTAACAGAATCCGCGTCCGCCGGGTATCCTCGGCGGCAATCAGGGCGACCTCTTTGAGTATACGCAAAGCCCGGATCGTCACGTCTTCCAGGTTGCCGATCGGGGTGGATACCACGTAGAGGGTTCCCAGTCCCCCCTGCCGCTCCTCGGACCGCTCCGCGTTCCTGTCCGCCCCCTCCGGGTACTCCCTGCCGGCCCGGCGTTCCGCTCCCCCACGTTGACGATACCGCGTCTTTCCCATCATATCCCATTGTAAAGGGCAGAGCCGTTATCCACAAAGAGGCGACCCGATTCATCGCCGCTTTCTTGCCTTGGCAACGGGGAGGCCCTTCATCGTTTCTCGCCGGATCTGCTAGCCTGTTGCCCCTTTGCGCCGGCGGTCCGCAAGGAGGCTGACCAAGGCAAGGAGGTTAAAAGCAGCGGCCAGCAGCCACATGGTACTGAGCCCCCAGTATTGGCTTACCGCCCCCAGCAAAATGGCGCCAATGGCGTTGCCGATATCGTATCCCATGAAGTAGGTGCCGACAGCAAGACCCCGCCGCTCCGGCCGGATCCAATCGATAAGCAGTGCCATGGTCGCGGGTTGGGCGATACCGAACCCAAATCCATTGAACGTTGCGGAGACCAAAAAATAGGATACACTCGTGGCCCAGGGCAGTATCAGCAGGGAGAGGGTCATGAGGATGATGCCGGGAAGAATGACCGCGGTGCGACCGTGACGATCGCCCAACGGGCCGGCAATCATTCTGGCAATCAGCAACGCGGCAGCCTGGGCCATGAAGTAGAAAGCAGGATTTTCAAGGCCGCGGGACTGGGCGAAGAGGGCGGCGAAGGTGCCTATCGCTCCCCAAGCCACTCCCATGCAGAGCGCGATCCAAGCCACGGGCAGTGACTCGACAGCCACGACGCCGGTGCGCGGGGACCAGGGTTGGCGCTGGGAACGACCGGATTCCCGCCGCTCCCGCGTGAAGAACGACAATAGAAAGCCAAAGCAGGCGAGCCCGCCTGACAAGTAAAACAGAGGCTGGAAGCCGAACGATCCGATGAGCAGGAAACCGACGAGAGGGCCGATGATTAGCCCGACTGCCTGGGCGGCGGAGAAGAGCCCCATGGCTTCGCCTCTCCGTCTGGGCGGGGCAATATCGGCCACATAAGCGTTCGACGCCGTGGTATAGCAGCACAACCCGACGCCATGCACGAAACGCCCCGCCAGCAGAAGGGAAACCGAACCGCCCAGCAGATAGACCATACTCGCCAGGCCGTAACAGGAGGTGCCGATCAGGATCAATGGGCGGCGGCGCCAGGCATCGGTCAGCCAGCCAAGGAAGGGACGGCAGAGAAGCGCTGTCAAGACGATACCTCCGCCCACCAGCCCGGCATCGGCCTTGTTTCCTCCCAGGGAGATGACATACAGGGGCAGCGTGACAGAGAGCATCTGCATGATGAAAGCGTTCGTGAAGTTGGTCAATGCCGTGAGGAGGAAATCAGGCGTAAAAAGGCGATTTTCTTCGTTCTTCATTTCTGCTTCGCTTCGAGAATGGCCATTGAGACCGGCTTGGGCCCCTTGACGGAAAGAAATACACCAGGCTCGTCACTGATGTTTTCGAATGTACGGGGCATATCCGTGCAACGCCGCTTTGTCATCTCAATCCTCACCGCGTCTTTCCCGTCATATCACATTGTAAAGGCAGGGCCGCCATCCCCATCAAAGAGGCGATCCCGATTCATCGCCTCTTTCTTACTCTTGGCAGGGGGAGGCCCTTCATCGTTTCTCGCCGGGCCTGTGCTAGCCTGTCGGCCTGCTGCGCCGGCGGTCCGCAAGGAGGCCGGCCAGGCCAAGGAAATTCAAGGCAGCGGCCAGCAGCCACATGGTACTGAGTCCCCAGTACTGGCTTACCGCCCCCAGTAAAATGGCGCCGATGACGTTGCCGGTATCATATCCCGTGAAGTAGGTGCCGACAGCAAGGCCGCGCCGTTCCGGTCGGACACGATCGATGAGCAGCGCCATGGTCGCGGGCTGGGCGATACCAAACCCAAATCCGTTGAGCGTGGCGGAGACCAGAAAATAAGGCACCCCCTTGGCCCAGGGCAACATCAGCAGGGAGAGGGTCATGAGGAGGATGCCGGGGAGAATGACCGCGGCGCGGTTGTGGCGGTCGGCCAACGGGCCGGCAATCATTCTGGCAATCAGCAACGCGGCGGCCTGGATCATGAAGTAGAAACCAGGATTTTCAAGGCCGCGGGACTGGGCGAAGAGGGCGGTGAAGGCGCATGTCGTTCCCCAGGACGCCCCTATGCCAAGCGCGATGCCGGCCACGGGCAGAGACTCGACGGCCACGATGCCGGTGCGCGGGGACCAGGGTTGGCGCTGGGAATGACCGGATTCCCGCCGCTCCCGCGTGAAGAACGATAAGAGAAAGCCAAGGCAGGCGAGCCCGCCCGTCAAGCAAAACAGGGGCTGGAAACCGAACGATCCAATGAGCAGGAAACCGACGAGAGGGCCGATGATCTGCCCGGTTGCCTGGGCGGCGGAGAAGAACCCCATGGCTTCGCCTCGCCGCCTGGGCGGGGCGATATCGGCCACGTAGGCGTTTGACGCCGTGGTATAGCAGCACAACCCGACACCATGCACAAAACGTCCCGCCAACAGCAAGGGAACCGAACCGACCAGCAGATAGATCATGCTCGCCAGACCGTAGAGGGAGAAGCCACCCAGCATCAATGGGCGGCGGCGCCAGGCATCGGTCAACCAGCCAACGAAGGGGCGTAAAAGAAGCGCTGTCAAGGCGACGATGCCGCTGCTCACCAATCCGGCATCGGTCTTGTTTCCTCCTAGGGCGATGGCATACAGGGGCAGCGTGACAGAGAGCGTCTGCTGGACGAAGGCGTTCGCGAAACTGGTCAATGTCGTGAGGAGGAAATTGGGCGTAAAGAGGCGCTCCTCTCCGTTCTTCATTTTTGCTTCGCTTCTAGAACGACCGTTGAGACCGGCTTGGGTCCCTTGACGGAAAGAAATACGCCAGGTTCGTCACTGATGTTTTCGAATGTGTGGGGCGTATCCATCTTCCCCTGCACCACGTCACCCGGCACGGCGACGAACGTCTTGTCACCGACCTGGAACCGGAACTTTCCCTTGATGATGTAGAAGAACTCATCGCTGGCGGGATGCTTGTGGAGCGGCTTACGCTTGCCCGGCGGCAGGTTGTAGATGAAAGAGGCCAAGCCGGCATAGTCGCCGAAGAAGGGATTGACCTCAGGTTCGGACCCGTAGGAGACCTTTTGCCCATAGGCCATATGGATCGCCTCTCCATCCTCCTTGTATTCCGCGAACTTGGACCTGTCCGCCCCGCAGTTCGGGCATTTTGCAGCAGGCTCTGCTCCCTCGTGGCTATAACCGCATACCATGCAACACCATTTTTTCATCTCGATCCTCCTTAAAATTCTCTCACCCCAGCGGGCATCATTGGCGATGAACCTTCCAGGCAGGGGAAAACCTTCAATGGTGCCTTTTCAATCCCGGACCGCGCCGCGATTTCAGTCTCTTTTGCCAAAAGCTGATGAGCCATCGCGCTGAATAAAAAGCGTCCGGGAGGAATAGGCAAATTTGATATTTTTCTCCTGAAAACGTTGAAAGAGTTGCAGGTTGACGGCTTCCTGGACATCCATGCAGAGTGTGTAGTCCGCGGTGTCGAGGCAATAGGCCACCTCATAGTTCAGGGAAGCATCGCCGTATTCCTTGAAATGGACCCGTAGCAGGCGCGCATGTTCCATCGGTTCAAAACTCTGTTGGACGATTTCTTTAATGAGGCGCAGTTGTTCAAGGGATGTCTCGTAGGCAACGCCAAAAGTAAAGACAACGCGTCTTTCTGCCATCCGCCCATAGTTTCGAATCCGGCTTCTCAGGAGATCGTTATTGGAGAATATCAGCTGTTCCCCACTCGAGCTGCGAATCCGCGTTGTCTTCAAGCCGATATGCTCTATGGTGCCGGAGAGGGAGTCCACAACAACCAAATCGCCGATAACAAATGGTTTATCCAAGACAATCGCCAGGGAAGCGAGCAGATCGCCAAGGATGTTCTGCACCGCAAGAGCGATTGCAATGCCGCCGATACCCAGGCCTGCGATCAACCCGGTGATGCTGACGCCGAGGTTGTCAAGGATAAGCAGGAGGATAATGCTCCAGAGGGCGAATCGGGCGACGAAGGCGAGAAAGGTCATCGTGGTCACGCTGGCCTTGTCCTCATCCAGACGCTTTCGAATGGCCCTGTTCAGCGCAAAGGATATGCCCGTACCTGCCCAAAGGCCGGCCTGCACGATCAGGATCAAGACGACCATCTTCTCCCAGGGTATCCCCAGCAAAGGTTTGAGGGTAATCGCGAAGGAGGCGGCATATCCGGAAAGGACCAGCAGGATGAGAAATTGGGGTTGCTTGAGGATATTGATCAGCAGGCTGGCGAACTCACTTTCCGCTACCGCCGCTATGTTGGACAGTCTGCGTATCGCCAAACGTTGCGCAATGGTCAGCAGAGAGAACACGGCGATAATGACGCCAATGGCAATCAGCCAATCCAGCAACGTATTCCCGTGATAGATCTTTTCCAGTAACGTCACGATGTTTCCCTGGTGTCTAAAGGATTTTGAGCTCTATGCCTAACAATGGTTTTTGTCAATCACTAATTTGAAAACACCCATTGACTGTGATGTTTTTATCTTTGACATGCAGGGATATTTCGTATATCAATTATAATATTCGCTTTTTACTTGAGGGCAGTGAAACAAGGGAGGTTCTATGGCAATCTTGTCCATCTCCAATGAGTTCAAAAGCGGGGCGAGCGAGATCGGCCACGCGATCGAAAAGCAATTGGGCTATGCTTTCCTGAGCCAGAGTCAAATCATGCACGAAGCGTCCCAGGCTGGCAAGGAGTGGGCGCGCTTCACCAAGGAATACGGGTCTGCCGCTCCCACGATCTGGGAACGGTACGACTGGTCTTTCATGGGGTTCATGGCGCTGGTGCAGAGCATTACGCTGGACCACGCCCTGCAGGACAACACCGTGATCATGTCGCGCGGGGCCAATTACCTGCTCAAGGACATTCCCCATATTCTCCGAATCCGGGTGGCGGCCCCTCAGGAAAGACGGATCGAGCGGATCATGGCCCAGGAGGGCCTGAGTTGGAAAACTGCGCGGCTCCTCGTCAAGAAAGCGGATCATGAAGTCATCTCGGCGATTCAACAGCTATACGGGAAAAAGTGGAGCGATCCAATTGCCTACGAGATTCGATTCGATACGAGCATGAATGAGACCGGGCAGATCGCCGAGAGCATAAAAAGCCTGCTGGTGGCCAAGGATCACCTGAAGACCCCGAAAGGGCAGCGGTTACTCGAGATGAGGGCCCTAGCGGCGAAGATCAAGGCCAGGATCTTTATCAACCCGAAATTTTTCATCCCGACCCTGGAGGTGAAATCGACACCGGAAGGGATCAGCCTGCACGGCGTTGCCAGGAGCATCAAGGAACACCAGGCCATTCACGAGGAAGTCAAGGGTATTGCACAGGGAACACCAGTGAAATGCACGATTCTTTATCGGGGCATGATGTCCGCGAAGTCCCACCCCCTGGATTGATCCCTGGGCGATGTGTAGGGAACGCGGCGGCATTTTACCAGCACAACCGCTCAAACGATAGGGCGGTGGGGATGCCAAAGACCATCAATACTTCAAAATTTGAACAATCCTGTTTTTCAGGATGAACCGCATGATTAGGAGGCATTATGGCAGTCCTGTCCATTTCAAGTAAATATAAGACCGGAGCTACAGAGATTGCGCTCGAGCTGGAAAAGGATCTCGGTTATTCATTCATCAGGTTGGGGGGCCGGGGAGGGTTGCTCCATAAGGCAAACCAGCTTGCGAAAAAGATGAAGCTCGTCAGTGCGGAAGACGGCAAGGCCTTGATGAACCATACGGGCGAGAATGAATTCATCTCTTTCATGAGCCTGGTGCAGAGCGTCATTTACGATCAAGCCGCGAACGACAACGTGATCATCCTGTCCCGGGGCGGCAATTATCTTCTCAAGGACATCCCCCACGTACTTCGAATTCGCGTTGAGGCTTCGGTGGAATACCGGATCGGGCAATTCATGGCCAAGGAGGAGATCAGCCATGAAACGGCACGGCTCCTCATGAAGCAGGCCGATCGGGAAATTGACTGTACGATCTATGAACTTTTCGGTAAGGGGTGGAGTAACCCGGAGGCCTACGACATGGAATTTCATGTCCCCAAGCAGAGCCACAAGACGATCACGGAGATGGTCAAGAATTTCCTGTTAACCAAGGATGCCCTGAAGACGCCGGAGGCTGTGGAGCTCCTCCGGTTGAAGTCGCTTGCCGCGAAGGTCAAGGCCAAGGTGGCGGTTAATCCAGCCTTCTACGCCACCACGCTGGACCTGGAGATCACCGGAAATGGCATACTGCTGCGGGGCCTCGTCCGCGGAAATGCGGGACAGCAGAAAATCGAAAAAGATGCCCTGAAAATCGCCGGTGCAACTCCCCTGATCTGCGAACTGAGCTGCTATCCTCTCAAAAAAAGCGCGGCCCCTACGTAGTGCAGTTATTTTAAGGTCTAACCCGCAGGAAAAATTAAACAACGCAACAGGCAAAAGCCCTGCATGCCCCTCTTTGCCCCGTGGTTTCATCGGGTTGTGATTAAGGGAAGGCCAGCCTTTACCGGATACAGCGACATCTGTATGGATGCGGATATTTATACATACTCAGGTCTATTTTTTACGGCGTTTGCCGCAGCGACATTTTTTCCCGCGCAGTCCGAACTGATGCTTGCCGGACTTCTGTATGCGGGAGATCAGCCGGCATGGCTGCTGATAGCGTTCGCCACTACAGGCAATACGTTGGGGGCTGCTGTGAATTGGGCATTGGGCCGCTATATGAACCATTTTAAGGGCAGAAAATGGTTCCCCGTCAAGCTGGAGGCCTTACAAAAAACCGAACGCTGGTACAACAAGTATGGGCGCTGGTCTTTGTTGTGCAGTTGGGTTCCGGTGATTGGCGACCCTTTGACCATGGCAGCTGGGGTTTTGCGCGAGCCGTTTGTTTCGTTTATCGCTATTGTAGGGTTTGCGAAGCTCATGCGCTATATGTTTATTGCCGGGATGACATTGCAATTTATTTGAATAACATATCCGCTTTCTATTGATTATAAGAAAAGGCGAATAAATTAGGTCTTCTCCCTGGCACGATGACAGGGAGAAGACCAGAAAAATGTGCCTGACGGGTCAGCGGCTGGCCTGCCATTCGCCTTGTTTTCCGCCTGAATAAGTCCCCTTGAGGGTGTTCCCCTCCACTTGCCCGGTATAGAGAATGTCGCCGACCTTGAACTGGATTTGGCTGCCGTTCATACGGCCGTCGGCCAGCGGCGTTGTGCGATTGCCCAGGAATAGTTCGCCGCTGAGCATCTGGAATGTCTGGGTGATTCGCAGCTCACCCTCGGGCAGCCGCCAGTTTCCTTCCACCTTGGCCGGTACGATCCAGAGGCGAGCCACGCAGTAACCGCCCGCGCATCCTTCGTCACGACCCACGTTCGCCGTCTGGTCGGCCTGCCAGTCCTCCATATCGAAGGAGTTGGAGACGATCCTGGTCCCGGGTTTCATCTCCAGGATGGTCGGCCGTAATTTCATGTTAAGGCTGGGCAGCAGGAACATGGTCAGCACTGTCGCCTGGGAAAAATCGCTTTGAAAGATGTCGCCATTCACGAATTGCGCTCTGTCGGCGACGCCTGCGGTCTCGGCGTTTTTCCTCGCCAGCGCGAACAGCTTAGGATCGTATTCGATCCCCATGGCTCTGGCGCCCCGCCGGGCTGACGTGATGACGGTCCGGCCATCGCCCGAACCCAGATCGATCACGTAATCCTGCGGCGTGACCTTCGCAAGGTCGAGCATCCGATCCACAAGTCCTTGCTCGGAGGGCAGCCAGATGACATCCTTCCCCTGCTGGCCCACATACGGTTCTGCCGAGTCCTTAGCGTCTTGAAACTGAGCAAAGGCGCTTCCCGCCGTAAGGACGAGGCTGACCAAGAGGATGGCAACGCATTGAAGTTTAGTACCTTTTAACCACATACCCTTTCTCCTTATGTTTTTTGATTGGTTATGTTACGGCTGGACGGCGTTATGTCGACCCCGTTACGATATCCGGTTTTTCTTGGGCCTTGGTCCAGGAGGCCGGTGACGGAAAAAACGCCACACCGGCCAGGGTGCCGATCCCTGTATAGGCATGGCCCGATTGTGCTTGTTTCATAACGCTTGAACATTTAACAGAGGCGTCTTCCCAATTTCAAGAAAAATATGGTCCGAAATGAAGGAGACGAGGACATCCTTAAGAGGAGTGGTACGCCGTCATCGCTTGTGGTATATCTCAACAATATTTTTTCACTTCATCTTGGAAGGAGACAAGGAGGCATGCTAAACAAAAGCAGCAAGTTCAGCAGGGCGGAAGGACCGCTGCTCCTGGTTGTCATGGACGGGGTGGGGTTGTCGGCTCATCGTGAGGGAAATGCCGTGACGCTTGCCAACACGTCCACTCTCGACAGGCTGTTTGCCCACTACCCCAATCGGACGCTCAAGGCGCACGGCCTCGCGGTAGGTCTCCCCAGCGATGAGGACATGGGTAACTCCGAAGTCGGGCACAATGCTTTGGGATCGGGACAGATCTATAACCAAGGGGCGAAACTCGTCAACGATGCAATCCAGGCCGGCAGGATCTTTGAGGGTGAAACCTGGAAATTGCTCGTTGCCAACTGCATAAAAAACAAGTCAACGCTCCATTTCCTGGGACTGTTTTCAGACGGAAACGTACACTCCCACCTCGATCATCTGAAGGCCATGCTCGTGCAGGCAAAGAAAGAGGGCGTTAATAGGGCGCGCCTCCATATCCTGTTCGATGGAAGGGACGTGGGAGACACCTCCGCACTGGAATATGTGGAGCCCTTTGAAGCCTTTCTTGCCGATCTGCGGGGTACTTCCTTCGACGTGAAGATTGCCAGCGGCGGCGGTAGAATGACCATTACCATGGACCGTTATGAGTCCGACTGGGAGATGGTCAAGAGGGGGTGGCGGATTCATGTACTGGGAGAAGGAAGGGGATTCTCTTCCGCTACGGAAGCCATCACCGCCTACAGGAAAGAGCTGAACGTCACCGACCAGTTTCTGCCGGGATTCGTCATCAGGGAAAACAACCAACCGGTCGGCGCCATCGAAGACCATGACAGCGCCATCTTCTTCAATTTTCGAGGAGACCGGGCCATCGAGATCAGCAGGGCTTTTGAGGCCGAGGCCTTTGACAAGTTCAACCGGGAGAGAGTGCCTCGGGTGATCTACGCCGGGATGCTGGAGTATGACGGAGACCTTCATATTCCTTCCCGCTATTTAGTAAGCCCTCCGTCCATCGTCAATACCCTTGGCGAAAATCTGTCTGAAGCTGGGATTGTCCAGTACGCCCTGTCCGAGACCCAAAAGTTTGGACATGTCACCTACTTCTGGAACGGAAACAACAGCGGCAAGCTCAAGGGCGAGACCTATGCCGAAATCCCTTCCGACAAAGTTCCTTTCGAGCAGCGTCCCTGGATGAAGAGTGCGGAAATCACCGATTCGCTCATCGATGCACTGAAAAGCGGCGAATATCGATTTCTGAGGGCCAACTATCCTAATGGCGATATGGTGGGACATACAGGAGACTTGGCCGCGGCCATCCTCGCCGTTGAGGCGGTAGACCTCTGTCTGGCGCGCCTGCTGCCTGTCATCGA
>Ga0123353_10005271_pt1 | contig 16908 bp, 15 predicted proteins | sample TergutLab28metaG_3_FD_92763 | JGI IMG/M metagenome (GOLD analysis project Ga0123353, IMG submission 92763) | Labiotermes labralis P3 segment gut microbial communities from Petit-Saut dam, French Guiana - Lab288 P3 | ecosystem: Host-associated > Arthropoda: Insects > Digestive system > Gut ...
AGAAGACCCCAAAATAATCCCGCCACCAGTGCCGCCATTGTTAGCATAAAATTGCCTGAAACCAAATGAACGCCCGCATAAAGAAACGCTCCTAAAATCCAACCTATTTCAGGAGTAAACTTCTGCATCAGATTTTTTTGGATAAAGCCACGCCAGAAAATTTCCTCACAAGGACTTGTGATAAAAAGTAGAATAAGTACGATTATGATAGGTGAAGATTCATAACGGATCATGTGAATAGTAGAAACTTGTTCTTTGGCAAAGGAAAATAAAATCCCAGAAAGGTGATTTGCGATAAAAAAGAGTCCATATAAAAAAGCCGCAGAAAGAAGACCTAAAAATAAAGCAGATAGAGTAAATTCTTTTTTAGAAATAGGCCAACCCCCCCAGCAAATAGAAAGAGCGGCTAAAATAGATGTGGCAATGGACATGCCAATCCAAAAAGAGATCAATTGAATGCCGAAAATAAGTGTCCAGAAAAATAAGGCCAATATGAGTGAAAAAGAAAGTTTTACAGTAACGGAAGCATTTTTCATCATGAGAATCTATTTATAAAAAAATCCCAAGGCGATGCCAATAGCCCACAATATCCCATACTCAAAATGAAGCTTTGCGGTAATGCTTTCCAGAGGAACGAGGATAGAATCTGTATCTTTAACTAATTTTTTACAAATGTTAAAAATTTTAGGGATTAAAATTAATGGCAATAATGCGGTTACAGGAACGATGTAAAAAAGAACCAACAAAATGGTAGAGAAAACAGTGCCGATACATAGAGCCACATAATGGTAAATGCCTCGATTTAGCTGAAGCCAAATGGCTAATGTTTGAATGCCGGCATTTTGATCATGGTTAATATCTCGCAGATCGTTAACATGTAAAATAGCAGACACCAAAAATGAAATTGGTGCGGCAATAAGAAATGCGTTTGCGTTTAATTGCGTAGTCTGAATGTAGTAGCTAGGCGCTGTCATTAAAGGTCCCATGAGGAAAAAAACGAAAATACTACCGACACCCCAAAACTTATAAGGGCTTGGACCTGTTGTATAACAATATGCCCCTAGTACGCCAATGATGCCAAAAAATAAAATCCAAAGACCGATTGTATACACCAAATAAAAACCGATAAGGATTGTAAGAATCAATGCAAAAAGCCCTGCCTTATACATGCTAGACGGAGTCATTTGCCCGGTGACCAGTTGCGGACAAGTCGTGGCAGATTGAATGGTATCCACCCCTTTTTTATAGTCTCCATAGGTGTTGAATAGATTGGTAGATGTTTGAAAGAGAATTGCGCCGAAAAGAGTAAGCAAAAATAACCAAACATGAATCGTTTCTTGTTGCCAGAAAGCAAACGCAGTGCCCGCTAAAACAGGCACACTTGCGGCAGTATATGACCAAGGACGTGTTGCAATAAACCATTTTTTCATAGAAAATCCCTAATAAAAACCGAGGCAGGGAAATTTCCCACCTCGGTTTTTAACATTAGACGACATGCTAAACTAACCGCAACCTTTCATGGCTTGACCATCGGCAGCGTTATAATGGAAGTAAGAATAGATGTCTGTCATAACAGCTTCGCTAACTTTATTAATTGCGCCTTTATGCTTGGTTTTGATATTATTGAAACAAGCAGTCCAGTCTTTTATAGGTTTTTTGCTAGGGTTTAAGGCAGGAGCCTTTCCACCTTGCTGGTGACAAGCAGCACAATTACTGGCAAAAGCGGCTTTCCCTTTTTTGTAGTCGCCCGTAGGAGCATATGCAGACGCAATCGAAACTGCAAAGCAAATAGAAACAAAGGCAACAACCAGTAAAATAAGTTTTTTCTTCATGGTATGTCTCCGTGTTAAAGTGTTAATTTGCTAAAACTACATTGAGAGGTAACGAGAGCACTCTTCCACCATTTCAGCATTTCTTGCTTGAGTTACAAAATCTTTAAAACCAACGCCAGGCACTTCTTTTCCGTGAAGACCGTATGCCCGAAAACTAACATCACAGACCGTAATTCTTTCGGCTTGGCCTATCAATTGAGAAAATTCTGGTTTTTGGGTTAAATGAACAGACAAGCCTGAAAAGAAGACGACTACTTTTTTGCCTTTAGCTTTGGCAGCTTTTGTCAATTCGATGACCCAGTCCAAATGTTTTTGAGTGGAAACAAAAATTCCTAAATCAACCATTGTTATAATCCTTATTGTTGAGATAGCATGAGGTTTAATCGTCTCATACTAGTATATGATTACCACCAGGAAACAACGCGATCGTGCGCAAAAATTTCGTCAACTATATTTGCCCAATCAATATTTCCTTCGTAAAGTTTAATTATTTTGCCGTCTGCAAACGTATCGACCAATTTTTGATCGCGATCGCTAGCCGGTTTACCGCGAAGTAGTGTTAAAGTCGCCATTGTATTATCCTCTTTTTAGAATGGTACAATTATATCAATGTTTTTTAAATTCGCAATCATTTCATCGTCAGTGATTGCGGTGAAGCCCCATTTTTCTACGTTTGCAGGGTTGTTAGAAAATCTTTCCCCTTCAAAATCATCGAAAAACTCTACGTTGGCTTCATATGCTTCATTATTTTCATCATCTGTGTTTACCAGTGCTTGAACTTCATGATCCAGAACATACATTTGCACACCGGATGCTTCTAAAAGAAGTCCTAAACTGGAACGCAACGCTTCATATTGTTGGTCTATATCTTTGACAATTACTGCAACTGTTGCCATGGTGTATTATCCTTTTTTAATAATGTAAACAGTATACCCTTCGGGCACATCTTCCATTGATAATAGTTCATGCCCGTTTTTTTCTAAAAAACCGGGAATGTCATTTTTCGAGCCAGGATCATCTCCAAGCACGCGCAGAATTTGACCTGATTTCATTCCACCGATTGCTTTTTTGGTTTTAAGCATTGGCATCGGACAGGTAAGTCCAAGAGTGTCTAATTCTACGTCGAACGTGTTTAGATCTACCATGTTCTTTTCCTTTCGTGAGTTTAAAGATATTTAGAATATTACAAATTTTTCTGTCTTTTCATTCCAGATTCCAACGATGGCAATGAATGCAAAAAAGAGCAAGTATATAGTTAATAGTATTGGCCAAGAGAAAATTTTAGTTAAATCTACCGCTTGGTTAATATATGCTGGCATTGTATCTGGATTAAACCAAGTCCAGTTTTTTACAATAGGATGAAAATAAGAACTGAAAAGAATAAACGGAACAAGAGTTACCCATAGTTTAGTATTTCCTTCACCGGATCTCCACAGCGAACTGGAACCGCAACCACCAGCAATGGTCATGCCAAAGCCAAAGATGGTGCCGCCAACAATCCCGCCAAACCAAAAGGCTGGATAGATATTTACAGCACCCGGGTTTTTATATAAAAACAGAGCCATTCCTAAAGAAGTAAGAGCCATAGCAATCATAACCCCCCGAAGCATGATTGTATCGCCAGTCATAAAAAAATCTCTAAAAGAGGCGACAAAGCATAACCGGGAGCGATACATAACCACGCCTACCAGCGTACCTAGAAATAAGTATCCGCCAGCTCTAACATTATTCGTATATCCTGCAAGGATGAAGGAACCTACAAGCCCCAAGAAAAGGATAAAACCAAGCCAAGGTTGTACTTTCTTCCAGTCAATTCCACCTTCTTTCGCTGCAGGTTGCTTCTTGGATTTTGAGGGAATATGTTCCATTTCCCACAAAAGATATTTCAGCGCTAGGTTAGTGCCGATAATCATACCGACCATCATGGCAAATCCAGCACCTGAAAAAGTAGCAATAGCGATATAATAACCACCGATATTACAACCGGCAGCTAAAATAGCACCAAAGCCCATCATTGCCCCACCCACAATGGCTTTTACGTATTCGAAACCAGGCTGGATGTTTAGGCGAAAGCGTCTGGTTAAAAGGGCGGCAGCAAAAGTGCCTAATAAAATTCCAAAGTTTGACATGGAATAACCATGTCTGATCGGTGTAAGGCCCGGCGCATCTTGATTCATGCCGATTAAATAAAAGAACCAATCTCCCCAGTTTCGAAAGCCACCCACAACACCCCATGGATAGTCCCAAATTACGTATCCAATCGCAAGAAAAGCAAGCAAAATTCCTGCGATCCATGCGGGCCAATCTTTGGAAAATAACATTTCGTGAAAATCTTTCACGCTTTGGACGATGGTACCCCTCAAAGTATTTTCTCCCACCTGTTGTTCCTCCCCCAAGATATGATATATTGATATTATACACTAATTCCAAAAGAATAATTCCTTCTAGAATCTCCCTAACTACAGCATTGTACTTTATAATTAATTCTCCATAAAAGTCAATCACCTGGAGAAAAAACATACGGATTATATAAGTGTGTGGTTTTGTTAGAATAAGCCAAAAAACAAGCGAAATTTGATTTTTCTTGACATAAAACAGGCTTCCTCATTACAGTCAACGCATTTGAACGGATAAAAATAAACTTAAATTATTAACAAATAGGCAAGAAATATATGAATACTTTTTTTATGCGGATATGTCTTTATTTCTTCGTACTTTTAACAGGATCAGCCGGATTAATTTACCAAGTAGCCTGGCAGCGATATGTAAGCCGATTGTTTGGAAGCGATAGTATTGCGACAGCAATTATTTTAGGAACATTCTTGGGAGGGTTGTCGCTTGGCTATTACCTGGTGGGGAAATTTTCGCTTCGTATTAAAAAACCGCTAGCCCTATATGCCATTTTAGAATTGATTATTGGAATATGGTGCCTTGCATTTCCTTGGATTTTTAAAGCGGTATCTTTTTTATCTAGTTCGTGGAGTTTTGCGCCTCCGTTTTGGGTATTACCGGAAGGGCTTTTTTGTGCCTTTTTATTAATGGGAATTCCTACCGTTTGTATGGGAGGAACAATTCCGTTGTTAACACGAAGCTTTTCGAAAAGTCTGGAAAATTCAACTCGTGTACATGCTATCATTTATGCCGTAAATACGGTCGGTGCATTTATCGGGGTACTGTTGGCTGGATTTTATTTGGTGCCTCAATTTGGTTTGCCTCGAACAATGATGACGACATCGATATTAAATTTCCTTTCGTTTTTCTTCTTTCTTTTTCTTTCTTATAAATTAAAATTGTCAATGGATTCAAAAGAGCCTGATACAGCAACCACAGAAAAAGCACTTCAATCTTTTTCACCGATCCTTTTATATGGAATTGCTTTCTTAAGCGGTTTTTATGTCATGACATTGGAAAATGTTTTGATCCGTGTAGTTGGGATTGCGGTAGGGAGTTCCACCTATGCTTTTTCAATTATCGTAGCGGTATTTATTTTATCTATCGCGCTGGGAAGTTTTGTCATTGGAGCCAAAAAACAGTTTTCAAAATCAATTTTATTTTTTAACCAATTGGCAATTGCAGTTGGATTAATTCTCATTTATCTGACGCTGGACAACTGGCCATATGTAGCTCATCTGTTGCGTATTTCTTTTCAAGGGAATATCGCTGGTTTTTGGATGTACTATATCACCATCTTTAGTGTTCTTTTTATCTTATTACTTCTTCCTGTAGGAATGATGGGAGCTACCGTTCCCATCATTTTTCATGAATTAAAGCAAAATTTAAAATTGGTTGGTTGGCATTCCGGATCCATATTATCTTGGAACACGTTGGGGAATTTACTAGGAAGTCTGATTGGTGGCATCTATTTATATTACATATTTGATGTCCCTGGTATTTTCATGATGGCAACGTTTTTAGCAGGCATCTCTGCCATTTTAGCCAGCCGTCATTTATCGACTCAAAAAATACTGGTTGGCGTTACGATTGCTATAGTAACGGTTATTATAGCTGCGACACCCGGGCTATACCGAAAAACCAATTTTGCGGTAGGGACATTTGGTGTTCGTTCTGAATTGCCTTTCACCTATTGGGGAGCCTCTGCTTTTTTTAAAAATCTTCACGAACAAATTTCTGTTCCATACTATAACGATGGACCCGTTGCCTCAATAGCAGTAACTCGAGATAATATGCCCATGCCGCCGTTTGGGAAGCGGTCGATGGCATTGATGGTAAATGGAAAATCGGATTCTTCCACATTAGGAGATGTATATACCGTACGCCTATTGGCACATTTGCCGGCATTATTCGCTACGGAACGGGATTCGGTCATGGTGATTGGGCTGGGGACTGGAGTGACTGTGGGAGAATTGAGCTTGTATCCGGAAATTAAACGAATTGATGTGGCAGAGATTTCTCCTGCAGTAATTAAGGCTCTTCCTCTTTTCGGAGAATTTACACATAGTGTTCACAAAGACTCGCGAGTAAAAATTCATCAAGGAGATGCGTTTCGAATTATTGGCCGAAGCCCCAAAAAATGGAATTTAATTATTTCGGAACCTAGCAACCCCTGGGTAACAGGCGTGGATGCCCTTTTTACAAAAGATTTTTATCAATTGGCCAAAAAACATTTAACGGAGAAAGGAATATTTGCACAGTGGTTTCATACCCATGCGACAAGTCCAGAAGCCATTGGCATAGTTGTTAACACAATGCGACAGGTTTTTCCGGAATTGCGTGTGTTTATGACAGGAGTAGATATATTAATTTTAGCCTCACAAAAACCACTTGCCTGTGAAAATTTAAGAGCGGCTCAACAAACAATTTTTTCAAATCCGAAAGTAAGAGCATCCTTAGCAGAAATGCGTTTGGACTCATTGGAAGCACTTTTGGTCCGAGAATGCTGGACGTCTGCTTTCATTGAAAAATATTATGGGCAATCCTTGCTACAGACATTGGATCATCCACGTTTGCATTATGTTGCTGGGAAAGATTATTTTAAAGGAAATGCGATTCCCATGGAGTATTTCTTAGATGAGCGGACAGCGGCCTTTATGGAAGAACATTTGTTTATTTGGGCAGTTGCAGGATCATGTAAAGGACTTACGATCCCATCGGATACGGCGGAAACGAACTTTAAGCTTCGGCAATCGGCTCAAGATATATATACAGGTAGAAATACAATTTTATCTGATACAATTGAGATTCGGGTTTTAAGCCAACAAGCAAAAGGATCTGCACCTAGCTTGCAAAAAATATGGCAACATCGACTGGATATTATTCCATTCATACAAAGGTATCCTCAAGATGAGGCAGCTTGGGCAATGATCGGCTTGGCCGGAGCGAGCTATCGCGAAAAAGCGGAAGTTTTAATGAATCAAATGAGAAAAACCAGAAATTGGCTCACCCCATATCTAATAGAAGGATTTTTCGATTTATTGATAGATGGTGGAAATCATTCACAAAATGCCTATGAAAAGAACTGGTGTTTGCTGCAACTCCTTGATTATTTGGATAAAGAAGGATTCTTGGATAACACGAAAGCACAAGGTATTGTAAGCAATCTAGTTCGAACTCCCTATGGAGAGGTGATATTATTGCCTGAAGATGCCCATTTGAAAAGGATTTTATGGAACTTAGGGCTGAATTAAAATAATGAAGAAAAAAACTAGAAAAAGAGAATTAAATGAAATAAAGTCTATTTACTTTTTAAAAATGAGCATATATAGTGAAATGGTCTGTAAGTCTAGAAGGTAGGGGACTTTTGAAAATAAAATCGGAGGGGATAACGTATTGTTGACTCTCCAATGTTTACAAATAACTTAATAGGAGGATCTATAATGGGCTACTATATGTACGACAGAACTGAAGAAATAACTCCGTATGAACGTTATTTCGCAGCGCTTAACGGCGAAAGACTGGATAGAGTTCCGGTGATGTATTATCCCCGTTGGGTAGCTTTGGAATACGCTGGAATCACTTTTTCCGAAAGTTGGCAAAATCCGGATGAACATGTGCGCGCTCAAATCGTAGCACAAGAACGCTTTCAATATGATGCAACCATCGACTTTGATATGATGGGTCCTGTGGAAGAAGCTATGGGAGCTGTTTTGAAATATCCTGAAGACGATGTGCCCCAAATTGAAGACCCGCCTATCAAAACCAAAGACGACATGAAAAAAATCAAATGGAAAATTAATGCATACACGGATGGAAACATTCCACGCGTTCTGTATGCTGTTCGTCGTCTAAAAGAAGAATTGATTAAACGCGGAAATGGGAGACAAAGAGTACCAATTTCTACTTGGGGTTCTTCTCCTGCTCGTACCGCTGCTTGTTTGACCGGTTTCAAAAACTGGTTCATGATTGTTGCAAAACAACCGGACTGGGCACAAGAATTAATGGATCTGGCTTTGGATGGCTGGGTACAACAAGTTAAAGCTTGCTGGGAAAACGGTGTTGACCATGTATGGATTAATGACCCAGTATCTTCCCGTGACTGTATTTCTCGTAAACACTACGAAGAACTAACGCAACCAATGCAACGTAAGTTCATTGAAGCGATTCGTCGTGAAACGGGTATGAAAACTGTATTCCATCCATGTGGCAACTGGCATGATCGTCTTGACTTAATTTTCGAAAACCAAGCTAGCGGTTACTTCTTAGGACCGATGGATATCGATCTGTGCTGTGCTGAAGGTAAGAAAATTATGGAAAAAGGCACCAATCCGCACTTCAAATGTTTTACCGGTAACGTGGGTGCTGCAACCAAATCGACCATTACTGATGGTCAAACTGCAGTACCATATGGTACTACATTGAAATATGGTACGCCGGAAGAAATCTTAGAAGAGTCTAAATATGTTATCGATGCGACTGAAAAAGCAGGCATTCGTTTAATGTTAGGTACGAACTGCTGGGATACCAAAGGCACACCAATGATTAACCGTGATGCGATTACCTATGCGGCAAGATGCCATGGTCGTTTCAGTCAAATGGATTTTATCAGTGACGAAGAAAAAGAAGCGATTGCTGCAAACGTAAAAGCAACGTTACAAAAACAAAGAGCATAAGATACAAATCCATATCGGCTGTTTCCTTTTGGAAACAGCCGATATGATACAATAAAGGAGGATATTTAAAAATGAGCGATACAATTAAAGCGTTGGCCCATGCTGTATACGAGGGAGAAGAGGCTGATGCTCTCAAATTGACCCAACAAGCGATTGATGAAAAAATTCCGGTACAAGAAATTTTGGATCAAGGGTTGGTGCAAGGTCTTCGGGAGTGTGGTGCTTCTTTCGAAAAAATGGAAAAATTCATTCCTGAAATGTTGATGAGTGCAGATACCATGAAGTCCGCAATGGTTCTTTTGAAACCATTAATGGCGGATGGCGACGGAGGAATCTCTACGATTGGTCACACTGTTTTGGCCACCGTTGAAGGTGATGTTCATGACATCGGGCTAGATCTTCTTCGCACGATGTTTGAAACCGCTGGCTTCAGTGTTACTTTTATGGGTCCGGATGTTCCGACCGATGATATCGTTGCGACCGTTAAAGAAGAAAAACCCCATATTTTGGGTCTTTCTGCATTGTTGTCGAATACCATGGATATTATGCCGGGCATTCTTGCTCGTTTAGATGAAGAAGGCTTGAGAGGCGGTACAAAAGTTATGATTGGCGGCGCACCTGTAAAACAAGATTTTTGTGATATGATTGGTGCAGACGGTTGGGCGTTTGACGCTTCCAGCGCAGTGCCGGTTGCTAAAAAACTGCGTGCAGAATTAGGCTAATAAAACAGTTGAAAAAATAATGGAAAGGGAGGATTTCCCCCCTCTCCATTATTAAAAGCTTAGGTTAAAGAAAAATAGTAGCACGGATCTATCTAAATTAAAGAATAGGGTTCATAACCTAACAGCGAGGGGAAAAAAGAATGCAAGAAGAAAAAAAATCTATCATGGAAAAACCTGTTTCTCGTAGAGATTTTACTAGAATTGCGATGACCTTCGGGATTACCTCAACCTTGATGGCATGGAGTGGATTCGCAAAAGCGGGTGTTTCTCCGAGTGCAGAAACTCTGGCTCAAAAGGCCGCAAGCATTCAAAAGGACAGATACAAATCTGCACCGAAGTTTAAACTTCGGTACGGTGCTGCAGACCACAGCGTTGAAACTTCATGGGTGGCTAAAATTGGAACCGTTGAATTCGTTAACGAAGTGGAAGAACGCACTAACGGCGCAATTCGTGTTGAACACTTGGGTTCAGGTACGATGTGTGGTGAAATGACTTGTGCGGAAAAATGTACCCAAGGAATTATCGATTTTTACTTGGCATCTAACAACAACGCATCTGTTACATGCCAATATCTTCTGACCTTGGACTGGGGCGCATTATGGCAAAACCGCGCTCAATTGTATAACTTTGCATTTGATTACCGCAGAGAACAATTATTCCAAGAACCGATGAGACGCCTGTATAACATTGAAATGTTACATGGGGACTATGGTTTACGTTCACTTTTCATGAGTAAAAGAAAATACAGTAAAGTACCAGATGTAGCTACGGTAGAACAATTGACCAAACTAAGAGCGAAAGTAAGAACAACAGGTACTCGTTTTGGTTTGAAATCTCTCCAATTGATGAAAATCAACCCAGTGGCGATTTCTTTTGATGAAGTTGTGGACGCAGTTCGTCAAGGCGCGATTGACGGCGCGGATGCATGGGAAATTCCGTTCAGTGTAAATCGTTTTACAGAACATACAGCCCAACAACTTTACCTCAAATACTGTGCAGGTTGTTGGATTACTGGTATGAACCGGAAAAAATTACTGACATTGCCGTCTAACCTGCAAAATGAAATTATGGAAGCAGCTTATTTGACCCAAGTAAACATCTTAGGAAAAGAAGAAGCGTCAATTGCAACCAAAGCAGGTTCTGGGGACACCACGCCAACAATAGTTGGTTCTGAACACTGGAAATGGGGTATTCGGAACGTTGTTTGGACAGATGCAGAATACGATAAATTAGAAAAATTAATTTCGCCAAAATTCAACCCGAAAGTTTGGACAGAAGATATGAAGAGAATGAACCAACTGATGGGTAAAGGCGATAACTTCCAAGAAATGTACAAAATTGCCCGTGAAGTACCGCGTCATGCATATGCAATTGACATAATGCCGAAACGTTGGTGGAAAAAGAACCCCAGTTGGTATGTAAAAGGTCCTTGGAAACGCGGAACTGGTGACTGGGTGAAATCTGACAAGAAAAAGGTATAAATTATGATCTTTAAATGAATGGCTCTCACTTAAACAACAAGAGCCATTCATTTAAGGTGAAAAATTTTCACCGACAAACTTAATAAGGTAGAAAAATGAAAAAACTATTTACATGGTTAAATGCAAATATTGAAAATATTGTTATTTTTCCAAGCTACTTTCTAGCAATGTGGGTTATGGCGATTGAAGTTCTTCAGAGAATGTGGGGGGGCTCCTGGCCATGGGCAAATTATGTGTGTATGACATTGTTTTGCTGGTTTTCCTGGGTTGGATGTTCATGGAATATCAAAGAAAGAGCTCACTTACGATTGGGTGCATTTCGTGTCAGAGCATCACGGTCGGTACAGTTTTCATTATTGCTTTTAGACTACGCACTGTGGCTTATATTTGCTGGAATTGCTATGAAAGCAATTATAAGCTTGATGATCCGGAATTATGAAATGCAAGGTATTATTTATGGTACCGGTATCCCAACATGGTTGGGCCCACTCTTTTTACCGTTTGCGTTCTCTCTAATTGTTTTTCGAGTGATTCAGTGTATTGTTGTCGACGCTAAAGACTATAAATCCGGAGCGCCCTTAAAACTTACTCCAACAACCACAGTAGACGTATAGAAGGAGGGGCAACATGGATTTTATTATTCAATTACTTAGCGCGAATTTAACACTAACGCTGTGGCTTGTTACAATTACTACGGGATTCTTGTTTATTGCCGGAGTACCCATTTTTTCATGCGTTGTGTTTTGGTCTTTAATAGCTTCTATGGCCATTCATTTTCCCGTTGAAAATATCGGGGTGAGTGCATACCAGGATTTACAGAAATATGCACTTTTAGCCATGCCGTTATTTATTTTGACTGGGGACTTGATTGGTGCAGGCGGGATTGCCCGAAAATTATCGATGCTCGCTCGTAAAGTCTTGGCTCCATGCCGAGGCGGGTTGGCGATGGCAACCGTTGCAACTTGTAGTACCTTTGCAGCGATTTCAGGATCCAACTCTGCGACCGTTGCGACGATCGGGAAAATCATGATTCCGGAGATGAAAGATCAAGGATATGATTTTGAGTTTGCCGCAACGACTGCTGCTGCAGGAGGGATCGTTGGTATTTTAATTCCGCCGTCTGTTCTGATGATTATTTACGGAGTTAGTGTTGGTGTAAATGCAACAGACCTTTTTAAGGCAGGAGTTTTACCTGGAATTACTGTAAGTATTGCACTGGCGATGGCGACCTTGTTTTGGTCCATAAAACATGACTGGGGTCGTCCGGAGAAGTTTGACATCAAGCAGGTTGTTGGCGCACTATGGGGTGCAAGATTAGGACTGGGTGCCATTGCCTTAATTTTGTTCATCGTATACGGCGGTATTTCTTCTCCAACGGAAGCTTCTGGGATAGCAGCCGTTTACTGTTTAGTTGCCGGCGGGTTTCTGTTGCCGAAAAACTTGAAAAGAATTCCTGAAGTTTTCCTTTCTAGTGGTCGCGTAAATGGTATTTTGGCACCTGTTATTGCGGTTTCTATCGTACTACAGCAAGTATTTATGATGATTGGCGTACCAGAAATGGTAGAGAACTTTCTTGCTTTATTTGGTAGCAAATACATGGTTATGGTCGCAATGATGTTTGCAATTACTATTGCGGGTTCTCTTATGGAAGCGATTTCGATCTGTATTATTTTGGCACCGATTTTAGCTCCCATCGCGGTTTCCATTGGATTTGATCCAATTCACTTTGCAATGATTTTTATTGTAGGGTTGTCTATCGGTTTTATTACACCGCCGTTTGGATTAGATCTATTTGTTGCTTCCGGGATTACAGGAATTCCGTATGAACGACTTATTCGTTGGCTACCTCCCTTCCTGATTTTCGTAGGGATTGCCTGGATTATCATCATGTTAACACCATGGTTGAGTTTGGCGTTCTTATAAAGCACGAAGCAATATAAAGATATTAAAATGGGCTGTTTCTTTGTAAAGGAAATAGCCCATTTTTTAAATTTGACGCTTGAAATTGGGTTCAGTATCAGAGAATAAGCGTAAAATATTTGTTCGATGTCGGATAAAAATGAGAATCACGAGGATAAAAACAACTGGAAATGTATAAATACCTTTCAAAAATGGAAAAAGAAAAAGAAGGGATACGCTAGCGATTAAAGAAGATAAAGAGGCTTTTTTAAAAAGCCAAAAAACCAATAAATAGATACATAATGCACATCCTGTAGCAACAGGAGAGATAATCGAAAGCCCGCCAAAAGTAGTCGCAACACCTTTTCCTCCTTTTCGTAAACATGAATATAGAGGAAACATATGACCAGCGGTTGCGCAAAGAGCAATTAATAAAGAAATGAGTATTGGGTCAAAAGAAGTAGAAGTCACCCTTTTTGAAATGTAAAAAAGGTATAGCGCTACAGGAAAGGCACCTTTTAAAGTATCTGCTATAAGGGTTAAGATACCGGCAAAATATCCTGCCACACGCATAACATTGATAGCACCCGTATTATGGCTACCATGTTGACGAATGTCAATGTGAGTAAACCGCCTGGAAACAAGAACGCCAAACGGAATAGAGCCTAAAAGATAAGCTATAAGCATTCCTATGAAGATATATTCTTTGAGAAAAATGGGGAAAGTGACCATCATATATAGGCTCCTTAAGAGAAACCAACTAAAAAAGCGATACCCGTTTTAGAACGAGATACCGCTTTAAAACGGTCATGAAATGGTGGAGCTGAGGGGGATCGAACCCCTGGCCTCATGACTGCCAGTCATGCGCTCTCCCAGCTGAGCTACAGCCCCAGCAATTTTTGTATCCTTTTATCGAAAAAGTGCTGACGTGTCAATATGAAATTACAAGAAAGAAATGGGGGAATCGCTTGTCTTATATTGACAAAATACTCATTTCCACATACTAATAAATCTCTGTAAAATGGTTATAAAACAAAAACCCTTTATGATGGATTGAGGAAAAAATGCTCAATTTTATGCGTTCTTACTCGAAAAGTGTGTTCGTTAAAATTCTTTTAGGAATTATCATTATAGTTTTTGCGGTTTGGGGCATCTATGCGACAGGAGATACACCTGCTGATCAAATCGCCATTGTAAACGGAGAAAAAATTACGCCAAAGCAGTTCAGTCAGATGTATGAAATGATTGTACAGCAGTTACAGAATTACGCCAATGGGCAACCTTTGGACGAATCTGTTATGAAAAGCGGAGTGTTGGAACAGCAGGCACTGCAAATGGCAATATCTCGAGCACTATTGCGACAAGAAGCACAAAAAATAGGGATCAAAGTAACAGATAAGGAACTACAAGAAACGATAGCTGGTTTCTCTGCATTTCAAGAAAATGGTGTTTTAAATAAAAAACGCTATGAAACTGAATTGCAGCGAAAGGGAATTTCTCCCGAAGAATTTGAATCGGGATTAAGAACAAATATATATATTGAAAAGCTTTTGAACATTGTACAAGAAGTAGTGGCCGTATCGGATGCAGAGCTTCGACAAGTATATAATTTGCAAATGGAACAAGTGCGTGTAGGCATTGTTCCCTTCATGCCGACTAAATATACGACTGTAAAAGTAACAAATGAAGACGCAAAAACATATTTTGATAAAAATAAAATGACCTATCAGGAACCGGCTAAGGTGAAGGCACAGTACGTTGTCTTTTCAGATGTTGAATATGCAAAAAAAGTTTCACTTTCGGATGCAGACGTAAGAGAGTTTTATAAAGAAAATAGAGCGACCTTTGAAACCCCTGCTAAATTTAAAACAAGACATATTTTAATTCGCATGGATCAATCTGCAACTCCGGAAATGGCGGAAACTGCATATAAAAAGGCAATAAAAGCCTATGATGAGGTTGTTAACCAAAAGAAATCATTTGCGGAAGTTGCCAAAAAATATTCAGAAGATACGAATCGTGAACAAGGAGGAGAATTACCTGAAATGCCAGCTCAAGCATTTGTAAAATCTTTTGCAGATGCAATTATGGCCTTGAAGGAACAAGAAATTTCAAAGCCCGTTCGAACAGAATACGGTTGGCACGTAATTCAACTTCAGAAAAAAACACCTGCCCAGATAGTTTCTTTTGAGAAAATAGCGCCTTCCATTCGGGCAACATTAGTACGGGAGAAGGCAAGAAATTTAGCTTATGAAGATGCGTCTGCTTTTCAAGGAGCAGTTAGTCGCGGAAAGAGTTTTGCAAGTTTAGCCAAAGAAAGAAATTTGACAATTTATACAACAGACTATATTACCGCAACAGGTCCCATCGGCATGCCAGAAGCGTCTAAATTCGGAGCGATTGCTACAAATTTACAAAAAAATGCAGTGAGCGCGATTCAGGAAATGCCGACAGGGCAAATGATTATTCAAACGATCGATAAAAAACCAGCGGCAATTCCGACATTTGAAGCAGTAAAGATGCATGTAATAGATGACGTAACACTTCAACAACAAAAAAAACGAGCCCGTGAGGACGCAGATAAATTTTTAGCGACATTGAAAAAAGGAACTTCTTTACCAAAAGCACTGAAGGACTTTGGCGTACAAATTCAATCGACGCCGTATTTCCCAAGAAATGTGCAGCAAATAAATCCAGAAATTTTGGATGTGGCTTTTTCATTATCTCCAAAACACATGTATGGAGATAAAATTGTTCAAGATGGCGATCTTTATTTGGTGATTATATATGGAGATCGAAGAAAGCCTTCAGAAGAGCAATATAAAGTTGAAAAAATGATTGTATTACAAGCAATTAGAAATCAAAAAATGAAGAAAGTTCAAGATGACTTACTAACTTTACTTGTGAAAAATGCAGAAATTAAACAAAATGAAAAAGCGATGGAAATGTTGAAAAAACAATAAGATGAATATCTTAAATTAGTATAAACAAAAAAAGAGCCAGCGTTTGCCGGCTCTTTTTTATTATGAATTTTTATAAAATATTTCTCGATGAAGAATAAAATCATCAATATCGTCAATGAATCGAGAAGGGCGAGTTAAAAGCATATCAGTACCACGATCATATACTTGAGAAGGACAAGTAAAATAAAGATTTTCACGTGCCCGAGTGGCTCCAACATACATTAATCGTAATTCTTCTTCCATTTCTTCCGCTTTGGAGAAAGATTGGACAGATGGAAAGCGTCCATCTAGTGCCCAAAGGATGAAAACGGAATGCCATTCAAGACCTTTTGCAGAATGGACAGTAGATAGCATGAGCTTATCAGTTGTGTCCTCCCGCGTAAACAGGGTATCTTCGCTGCTATTGGTTGGAGGGTCCAGTGCCATATCAGTTAAGAAGGTATCCAATGATTGATAGCGCTCCATAATGTCCATGAGCTGATCTAAATCTCTGAGGCGACGAGGGTAGTCGTCATGGTGCAATTTTAAAAGAGGAATATAATACTGAATAATTTGTTTTCCTATATCTTTAATGGAAAGATTCTCTGAAATAGCTATGAGCGCTTCTTGAAGAAGTTTTAGAGCCGTTTTTGCCCTAGGAACAGTTTTAAGATGGAAAAAAGCGTTTAGTGGTTCTGTATTTTGAATAATTTCAGTAGAAATATTTTGGGCAGTTTTAGATCCAATGCCTTCTAAAAGGGTTAAAATTCGATACCAACTGAGCCGATCTTGTGGATTTTGCAGGATTCGTAAGTGCGCTAAAATATCTTTAATATGAGCAGACTCCATAAATTTAAAACCACCGACTTTTACAAAAGGAATATTTGCTTTGGTAAGTTCAATCTCCAAATCGAAAGAATGAAACCCCGCTCGAAATAAAATGGCTATTTCATGGAGAGGGAGGC
>Ga0123353_10005272_pt1 | contig 16908 bp, 14 predicted proteins | sample TergutLab28metaG_3_FD_92763 | JGI IMG/M metagenome (GOLD analysis project Ga0123353, IMG submission 92763) | Labiotermes labralis P3 segment gut microbial communities from Petit-Saut dam, French Guiana - Lab288 P3 | ecosystem: Host-associated > Arthropoda: Insects > Digestive system > Gut ...
AAGGCGGGCAACGACGTGGTGGTCGTGGTCTCCGCCCAGGGCGACACCACCGACGACCTGATCGCCAAGGCGAAGGAGATCACGCAAAGCCCGCAGAAGCGCGAGCTCGACGTGCTGCTCTCCGCGGGCGAGACGATGTCCAGCTCCCTGCTGGCCATGGCGGTGCAGGCGCTGGGCTGCCCGGCGGTTTCGCTGCAGGGCTGGCAGGCGGGGTTTCAGACGAGCTCGGCCTACGGCAGCGCCCGTATCAAGAGCATACGCACCGAACGCCTGAAGGTGGAGCTGGGCCGCAAGAACGTGGTGATCGTGGCGGGCTTCCAGGGCATCTGCAAGTACGACGACATCACGACGTTCGGCAGGGGGGGCAGCGACACCACGGCTGTGGCCCTGGCCGCAGCCTTACACGCCGATAGATGCCAGTTCTACAAGGATGTGGAGGGCGTCTACACCTGCGACCCGCGGAAGGTGAAGGGGGCGCAAAAGCTCGACGAGATCACCTACGACGAGATGCTGGAGCTGGCGACGCTGGGCGCGCAGGTGCTCAACAACAGGGCCGTGGAGATGGCCAAAAAGTACAACGTGGAGCTTGAAGTGCTCTCCAGCTATACACAGAATCCGGGAACTATCGTCAAGGAGGTAACTACCATGGAAAAAATGCTCGTGCGCGGGGTGACCAAGGACACCGATACCGCCCGCATCTCCGTCGTGGGGGTCAGCGACACCCCCGGCGTGGCGTTCAAAATCTTCAGCAAGCTGGCCGCCAGGGACATCAACGTGGATATCATTTTGCAGTCCGTGGGGCGCGACAACACGAAGGACATCTCCTTCACCGTGGGCCGCTCCAACGCCCAGGAGGCCCTGGACATCCTGAAGGCCATGGACCTGACCGCCGGGCTGCCCCTGGTGTGCGACATGGACGTGGCGAAAATCTCCGTGGTCGGCGCGGGAATGGAGACCCACCCCGGCACGGCCTCGAAGATGTTCGAGGCGCTCTACGGCGCGGACATCAACATCCAGATGATCTCCACCAGCGAGATCAAAATTTCCGTGCTGATCGAGCGGGAGCACGCGGACAGGGCCGTGGCGGCGGTGCACCGGGCGTTTTTCCCGGAGGAATAGAGCTAAAAGCGAGGCGGGCCGGAATGAATCCGACCCGCCTCAGGCATAGTCCGAGGACTGTCTGCCACTATCTGATACTATTATATCAGATTATTTCTGAAATGCAAGTGGTTTTCGAAAAAAATTTCAATGTCCCAAGTATTGCCGTATTTTTTCAACACACTGCTGTGGCATGACCATCCCGACGATTTCTTTCGCTGTTACGCTGTTCGAGAAAGCATCGCAGTGCTCCAAGAAACGCACAAGAACATTATCCCTAATCTCTGTCCGATCTACACCGAATTTTTCAAGAAGCTGTGCGATTAGGAGAACGTAATCGGCTATGTTGTCCCATTTCCAGGTGGCGATACCTGTTTCACGCTTCATATATTCCCCGACACATTTGTGCACGGTTCGGTTCGTATATTTATTATTGAGGTTAAACCGCACATCATAGATGGGAAGATTGTGCGCAATCGCGTTGCGAAGATCACGCAGTGTATATACCAAGTACTGCGGCAACCTATATTCCTGATCGCAATTCGTCATCTGTGGTAAGTGCATGGTTTCTGATAACTCTTCCCGATAGCATTGCTCCAAACATTCGACGAAGGCGCCGAAATTACCCATTGAGATGATCTCAAATAAGGCCCAGATAGGAACAGGTTTGTCCCGATCATAAAAATGCGTCACCACTGGTTTTTGCCTATAGTCGTGATTAAGCGCGTCATATATGGACTGATAAAAGCCAAGCAATTTTCTTGGGTTGGCGTTTGATAGTACTGCTTTGCAGACATCTTCGAAGCTTTCGCTCTGGGCTTTGTCCAAGATGATTTCTAGCGTGTGATTTTTAAAAGCGGTTTCCAAAAACATTACCCAAGGGTAAAGCAACGTCTTCATCAGCATGTCAAAATCATAAACCGCTTTCAATTCGGTGAAATCGCTATACGGCAATTGACTTTTCACGCTTCCGTAGAAACGATAACCTTTGTATCCATGGTAATAGCCCATGTTGCGCAAAGCCTGCTTTTGCCGTGAACCGCCGATTTGGATTCCCTTTATGTCACGAAGATACCGCATCAACTGATTTGTTGTTTTAGGGACTTTATGCGCCAATATTCAACCACTCCTTTCTTTCTGATTATATCTCATATTTTTCCATAAGTCAACTATTTTCCACAAGGAGGTACCCCTCATGTCCACCATGCTCACCCTGCGCGGCGCAATCGCCCGCATCCTTGCCCTGCTGGTCGCCCCGCTGTGCCTGCTGACCGCCGCCATCACGGAAAACACCGCCAACCCGCCCGAAAATCAGGCCCCGGTTGTGTCCTACCAGAATTTCGGCCTGTTCGAGGCCGTGCCGCGTTACCAGGGGGTGACCACCGACGGCGAAAGCTGGTACTACAGCTGGAACCTCGGCCTGCAGCGCACGGACCTGAACCACAAAATCCTGGCCAACAGCTTCATCGCCGTGCCGCTGCAATTTTTGCGGGAGGGCAGCAACCACATCGGCGGCATCAGCTATTGGGACGGCAAGCTCTACTGCCCGCTGGAGGACGGCTCGGGCTATCTGAAGCCCTATGTCCTCGTCTACGACGCGAAGACGCTGAAGTACACCGGGGAATACTATCTGCTGCCCCAGGAGCTGCACGTGGACGGCGTGCCCTGGGTGGCCGTGGACGGCCCGCGGGGCGTGGCCTACACCGCCGAGTGGCGCAACGCGGCCGTGCTCAACGTGTTCTCTTTGAATGATTTTTCGCTGGTGCGCACCGTGCCGCTGGACGTGCCGCTGGACCGTATCCAGGACGCGGAGGTCTGGGACGGCGTGCTCTACTGCGGGGCGGACAGCAAGGACAGCCACACCATCTGGGCCGTGAACCCCGATACGGGCGCGGTGACCCGCGTGTTCGACCGCAACCTGGACAACGCCGTGGAGGCCGAGGGCCTCACTGTGTGGCCCATGCCGGACGGCTCGTTCTTCCACTGCACAGAGACCGGGGCATCGCGGGTGAATGTGATGTTCAGGCATTACGCAAAGCCGTGATACTCACTGCGGCCTGTTGTACACCACGTCCCCCGGCTTGGCCCCGCCGCGCGCGGCGAGCAGCTGGTCCACCGTGACGAAGGTATATCCCTGCGCCTTCAGCGCGGGGATAATTCTTATTGCCGCCTCGATGGTCTCCGGATAGAAGTCGTGCAGCAGGATGATGTCGCCGTCCTTGACCTTCTCCATGATGCGGCTGTAGGTCTTGTCCGCGTCGCGGGTGGACCAGTCCTTCGGGTCGATGGACCAAATGATCACCGGGACCCCGGCCGCGGCCTGCACGGCGGCGTTCTGCGCGCCGTAGGGGGGGCGCATGGCGGTGGGGCGCGCGCCGGTCAGGCTTTCGAGCAGCACATTGGTGTCCTCGATCTCCTGGGCGAGCCGCTCAGCGCTGAGCTTGGTGAGATCCTTGTGGTTGTAGGTGTGGCTGGCCACCTGGTGGCCCTCGGCCGCGGCGCGGCGCGGGGGGTCGGGTTGGACCTTCGCGTTGCAGCCGAGCACGAAGAAGGTCACGCGCACGTCCTGCTCCTGCAGGAAGTCCAGCAGGCGCGGGGTGAGGGTGGCATGCGGGCCGTCGTCGAAGGTGAGGGCGATGATCTTCTCCCCGGGCTTCGGGGGCGGCGGGAGGGTGGTGGGCTGCGTGGGCGGCTCGGTGTACATGGGATCCACCACGCCGCCCCGCACCGGCATGCGCAGGCGCTGGGCGAGGATGGGCCGCAGGGAGGCCATGGGGATGTCCGCCTGGTCGGCGGCGTTGGACTCCGAGCCGATCTGGTTGGGCAAAAAGTGCAGGCGCAGGACGTCGCCGTCCAGGGCGAAGCGGGCGAAGTTCTCCGGGCTGGGGGCCGTGCCCTCGCGCAGGAGGGCGAGCTCCTGCTGTGAGGACTGATAGACCTCGAGGCCCTGGAGCTCCTCGAAGGCAAGGCGCGAGAGGGCCTGCAGGGGCTCGTCCGGCTCGCCTGCGCCGAACAGGGACGCCAAGCCGTATTGCTCCCCGGTGGAGAGGTCGAAGGTCATGGCGTCGACGGCGTCGTGCCCGCGGGCCTCGCCGGCGTAGCGGGTATAGCCGCGGAAGAGGAAGCTGACGATGTCGTCGTCGAAACGGGTGGCCGTCACGTTGACGGTGAGCTCGTCCCTGCCGCTGGCGCCCGGCGGCGCACTGGCGCGGAACTGCGCGATCTTCCCGTCCACGAACGCCCGCACGGCCTGGTTGACCTGCTCGTTCTCCGTGCGGGGGTAGTACACCGTGATGTAGGCGGGCTCCCACTCCGAGACGACGCCGATCTCCACGCCCTCCACGCCCGCGTCCTGAGGCGGGGGCTCCGGCGGCGCGGGGGACGGCTGCCTGGCGTAGGCGATGGCCACGGCCAGCGCCGCTATAGCGAGGCAAACCGCGAGGATCTCCAGCGCAAGCCGCTTTCCCCGCGATTTGTTGTTTTCTGCATCTTTTTCGCGCGTTTTGCGCATGGCGTGTACCCTCTTTCGTCATTCCCTTCGTCTTATCTTATAATATAATGGCGAAGCGGGCTTGTCAAGAGGATAAACCATAAAATTTGGCCGAAACGTGTCGGTCGGGTAAAGTAGTTCTGGCTTTAAATGGAAACTACAGTTTGTTACCCCCCGCAACTTCCTTCAGCACCGCCAGGCCCTGTTCCAGCAGGGGCATGGGGATGTTCAGCGCGGGCAGCAGGCGCACCTTCTCCTTTGCCGTGAGCAGGGCCACGCCCCGGGCGAGGCATTCGTTCGCGACCTCCTTCGCCGGGCGGGTTGTGGAGATGCCCAGCATCAGCCCCAGGCCCGTGACGCCTTTTATCCCCGCGGCGCCTTTCAGGGACGCACAAATATAGTCGTGTTTCGCGCGCACACCGGCGAGAAGCGTCTCGTCTATGCGCCCCAGCACGTGCAGCGCGCCCGCGCAGCAGGCGGGATTCCCCCCGAAGGTGGAGCCGTGGCTGCCCGCCGTGAGCACCCCCGCCGTGCGCGCTCCAAACAGGGTGGCGCCGAGAGGCAGGCCGCCCGCCAGGCCCTTTGCCGTGCTGACCATGTCCGGCGCGAGGCCGTATTGCTGGAACGCGAACAGCGTGCCCGTGCGGCCGCTGCCCGTCTGGACCTCGTCGATCAGCAGGAGCAGGCCTTTCTCTTTCACCAGCGCGGCAAGGGCTTGCACGTAGCCGGGCTCGAGGACATTCACGCCGCCCTCGCCCTGGACGAGCTCGATCATCACGGCGCAGCAGGCATCGTCGAGGTTGGAGAGCATGTCTTCAAGATCATTGGGCCTGGCGTATTTAAACCCGGCTGGCATGGGCGCGAAGCCCTCATGCAGCGAGGTCTGGCCCGTGGCGGCGAGCGTGGCGTAGGTGCGCCCGTGGAAGCCGCCCTCCAGGGTGACGATGACGGGGCGCATGCCCCCGCCAAAACAGTCATTGCTCCACTTGCGCGCAGCCTTGATCACGCACTCGTTGGCCTCCGCGCCGGAGTTCGACAAGAATACTTTTTGCATGCCGGTGCGCTCGCAAAGCGCTTCGGCCAGCGCGGCCTGGGGCTGGGTATAGTAGAGATTGGACGTGTGCGCAAGGCTGCGCAGCTGGGCGGAGACGGCATCGGCCCAGGCGGCGTCGGCCAGGCCCAGGGTATTCACGGCGATGCCGCTGCCCAGGTCGATGTACTCCTTGCCCGCGTCGTCCCATAGAAGGGAGCCCTCCCCGCGGGTGAATGTCACCGGGAAGCGCGCGTAGGTGGCGGCGAGGTATTGCTCGGCGGTGTGTTGTGTGGTCATACGTTATCTCCCGTTCTCAATTTTCGATACAGTAATGTTTCGTGCCGGGTGGAGCCGATGGCGTCCCAGAAGGCGTTGCCCTCGATGTTGTCGCCGAACGTCACAAAAGAACACATAGGAATGCCCTCTTTGCGCATGGCGGCAAGGCAGGCGTTCACCAGCGCGCGGCCCAATCCCCTGCCCTGGCGCTCTGCCGCCACGGCAAGGTGGTTGATGTAGCCCCGGCGGCCGTCGTTGCCGCAGAGCACAGCGCCGATGAGCGCATCCCCCTCCAGGGCGACAAAACACGAATCCGGGTTGCGCTTCAAATAATAAGTCATGCCCTCCAGGGAGTCCTCGCGCTCGTGCAGGCCGATGCCCGGCAGGGAATCCCACAGGGCAAAGACGGCGGGGTAGTCGTCGATGGTCATGATGCGGATGGTCATTCCAGTAACCCCCTGTCTCTGTAATAAAAATCTTCCCGCGCTTGAAAGCCCATGGCCTCCCAGAAGGCGTTGCCCGCGCCGTTGCTTGTGAAGGCGATCAACGCGCACTTGCGTATCCCCTCGGCCCGCAGGGCGGAAAGGCAGAACTCGAGCATCGCCCGGGCCACGCCGCCACGCCGGTGCGCGGCGTCCACCGCCACGTGATAGAGATAGCCCCGCCGCCCGTCGTGCCCGCACAGGATGCTGCCGACCACCTGCGGTGGGGCAGTCGCTTCGCGGCTATCATCCACAGCCACTGCGCTTAAGCCCGGGTTGCGCCGCAGAAAGCGTTCTATGGCCTCGGGGGTGTCGTCCATGTCGCGCGCGGAGGCCAGACAGGCGTTCCACAGGGCAACCAGGGCGGGATAGTCGTCTACGGTCATGGGGCGGACGGTCATGCCAATGCTCCTTCAATTCTTTGATGCACCCGCCGCCACAACGTCTCCAGGCAGTCAAGCTCCTCCGGCTTCGCGATGAGGTCAGCCGCGATGTCCCCGCCGAAGTCGTGGATCAACGTGCCCTCAAAGCAGCGCTCGGCCAGCTTGTCAATGGGCTCGCCGCCGAAATAGCCGCGCATGAGCGCCGGGTCGAATTCGAACGCGGCGGCCAGCAGCGCGTGCTCGTAGGACAGCGGGGCCAGCAGGGCGTCGGCGAAATCGATGATATACAGTTCTCCCTGGGGTGAAATGATGATGTTGTCCCCGTTCAAATCGCCGTGACAGAACACGAATTCGCCGAAGCCGTGGGTCTCAATCCAGGCGGCGCGCTCCTCCTGCAATCGCTGCGGGAATTTGTCCCAGCGCTCCCAGCGGGTTTTGTCGTGAAGCGCGTCAATGCTGTTAAACGGTTCGCAGGGGGTGTTCATCCGGTCGGTGACGGCGCGCAGCTTTTGCCCGAAGGCGAGCTTTTCATCATCCGTCATGGCCTTCACGGCCTCACAGAATTCGATGCCCGGGATGAATTCCATAATCATATAGGCGAAGCTATATTTTTCTTCCACAACGCCCTCGGCGATCAGCTTCGGCGCGTTGAGCCCCAGTAGCCCGGCCCGCCGCGCGCTGAATGCCTCCGTATGCAAATCTTCAAGGGTCAGGTTGAAGCCGCTCTCGGGCGGGGCGAAGATTTTGAGGACGACCTCCCCTGCCCGAAACACCGCGTTGGTGCCCGGGGAGAGGTGTCCGAGAGGGACCACGGACAGGCCCTCCTTTTGGAGGATATGCTCCGCCAGGGGGGTGAAGGCAGGGATGGACTGGTAGAGCTGGGACCAGTCCTTCCAGCCGGTGATGGGTGCGGTGAATAAATTCATACTGTTACCCCACAAACATCGTCCCGATGCCGGCGTCCGTCAATATCTCCACCAGGATCGAGTGCTCCACCCGGCCGTCCAGGATGAACACCCGGCGCACGCCCCCGCGCAGGGCCCGCACACAACACTCCACCTTGGGGATCATCCCGCCGGAGATCACGCCCTCCGCCTCCAGGGCGGGCACGTCATCCAGGCACACGCGGCGGATCAGGGTGCTCTCGTCGCTGACATCGCGCAGCAGGCCGGGGATGTCGGACATGGAGATGAGGCTTTCGGCGCCCAGGGCGGCGGCGATGCCCGCGGCGGCGGTGTCCGCGTTGACGTTGTAGACATTGCCCTCCTTGTCGCAGCCCAGCGTGGACACGATGGGGATATAGCCGTTCTCCAGCACGGCCTGGATGGGCATGGGGTCCACGGAGACAATCTCGCCGACAAAGCCCAGCCGGGGGTCCAGCTGCCGGGCGAGGATCATGCGGCCGTCCATGCCGGAAAGGCCGATGGCGTGGCGGCCAAAGCTCTCCATGAGGGCAACCAAGCCCTTGTTGATCTTGCCCGCGAGGACCATCTGCACCACCTCGGCGGTCTCCTTGTCCGTGACGCGCAGGCCGCCGATGAACTCACTGCGCCTGCCGAGCCTGCCCAGCAGCTCGGTGATCTCGTTGCCGCCGCCGTGCACCAGCACCACGCGCATGCCCACCAGGTGCAGCAGGGCGATGTCACCCATCACCTGGCGCTTTTTCTCCTCGCTGTGCATGGCGCTGCCGCCGTACTTGACCACGATGACCTTGTTGTGGTATTTCTGGATATAGGGCAGGGCCTCCATAAGCACCTGCGCACGCTGGGCGTGGGAAATCTGGGTCTGGGATAATTCTTGCATGTTGACAACCTTTTTCTAATAAAATGCGAATATTCCCGAGAGAATATTCGCAGTATAGCATATTCTATGCATAATGTCAAGGGGTTGTGCGCTATTTTTTTCAGCAGTCCCCGATGCGCCGCGCGCTGAGCAGCGCGCCCGGGATGATCCGCAGCACGCCCGTGCGCCCCACGCGCACATAGAGGCTCAGGCGGGTTCCCGCCTGCAGGCAGGCCTCTGCCGTCCGTGAGAACAGCCGTGGCAGCAGAATCGTCCCGGCGGGGACGGACTCGACCGTGGAGGCGATGGGCGCGGTCACGCCGCCGATGGTTTGCATCACAAAAATTTCGTAGGGCGCCGAGGGCACGAGCTGCACGCCGATATGGAAGCGCAGCTCGTACAGGCCGCCCTTTTCCACCACAAGCGAGCCGCCGCTTTCGGACATCCCCAGCAGGGGGTCGAACACATTCAGCGGCACCATGGTGTCGAAATTGCCGGGTAATATGGTGCGGGTGAAGCCGTTGGGGTCATCAAAAAGCATGCCCGCCCCATAGAGGTCGCACACGGGGGGCCTTGGCGGGCAGCAGCAACAGTTCGGGCGGCAGCAGCGGTTCGGCTGACAGCAGCGGTTTGCCTGGCAGCCGCCCAGGCAGCAAAAATTCCTGTTTGTTGTTAAGCAGGGCAAATCATGTTCCTCCTCTTTTCATACAGTGGCCGGAAATGCCCGGCCACTCCATTGTATGCAAAGGAGGGACAAGTTGCGTTTTAATCGTTTTTCCCGCAGATCATCAGCGCGTGGTTCGCCATGCCCGTGACCGACGGCCATTGCAGCATCGCCTCGGCGAACTCCAGCCAGCAGGCGTACTGTTCGTCGTCCATGTGGTTGATCTGGTCGGTGTTCATCGTAATGTCCACCCCGGCGTTTTGCAGCACCCGCAGGCCGCACTGCCGGGCCAGGGGCTCCATCTCCTCCGGCATGGTGAAGAAAAACGGGTTGTCGATGTCGTTCACCCCGGCAAAGATGGACTCGTTGCCTTTGCGGTTGGGGTAGTACGCGTTGTACCGGCGCAGGCGCTTGCGCCACGGCAGCTTGTTGCGCATGACGCGGCTCGTCATAGCCCACATGAGCACGCCCGCCTTGTTGATATACGCGAAGGCCAGCACGCCCCCGGGCTTGCAGATGCGCGCCATCTCCGCCATGGCGAGAGGGCGCTCCTCCGCCGGGAGGTGGTACATCGGGCCGAGGCAGAGGACGACGTCGAAGGAGCCGTCCGGGAATTCCGGGCAGTGTGTTGCATCGCCCACTTGGGCATGGGCAGTGCGCTGCCCTTCAGCGTTGGAGAGCCCCTTCGCGTTGAAGAAGTCTACGTTCGCCTGCGCGATGTCTACTCCGAGGTAGCTCTTGCACTTGTCGTGCCAGTGCCCGGCGTAGTGCCCCGTGGCGCAGCCGAACTCGACTACACTTGTTTCGGGCGTGATATAGGGTTCCAGCAGCAGCTTGGTGTGGCGGAACTCCATGCCGGCGGCGCGGGACCATTTGCTGCGGGCCTCCTCCCGCGATGGGTCGCGGCTGTATTTCGCGCGAACTTTATCCTGGGTGGTGGACATGGGAGGCCTCCTTTTCTTTGCATAGATTGTGCTGATCGCACGAGGATGCGTCGCTCCGCGATACTTGGTTTGTCGCTCCGCGATGCCTTCCTCAGTCATCCGAGATGACAGCTCCTCCCACGCGGAGGAGCTTGGGGCTTTGTCGTAAACGGATACGCAATTACAAGTTAGTGGAAGTAGAGATGTCGCTTTCGCTTAATCCCCAAAGCTCCTTCCCGTGGAAGGAGCTGTCATCTCGGATGACTGAGGAAGGCATCGCGGAGCGACATTACCCCAACATCCCCTCCTTCAGCCGATACCCCGGCTCCCCCCGCTCCAGCGCCGTGATCCCCGTGCGGCACAGCTCGAGAATCGGGTAATCCCGCAGCATCTCCAGGTAGGCGTCGATCTTCTCCGGCTCGCCGGTGAGCTCGAAGATCATGCTGCCGGGCGAGAGGTCGATGATCTTCGCCTTGTAGACCAGCGCGATTTCACGCAAAGCCGCGCGTGTAAGCTCGTCCGCGCCGACCTTGACCAGCAGCAGCTCGCGCAGCACCCCCGCCGCGGGCTCCACCAGGAACACCGCGCGGGTCTCGATGAGCTTTTCGGTCTGCCGCATGATCTGCTCGAGTTCGGCCTCGTCGCCCTCGGTAACGATCGTGATGCGCGACAGCGCCGGGTTATCCGTGGCGGCGACGCTGAGGGAATCGATGTTGAACCCCCGCCGCCCGAACAGCGACGAGATGCGCGCGAGCACGCCCGCGTGGTTGTCCACCAGGACGCTGAGCACTTTGCGGGGCATGGTTAACCCTCCTTCAAAAATTCCCGTGCCCTGGCCAGGCCCTCCTCCACCTCCCGGCGGGAAAAGCCGTGGGCCTCCAGGGTGCTGTCGTCGGTTTTGCCCATCTCTTTGTAAAAATCCTCCGCCATGGGCAGGCCGGCCGGGTCGCCCGGCCGCAGGTACTCCCACAGCAGGTCCTCCGCCGCGCAGAATTCATGCTTTGCCAGCAGCGCGCGCAATTGCCACCAGACGGGGTCGTCCCCGCCGGGCAGCTCCTCCACGAATTCCTCGTGGTTGGGCTTTTTCCCCAGCAGCTTGCGCGCCGCGCCGTCGGCCAGCGCCTCGATGTTGCGCATGAACCAGTCCTGGTTAAAATCCATGCCGCACCCTCTCCTCCCTGTCGATCAGGCATTCGATCCACGCGGGGGCGTTCAGCGCCAGCGCGTGGGCGAACGCCGCATTGAACTGGCTTAGGCTCTCGCATCGAAAGCCTTGCAGGCCGAAGCCCTCGGCCAGTTTTACGTAATCTGTGGTTCGCTCCGGCTCGGTGGCGCTGTGGCGCTTGCCGAACGAATTGTCCTGCCACTGGCGCACCATACCCAGCGCACTGTTATTGAAAATAATTGTGATCACCGGTAAGTTATAGCTCACCGCCGTGCAGGCCTCGTTGAGGTTCATGTGTAAGCTGCCGTCGCCGGTGATGTGTACCACGGGCCGCCCCTGTGCTGCAAATGCCGCGCCGATGGCCGCGCCGTAGCCGTAGCCCATGGCCCCCAGCCCCCCGCTGGTGAGGAAATGCCTGGGCCTGACATGCCGCGCGTATTGCGCCGCCCAGAGCTGGTGCTGGCCGACATCCGTGACGTAGATCGTGTCTTCGCCCGAGAGCTCGCCGATGGCTTGCATGATTTGGTGGGGTTTTATTCTCATGTCATCGTCGGCGGGAGCGTCGTCTTGTGACCGCCAGAAATCAATCCGGGCGCGCCATTCCGGGCGCGTTTTTTCTTCGAGCAGGGGCAGCAGCTGCCCGAGAATCGTGCCCGCGTCACCTTGCAGGGCAATATCGGCGGGCACATTCTTGCCCAGCTCCGCGGGGTCGATGTCGATGTGAATTTTCAATGCGTTCGGCGCGAAGCGTTCGAAGCCCGGCGCGATTCTATCGCTCAAACGCGAACCGGCAATCAACAGCACATCGGCCTCCGCAATCGCTTTGTTGGCGCTGACGCTGCCGTGCATACCGGCGAGGCCCAGGTTGTGCGGCTCGTCCCAGCGCAGCACACCGGCCGCCATGAGGGTGTGTGCGGCGGGGATATCCCCCTTGGCGCACAGGGCCCGCAGGGTTTCGCCGGCATCCGCGGCCTGCACGCCGCCGCCGAAGAAGATGAGGGGCCGGGCGGCATGATTCAACGCTTGGGAAGCTTGGTGCAGGGTGTCTGTAGGGGTGGCATTTTTGCCACCCGAATTTTTCGCGCCACCCAAATTTTTCACGGCGGACAAATTCTTCGCAGCGGGCGGCATGAATGCCGCTCCTACAGCCCCTACATCCCTCGGAATATCCACCAGCACCGGGCCCTTGCGGCCCTCCTGCGCGATGCGGAACGCCGCGCGGATCGTTGGGGCGAGGTCCTCCGCGCTGCGCAGCGTAAAATTGTGCTTGGTGATGGGCAGGGTGATCCCCGCGATATAGACCTCCTGGAAGCTGTCGCGGCCAATCAGCCCCGTGCCCACGTTGCCGGTGATAGCCACCAGGGGCACGCTGTCCACATAGGCCGCGGCGATACCCGTGACGAGGTTCGTCGCGCCCGGGCCGCTGGTGGCCATCACAACGCCGGTTTTGCCGGTCACGCGGGCGTAGCCGTCGGCGGCGTGGGCCGCGCCCTGCTCGTGGGCGGTGATGACGTGGCGGATGCAATCGCTGTACCTGTACAGGGCGTCGTAGATGTGCAGCACGGCCCCGCCGGGATAGCCGAAGACGAGGTCCACCCCCTGCTCGAGGAGGAGCTCCATCAACAATTCGGAGGCGTTCATAATTTCGCCAGACTTTCCCTCAGCGCGTCCCGTTTTTCCGTCAGCGCCCGGGCGTTTTCACGCGCGCCGTCAATCACATTGGCCGGGGCCTTCGACACAAAGCTCTCGTTGCTCAGCTTGGCCTGCACGCCGGACAACTGCTTTTCAACATTCATGAGCTCTTTTTCCAGCCTGGCTTTCTCGGCGGCAAGGTCCACCAGGTCGCCCATGGGGATCCAGATTTTGCAGCCGTCGCAGACGATTTGCACCGCTGTTGCGCACGGCGCGTTGCCTGCCCCGCTGTAGTCCTCGTCGATGAAGTGCACGGCCGACGCGTTGGCAAGGCGCATGAAGAACAGCTCGTTCAGGGCGTATTCAGAACGTATATACAGGTTCGCCTTGCGTGATGGCGGCACGTTCATCTCGGCCCTTCGATTGCGCACGGCCCTGATCGCCCCGGTGAGTACCTGCATCTGCGCCTCCTCGGCGGGGAAATCGAAGGCCTCGTCGTACTCCGGCCAGTTGGAGATCATGATGGATTCGCCCTCGTGCGGCAGGGCCTGCCATATTTCCTCCGTGATGAAGGGCATGACGGGGTGCAGCAGCTTGAGCGTATTGCTCAAGACATAGACCAGGACGGCGCAGGTCTTAGCCTGATCCAGGCTTGCCTTTGAGAACTCGATATACCAGTCGCAGAACTCATCCCAAATGAAATCATACAGCTTGCCCGCCGCCATGCCCAGTTCGAATTTTTCCAGGGCAAGGGTCACATCGCGCACCGTTGTATTGAACCGGCTCAAAATCCACCGATCCTGCAATTCAAGTTCTTCCGGAATATGCGGGGCGGGCTCGTTTTCGTCGAGGTTCATGAGGACGAAGCGCGCGGCGTTCCAGAGCTTGTTGGCGAAATTGCGGCTGTTCTGAACCTTCTCGTCGTAGTACCGCATGTCGTTGCCCGGGGAGTTGCCCGTGCACAGGGAGAAGCGCAGGGCGTCCGCGCCGTACTGCGCGACGACGTCCAGGGGGTCCACGCCGTTGTCCAGGGACTTGGACATCTTGCGGCCCAGGGAATCGCGCACAAGACCGGTGATCAGCACGGTGTTGAAGGGGGTCTCGCCCATGAACTCGCAGCCGGAGAAAATCATGCGGGCCACCCAGAAGAAGATGATATCGTAGGCGGTACACAGGGTGCTGGTGGGGTAGAAATAGGCCAAATCTTCGGTCTGCTCGGGCCAGCCCAGGGTGCTGAAGGGCCACAGCGCCGAGGAGAACCAGGTATCCAGGGTGTCGGGGTCCTGCGTCAGGGGGCCGCCGCATTTGGGGCAGGTGGAGACCTGTTCTTTAGAGACAACCAGTTCGCCGCAGTCGTCGCAGTAGTACGCCGGTATCCTGTGCCCCCACCACAGCTGGCGCGAGATGCACCAGTCGCGGATGTTCTCCATCCAGTGCATATAGGTCTTCTCGAAGCGCTCGGGCACGAATTTGGTTTCGCCGGATTTCACGGCCTCGATGGCGGGTTCGGCCAGGGGCTGCATCTTCACGAACCATTGGGTGGAGACACGGGGCTCGGTGATCGTATGGCATCGATGACACTCGCCCACGCTGTGACGCATGGGCTCGATTTTGATGAGATAGCCCTGGTCTTCCAGATCACTCACGACCTGCTTACGGCACTCGTAGCGATCTTGCCCCTCGTAGGCCGCGCCCGCGTCGGCGTTCATGTGGCCGTCCTCGCTCATCACGTTGATGATGGGCAGGGCGTGCCGCGCGCCGACTTCGAAGTCGTTGGGGTCGTGCGCCGGGGTGATCTTCACCGCGCCCGTGCCGAAGTCCATCTCGACATACGTGTCGGCGATGACGGGGATGGTGCGGCCGGTCAAGGGCAGGATGACCGTTTTACCGATTTTGTCTTTGTAGCGCTCGTCGTCGGGGTGCACGGCCACGGCGGTATCACCCAGCATGGTTTCGGGCCTTGTCGTTGCGACCTCAATCGCGCCCGAGCCATCTGTGTAGGGATATTTTATATGCCAGAAGGCCCCATCGTGCTCGTTGTGCTCCACCTCGGCGTCGGAGAGGGAGGTTTTGCACTTGCAGCACCAGTTGATGATGCGCTCGCCCCGGTAAATCAGGCCCTTTTCGTAGAGCCGCACGAAGACCTCGTTCACGGCCCGGTTGCAGCCCTCGTCCATGGTGAAGCGCAGGCGGCTCCAGTCGCAGGAGAAGCCCATGACCTTCAGCTGCTCCTCGATGCGCCCACCGTACTTCTCCTTCCAGGCCCAGGCGCGTTTCATATAGGCCTCGTAGCCGATGCTCTCCTTTGTCAGGCCCTCCTTCGCCATGTCCTCCACGATGCGCATCTCCGTGGCGATGGCCGCGTGGTCGGTGCCCGGCAGCCACAGGGCGTCGTAGCCCTGCATACGCCGCCAGCGGGTGAGGACGTCCTGCAGGGTGTACATGGCGTGGCCCAAATGCAGCTGCCCGGTGATGTTGGGCGGCGGCATGGAGATCGTGTAGGGCCCCTTGCTGCCCGGCCGTTTTTCCGCGCGAAAATAGCCCTTTTCCATCCAGTTGGCGTAGAGTTTGGCTTCGGAGAGGGAGGGGTCGTATTGTTTGGGGAGTTCACGTTTCATGGGAAACCTCCTTGAAAAAATATCCGCCCGGCAGCCTGTTGCCGCCGGGCGGTTTGCCTTTCAAACCGGGGCTTACGCGGCAACGTCGTCAGGGCCGTCTACGACTACGCAAACAGCCATGGGACCTACGACGAGGTTCTTGCCGGTAAGCATGGGATGCTCCTTTATAGAGTGATGTTTCTATTATACTACACTATTTTGCGGCGTGTGTCAAGAAAAATTTTGAGAGCGAAGCGTTCGCTCATTGGTAGAATAATTCTCACCGCAGGCGATATTGCGTTTTTTCGCAAAAGGGAGTATCATAACATTACAGCGCTGTGATACTATTATGGAGGTTATTTTCATGCAAATTCTTTTCGGCGAAAGCGTGCGACGCCTGCGCCGCGAAAAGGGCTTGACCCAGGAGCAGTTGGCCGCACGGCTGAACGTATCCTTCCAAACCATCAGCAAGTGGGAGCGCGGCGAGAGCTATCCGGACATCACGATGCTGCCGGTGCTGGCGGGGTTCTTCGGGGTGCGGACGGACGACCTGCTGGGGGTGGACAAGGCGGAGAACGAAAAGCACATCCAGGAATTGCTCGACTATTTTCACACCAACGCCTGCCTGCGCATCGGGCAGTGGGAGGAGCACATGGCCGCGCTCAAGCAGGCGCTGAAGGACAACCCCAACGACTACCGGCTGTGGTCGCAGCATTTTGGCCTGATGACATCGCTTGGCCCGGAGGACACGGCGGAGCGCTGCCGCGCCCGGCTGCCCGAGGTGATGCCCGTCTACGAGAGCATCCTCGACAACTGCACCAACGACGCCATCCGCATCGGGGTGAAGGCGGGCATGCTGCATTTCTACCACCGGATCATCTGGAAGGACCCGGAGGGCAGCGCGGCGGAGCGGGCGCTGTTCGACCGCATCATGGGCGAGCTGCCCGACCTGCGGGACTCCCGGCAATTTATGAGCACCTTCGTGTCCCCCAAGCCGGAGGAGGGGCACAGGGAGGACTGTCAAAACGCGATACTGGACACCCTGAACATGCTCCGCGGTATGATTACGCACTTGGGCAACACATTCTCGCAGGAGCGCGATGGCGCAGACTGGACCCGGGTGAATCTGCCGCTCTGGCAGGCCGAGCTGGACATCTACAGCGCGATGTTCCCGGATGGGGATTACGGCAGGGCGTACAGTTGGGTGATGGTCGCCTGGCAGTATATCGCGCACGGGCACGCCTGGGCGGGGGAATACGACGAGGCCTTCGTGGCACTGGAAAAAGTCTTCGAAACCGCTCGCGGCTATGACGCCCTGCCCCGGGCGAGCGCGCACACCTCACCGATGTTCCGGGGGTATGTGTTCGATAAAGGGGCGGAGCG
>Ga0123353_10005274_pt1 | contig 16907 bp, 8 predicted proteins | sample TergutLab28metaG_3_FD_92763 | JGI IMG/M metagenome (GOLD analysis project Ga0123353, IMG submission 92763) | Labiotermes labralis P3 segment gut microbial communities from Petit-Saut dam, French Guiana - Lab288 P3 | ecosystem: Host-associated > Arthropoda: Insects > Digestive system > Gut ...
ATATGGACTGGATTGGGCTGGCCCAGGATAGGGACAGGTGGCGGACGCTTGTGAGTGCGGTAATGAACCTTCGGGTTCCATGAAATGCGGGGAATGTCTTGACTAGCTGCAAACCAGTTAGCTTCTCAAGAAGGACTCTGCACCATGGGGTAAGTAAGTAAGTAATGTACAAACTGACTACCTTTTCTAAAGCAAACATTACGAAGCTGCTCATTATGTCATAGTCTCCACTCACTTGTCACAATCTCTCTCTTCCCCTCAGGTACCATTTCTCAGACACCCTCGGTCTATGTTCATCCCACAACATGTATATCCCAGGTGATAACCCGCTACTCAAAGTTCGACAAGAACTTCCACTGAAGATTTAAACTAGATATAAGTACCAAACACGCCGGTAACCCTTCTAGCAACTCACCTCGCAAAGCGTTCCTTGTCCTGGATGCTGTCCTCCTCCATACGGCTGTATTTGCTGCCACTGGGGTCGTCCTCATCGGATCTGCAACACGCAACACAAAAAAGGCTAATGGTGATCCGACACTGTAGGCGCCGCGACGTCTAACGCCGTCTCACGCGACGCAGCAACAATCCATAACGACGGCACGCGCTGGGCATAATCATGGCGTTTGCGATGGTTGTTTCAGAACACTATATCAACTAGGTTCAAATGTCGGCCCGGAAAGAGAGTATTCTGCCTGACAAATCCCGCCATGCAACATTTTGGAAATCACCCTTTAGGCACATAACATGCTCCTTCCGCAGAAATTGGTAACGATTGTTCCTATTAACTCCTACATAACTTCACGGACAATCCTATAGTCGCTCAGCGATTCAAGAAATACCCCTATTTCATGGTACCTGAATTTTCACTAATGTGAGCCATCCAATGGTCCCTACATTTAGCCAGATCAATCCACTCCAAAAAATCACACCCCACATCCCTAGCGGCCTCTTCCTTCCAAGTTTTCCGACAAAAATTCTGTATGAACTTGATACCTCCCCATGTGTGCCACATGCTACATACAAATAACTAAACCCCGAACCGTATATAAGTAATTTTGGGCCTGTAATCCAACAATCCTAAACTTATCTTTTATTTAATTTATAGATAAGTTTAGGATTGTTGGATTACAGGCTTTATATACATAAATGCTACGCCCACATCATTCTCCTTAACTTGATCAAAAATGATAACTGGAAAATAGTACTAATCATGGAGTTCCTCTTCATGCAGTTTCCTCCGTCCTCCTGCCACTTTATCGTACGTCTAAATACCACCGCAACAACCCATTCTCAATCACTTGCACACCTGTACAAAACAACAGCTACCCAGCAAATTTTCAGCTTTTTTAAACTTTAATCTTTTATGTCTTCGATAGTAATATTAAGACAAAACGTTCTGAACTGAATGGGATCAATTAATGAGCTTCTAACCTCTTCGTGAAACATACAGTTGGTAATGTTCGCAGATAAAATCAAAAGGCACAGTTAACAGTGCGGTGTTGTCTGGCCAGTTCAACCTGGCAAAACTACAGAAATTTTCAAGCTCTGCTTAACTCGCCTTCATCCTTGGGTTCAGTTCCTGTCCGGACCTACTCAAGGGCGCAACCACCCTCCTGTTCAATGGATATCGGCCAGAAGTAAGAGCGGCCGGAACGTGCAGCTGACCTCTTCCATTTACAGACGAAGTACAGCATGTTATACCTTAGCCCCTAATCACATTTACCCCTCTAAAGCCCACCATGCAGAAAACACACTGCATCGCTATCACAATGATTAGCTGCCTCCTGCTTTTAAGGGAAAGAATTGCAGTTTATTGTAAGAATCATATTGAACACATATATTGTGTGGGAAAAAATCTGAGTTTTTATTTGTTTACTGTTAAAGCAGGAAATAAACACAGTACCAATCGCGCTTTCTGAAAACCTCCAGGCAACAGCCGTAGGAGCACCAACACGTAGTCCACAGCCGCTTGTTCCCACGTCCAATTCTTTATTCACTATCATCTTAACAGAAGATACTACACATTCTTAAACAAATACAAACCCGAGTCGGAATATAAAACCAAATATAAGTGTTTATTAATATACTCGACAGACGTCGTTCAACGTCGATGTCGACACTGCCAGTACTGACAGAGACTTCATGTTCCGTCTGTGGATAATTAGCGACATAGTACCAACTGCTGACGTTAAGTAGCGAGATGAGTTGATGATGGACTCTGTGCGTGCAGTGTGCAGGAATACGGATCACTGCTAGTTACGAAAAGAGCCAGATAGTGACGGCAATAAATGGCAGTGAGACAAATCTATGCTTCAATCGGCAATGCAGACACCACATTCCCCGAAGAAGTTACACAGTGCTCATACTCAGTGAAATACCAGTAGCTGTGTCGCTGAGGAGCTGTAATATGAGAATGTATCAATGGTATGGTTATCTATGGAAACAGTGGGTAAAGTAAACGGTAAAAAAAAAAGTCCCTGAAGACTCCATCAAGGCATACACGCTAAGAAGTACAGCTCCACCCATTCTTAATCCCTGCGCTACATGGAAGTGAGTGGTCAGCATAATGCCCCGGCCGCTCTACGCACTGGAAATAACCCTGGTGCCCAATGGAAACGAGGGCGGAACGGCCCCATAGCCGGTCTGGACATTTTGGAGAAGGGACAAATCTGTTGCCCCTGCCGGGATATGAACACCGCACCGTCCAGCCAGAAGCCTAGTCGCTATATCGACAACGCTATCTCAGCTCCCAGCTTCAGAGGGTAACCCTTAAGATTTCAACTTACATTTCACTAGCAGCAACTGTGAATAAGGGAAAGAAGCCGTTGTACATCTCAGGCAGAGAAATCTCTGATCCACCTTGTAGCACAAGTTGTACGGCCATCATGATTTATCAGTTCTGTTCCTCTTATCTAAACTGTGGCTTGTTTTATGGAGTGTGGTTAAGACTCGAAAGAAACAAGGCGGCTTCAGTATCACTGTAGCCAAGACACCGAACAACTTCTGACACATGCCTTCGTCTCCTTTGATTTCTCTAGAGCGACACAACTCAGCAGTCCGCCTTCTGCCTAACCTCTACCGTATAAAATCCTTGTACACAAACATTAACTTATAAAATGTACGTGTAGCGTTAAAAATTCTGGAGCATTCGAGCACTTTTCTTTCAAACCGGACGTTCAAGAAATAAATACAGGGAAAGTGTATGCCGCATGAAATGCATGTTATGTTCTTTTGCAACTTCTGTCTGTACGTTTTTCATTCCGCTTAACGTTCAACCAGACGCGAGTAGAAAGACGTGTAAAGTGTGGAGTATCTTGTCACGCTTCACCAAAAACTGGCATGTTTAAAAGTGACTAGGCTACGGTATGAATGACCGAGGAATCGGGACTCGAATGATTCATTAAATATGACGCCATGAATACGTATGGGGAAATGAAGCCATAGGTCCATAAATGCCTGGCCTCAGCATTAGATGCAATGGTACAAGTGGTAGACCAGGCTTTAATCGCGGTCTAGTTGAGGTAACTGCTCTTCTGGGTTGTTGCACGGGGTGGGAAGGTTTGTCGCTGACGTTTCGGGACAGCGTATCGGTCCCAACTTCAAGGACCTAGATGTCAAAAAAAAGCTTCGCCCAAGTCTCCGCCCTTAGCTGTTTCGTTGGTTTGGCTGGCCGGCAATACGCCTGCGCTGTTCGGTGCCAGTTTCTCGCTCTGACCGCACACAAGAGTTGCACAAACGGGGTTCGATTCCCGCAACAAGATACTCCTTTTCTCCACCATTACTTCCCGACGACGTATTGAGGCCTACAGAGCCAAGGGGATCGTACTCGAACAAAGCGGCCGGAACGTGAAGTAACCCAGTACCGGCCAAGTAGTGTCGATGCCTCAGAATTTGGGCATAGGACGTGCGTCTCCACAACGGTAACGATTACTACTTTAAATATGAATTTAAGTGAAAGTAGTATTTTAGCTAATCCTCCCTGATTTACCAAAGAACGCTGCATTTTTTAGCCGAGCCTCCGCGAATTTAAAGACGAAAACTAACCTACGTTATACTTAATATTCCGTTGGTATCGTGCAGTGACCACACTCCTCGGCTCCGGACCAATCAGTTAAAGATGTAACGGGAAGTAAACTCTGTTTGATCTGAGACCCACCAAAACAAAGAAATACGTTGTGTGGGCAGCACGTAGATTTCTGGGCGTTAAACCTGGTGGTGCATCGGCTTTAAAGGGTTAATGTGCAGTCTTCTGGGCTATGGCAATATGTAGTGTGGTAGGTGCACCATTCTATGAAGACGTATTCGGCAGTGAGGTAGTTCCATGCATTCCCAACCTGGCCACACGCAGATCGCTGTACCCTCCCCAGTATCCATTTGACAGTCGCCCCGCTATCAGCTCTTTTGCAACCGGTCAGTCCTTCTGCCCGCCGCAGCCGTTTTGGTCCTTCGCCTATACAGCAAGCACATTTCTTGGAGAAGTTTGTAAAATCGTGCCAGGCCATACGATGCTATAACCCAAACATAACGGAATGTGCAGAGTTTTACCTGCACTCTCTGATCGATGCCTTCCACTGTACAGGGCTTAATTAAAATAGGCAGTTAAAACGCTGCAGGTAGGTCTCGAGATCTTCTGCTGCGATACGACCATAACTTCACTAATCTCACTGTGAGCTGGATCCATTATACTGCCAGTCCAATACTACGAAGTGCAAAAATAATCATTGTACCAGACAACCCTAGGGGCAAAGTGCTGCTATCGGTGTCAACAATTCCCAGTGGGACTTTGCTACAGACAGTAAGCCGAGGTTCGATACCAGCCTGGTGTAGGGTACGCTTCTCTTCACCATCAGTGCGACCAGAGCCGCTGCAGGGCCCACCCCGCCTCGGGTCCTCAACTCCTGTAAGGTTGGCGGCAATGCATGTTTGTGCAGTCAGCAAAACTGAAGCACGCACCAGACCGGCTGAGGTCATCATGACGGCCTTCGGTCTTTTGTTTATCGGGATTTAACGTTCCTTTGTGCCATCTTTTGTAAACAAGAGTCGAGCCTTGTTTCAGTTCCGTCAATGCCTACCACCGTTCTTTCAGCCTTTCTAACTGTGCAAGTATAGAGGCTACGGACTAATCAGGTTTCAATTCCCGTAACGTGTAGAGCTGGTACCTTTTCCATACACCGCTGTGGGAACCACCCACGCTTCCATCTAAATGGATACCGGCGGCTCTTTCATCTGGGATAAACCTGACCGCTCACCTCCATATACTGCAGAGGTTAACAAAGAGTTATATCTACATTCCTCCATGCAACTGGTGCTCTAATTAAGCACAGGGATACTTCTAGCTGACATCGCACAACACATCTCGAGTTACCACTTTTTTCTGTTACACCAGATCTTTCATGTGCCCCAGAGATAACGAGCTACGAAGCGAAATGACGTCCGTTTATTTGAACGGCCAGTACTGTGGGCCACTCCACAGTACTGCTGCACCTATTTCAATGCAACACGACTGCCTTTGTACTGTACTGAGCACCTCTGTATTTCAGCCGCGCAGTGAAGAAGTATCTCGGAGATTCAGTCTTCATTGCCTGACCATGAAGATGAAGGCAACGCAAATGTGGGAAATTCAAATCTCGTAAAAGTATCTGTGTAATCGCTTTTATGATCTATGTATCTCAATCTCAACGTTATTCCTTGCTGGAACTTCTAACTAATATACACTGTCATAATAACAAGAAAAGAAGCCGTAACGCACAACGGTTCAGCGGGCGTGCAACGCACCTCACTGTCTGTGTCTGCCATACATGCAGTATGCAAAATCATTTGCAGAATTGAACAAATTCTCATGGCTGTGAGCAGTGAAAGTGGTGCTTATTGTGCAAGCAAACCGCGACTCTCATCCTACTTTGGCACGTGCTGCCAACACAACCACCGCAACTTCCATGCAGATAAGACCTGCACCCGATTCGCAAAACCTGATGGGAAGATGTACCTTTGAAGACAAAAGCGTTGACAACACGATTACATTAGAATGTAAAAACGAAGGTAAAAAGTTGACCCTGTGTTAAATTAAATAAACACCATACAACGAATGTGTGGGAGATATAACTCCACGCATTCTTAAACTCGGCGGTAGATGGAACCGAGTGTTCAGCTTCACACCCCGGTAGTTTTGCACCCTAAAAAAAAGCCCATGGAGCCCACTGGCCAAGTGAATGAATGGGTCCCATAGCCAGTCTAGAAGCCACTGGCGTACAGTTCCGTAAGGAAATATGCACATGGTAACCGCTTTCAATTTGCTAACGCACAAGAGAAGACCGTTACACGCGATTGATGCAAATCGTGATGTATAGCCGAAAGAGAATACATATGTTACATGGATATACGCGAAAAATTCTCTCCTAATGAAGGGCTAAGGATCGCTAAAGGACTTCAGCCACTGCAATCCACTTCGCATACTACACGATAACTAACTTCAATGGAAAGTCGCCTCCATCCAGTCGACAGCCCCCTGGCTGGTCAAGAAATCCAATCCGGGACGGTTCATCACAACGTTCGCAAAAGCCCGCCACTGGTGTGCATCTCTGCAAGACAAATCCAGTCAACGCCCTCACACCCTACTTCTTTAAGGCGAATTTCAGTATTATCTCCCACCCGAGTCCATAACGAGCTTCCTTAAGTGTTACCAACTAAAATTTGGTATGTCTTCCTCGTCTCTCCAACGCCCGTTGCATGTCCAACTCACTTTTCCTCCATGATTCGCAATAATGACAGCATACTTTCCAAGGGCCAATAGTTCCTACTTCTGTCATCCGTTCCACACGCCCACTCAATCACAAACTCTATATCCCGTACTCGACCGCCATATTCCACACGATATTCCACACAATTCAAGCTCTAACACGAAACGTACCCTGCTCCTATTCACAAATTCGCACGAATGTCACGATGCCATTACTGACGGCAAGTTTCACAAACATGTAACCTGCTATAGCATGATCATTCAACCAAGTTTAATAAATATTTGGGAATGCTTTAATATTATCAGTGCCGGAGAATCGCAGTCGAACCATGGTTGTGTGGCCCAGACGGCCTGCATCAGCCCACAAATGCGTACGCAAGGTTGCAGTAACACGCAGCTCAACGCAGTTTGAACATCGTGCAAAGCATTGTTAACAAGTGTTTCGTACTCAAAAGTGTCAGAACGGAGACTAAGTATTCTGACGAAGGCGTTCGTGGCTTTGCTCGCCCATCCAGGCAAATGTGACTTATACCAAACCTGACCATGAAAGCTTCCTTCCACATCCTTTCGTAATTCACCATTCACTTATCATCCTACAGTTCGACGTTACAGGACTACAGGCTGAGGTGAAGGAAGGTTGTGCTTGTTCACGCCACGCAGGCATTCAAATGGCAAGTTGAAGTACAGCTGCACTCATTGTTAAAGTCTGCACTGGATTAGCCTCAGGCGCCGTCCGTTTCACCCCCGGGGAAACAGTTGTGTAAGCCCCAGAGCCGGTCTTGACTTTTGGCGAAGAGAAAAATCTCTTTCCCGAGCCGAAATTCGAACCTCGGATCGCTCAGCCGTTTTACTGACAAGTGACATACACTACAAATGAACAAATGAATTAATTAATCTCGGCACGAAACGGGAATCAGTAGTCAGCTTCCCTCGTCGATCGGTTTACATGCAACGAAAATGACCGCGTGAAAACTGCGCACCTCTGGGTTATTAAGCTGCGAGTATTTGTAATTCCTTACCGACGTTTCGGAACAATCTATCGGTCTCGTCTTCAGGACCCTGGAAGTTGGGACCGGTAGGTTGTCCCGAAACGTCTGTATGAAATTACCACTACTCGCTGCGTAATAACCCAGAAAAGCGCAGTTCTCATATACTTAGCGACGGGAGCCTGAAATCACGCAGAATGGCCGCCTGTTGACCACGGCATGTCCGAACTACAGATTCAACGCACTGAGGCTTCAAAAAAGAAAAGAATCTGCACCATATTTAAGAAAATATGTTAAAGTTGTCCCTGTGTTTAATTATGTGTCGTCATGACGGATGGTGGAGAAGAGGTATATCTCAACCCATTCTTAAAGTCGGCACTGCATAAAGATGAGTAGTCAGCTTCGCGCATAGTCGCGTTACGCCCTGAGAAATATCCCGCATTTCTCACTGACTACAAGGCTGGGTGGTCCTCACAGCCCGTCTGCAACGCTGTCAAGAAAAATCCCTTGCTCCTGCCCGGACTTGTAATCGTGACTCCTCAGTCATCCAGACTGTAACCTACTCGTTATACGGTCTCACCAACTCCGGCTTTCCTAACATTAGAATAGAAATAGTTATGGAAGGTAAGGACTGGATTTCGCTGGCTGAGGACAGGGTCCAAGGGCGACCTGTTGTAAAAAGAGGAAGAACTTCCGGGTTCCACAAAATACGGAACAATTCCTGAACAACTGAGTAACTACAACAGCCCAAGAAGAACTTTGCTGCATGGATTTAGTACCTAATAACTGTTAGTGGGTTCTGAACCACGAAAACAAAGCAAAGAGCTGGCTGTACGGTTTCTATCTTTATTCTTGGGGGTGAGGTCAGATTGGGTTCCACTGGCACTGCGGCCGCTAACGGACCTACTGTAAACTGTAGGGGTTAGTTCTGAATCTACCTTCAACGCACAACAATGTAGACGTAAAGGGGAAGTAACAGTAAACCTTAAAGGACCTCACAATGCCGTGTGTTGAATCAACAAATTAGCTTACCATGTTTAAACCCTGAAACAAATAATGGAGTAAAGAAGTAGCTTAGAAATAAACACAGAATGCCTAGACAATCACTGAAATGGAAAACGTAAATAAATAACGCAGTTAAGAGCGCTAAACACAGAAATATTATACACTCCGCACAACATATTAAGGCCTGCAGAGACAAAACAGAACACAAACCAAAAAATTCTTGTTTATGATTTGCGATTTCGAGCTCAACAATTTCCGTCTTTTACAGGTTAGCTCGGTCATCACGGCGACCAACGAATCGGAGTTCGATTCCCCGTAAAGCAAAACATCTTTCTCATCTCCAAAACGTCCAGGCCGGTTATGGGGCTCACTCAGCCTTCTAGTCAATTGGTAAAGAGGTCTCTTTCCCCAGGGGTAGAGCGGTCGGCGCGTGTCAACGACCACCCCCACCTGTTGCCAAGGTTACATTCTCCGAACGTCCGGTGTGATATGAGGTTTCGGGTTAATCAACGCCCTTTTTAAAAAGGCCTTACCGTGTTCCGTTCCAGACAAGGTTGACACAGCGATGAATACTAATATTACTGTCCTCTCGGAGGATGTGACACCGCGTAGCTTGGTAATTCGGAGAACTTGCACCCCCATCTTAATGCACCTTAAAGAAGTAGCAGGTTCGTCTGACACGTAGGTATCTACCAAACTACATGGTGCCGTATCTTTAAAAAAAACCGTATTACTGTATTTCTATCCAGTAGCACAGTGGGACATCCCCGAGGAGGCCTTGGCACAGGTGACGAGTTGTAATTCGATGGCCGTCACGAAGTCTAGTAGTTCGGGTTACTCCCGCTAGATGTACGAAGTCAGCAATGTCCTCCTCCCCCTCAAAACAAAACACTGACCTCGCCGCGCTGCGAGGTCATTATAACTCTGCTTTATAAACTGTAACACAACTGCCACATCGTCTCCACTGGAGACGTCCTATTTAGTCCCAATGTACAGAAAAATGCGTAAGGTGGAAACATGCTTTTCAAAACTTGTATCTAGAACAAGGCGAAAACAATGTAAAAAAAAAAACTATGTGTACCGGCAAAAATGACAGAAAATAAAAACATGAATTCAACAATAATAATCTGCCATAACGTTTCTTGTTCTCTGCTCATATCTATCGGCAGTCACCCAAGCAAGTGCTCGGTCACAGTATTTGAGATCTGAGTTCACACGGCAGTGAATAATATGACGATCATTCATCAGTGATGTTACGACATGCACTTGCCAGGCTAGTTCTGTCCAAACTCCCGAAGTTTATGAAATTATTCTTCTACTCCATCACGGAGACAACAAATTCCTCCGAAACGCCGGTATCCACGCACAGGCGGTGTGACATTCCACAGTCGCAAATGCTTTAAAATCAATATTAATAATTATCCTTCATCTACACCTAGAATACTCGACCTAAACGGACCAAAATTCAATCCCCCCCCCCCCGGCCCTCGAATTTCACCCAAGTTGCTTCACGTAGATTCCAATGTGCAAGCAATGCGCAAGGTTCCTCTTAGGTAACCGTCTGTATTTATTTAATGACGGTACAATATGGGGGGCTGCGGTTCGAGCCCGATCAATCAGCGGACGCGCGTCCCCGCCATCCGTCTCCATTATCCCCTACACGAGAGACTAATGAGCCCTTTATCGGGGACGCACGGCACGTAAACCAGATTACAAGCGTTACACCCCCTCCCCCCAACAACAGGAAGTCCTTGGATCCGATCTCACGATCACCTTATGCCACACGCTGCTCAATATCGGACTTGCCTAGGTTTCGACATACAGACTCCCAAATGAACCGGAACCAACTCCAGGTCCTTATTTGAAAACCCGACAGCTGCTCGACAACTCCTGGCTTATGTAAACCAAAGATCCATTGTCGTGTTCATAACAGACCGCCATTCTATTCCACCCGAGCCAGGTCAGTACAGTCCACACCTGCACACATCTCACTTATGCCTAATTCTTCCAACTAGTCTCCTTCTTTGGGATGTGGACAATTATTTTGTACGCACATGTTCCTTCCACCTTTGTACATTATGTTTGCCGCATTATTGTTATTGATTAAATAACCCTAGTAATGTTAGATAAAAGAGTACAACCTATGAACCGTCGACTGATGTAATTTTCGTCTCTCTTAGGTTGGAATATTCCGCCAAGCTCGTTAATCTACGTTATGTGGGTCAAAGTTTCACGCACATATAAAAGAACACGTAAAATACCACTTGCATTTTAACGTCTTTACATAGACAGGACGCAAAACACGCGCAAACATCCTCAGATGTAAAGAATCCCGGGTTCAAAAAAATCTAAGTATCATTGTTTGAAATATTTTTGTTGCATTCGCAACTAAAACTTCCAGAACTGCCACCAATCATTGCGCTGTCTGTCTGTAAGTACAAACGCCAGAATGGCTAATAAGGTTTCCATGAAACACGATAAATAAGGCAGTTTTATTCAAATCTGTCAGTACATTTCACTTTTGGTTAAAATCAGAGGACAATGCGCAATTTACAGGACGCCCACCATGCGTTTGTGCACGCACCTCGAGCATAACTCGCGAATATTTGGCGCAGTGAAGAATAGAGCAATCCCTGTACAGGCCCTTAGGGTTCCAGAAAATTGAGACTACCAGTTTCTAGACACTCGGTACATGAAGGTGGTAAGGCTGTCAGCCCTACCCACCGGCCGCCTTTACGCCCCAGGCGATATCCTTGGTATTGGCCACAGCGCGGACGGAAAGATTAAGCCAAAGAAAAATCCCAGTGACACCATGGCAAATCGAACACATGTCCTTCCGACATGTAATGCAGTACCTCAACCAAATGCGCCACATCGCACCCCAGAACAAAACCTGTAGAGGCGAACAAGAAAACGAGCACGTATAATGTCAACACGAGGCGCGTTAAGATCTTGGCATCCTGATTTGTCCACTTCATATGTACCTGTCTTGAATAGCAACAACATTCAAACTAATCCACACACTCTCCTGGCATTTATTCTGTCGATGGTACCAACATTCAAAACAGAAACAATGCTCGTTCACGGCCTACTACTGAACGCGGCTGCAAGGTTCGAAACGACAGTTTACTGGCCGCGTAATTTCTCGCCTTTCGTACACCCGACCGCAGGTCAGATTGTATGTTAATAGTTTCACGTTATTAACCGGCATGTAAATTAAATCGACGTGGCGCCATAATGTATTTAGTTTATTAACTGTTTCTTCGGCCCCTTCAGCCCTGTCGTGGTTATCTCGTAAACGGCATGAGTTTAGAAAAAATGCATTTGATATTTTGGGATTAGTGTTGTGGTTTCTCTGTTTTCTTTGTTCAAATCCATGAAATGAGAGACATATAAACTCACGGAGGTATTTTTACGAAATTCCCGTTATTTTTGTCACATTTTAACCAGAAATAAATCCAGTCAACAATTTTTTCTAAACCCAAAGTAAACAATTTTGCAAAAATCCTTCCAGTGGCAGCCGAGTTGTGCTATGCAGACAGATCGACAGACATGACGAATCTAGCAATCGCTCTTGCGCAACTGTTTTGCAGACTCGCCTAAACATGAAATATTTAATGCCCCATGTACTCCTCCTGTTAAGTCTTACTGTTATCCAGACATATATGGGGAAACAATCGGATCAGGCTTGACACTCTGCATATAACCTTAAGTTTTGTATCTAAAGGAAATCCCCCCGTGTGGGTAAAATGGAAAAACACACCCCCCCCCCCCCCCCCCACTGAGAAGTACGGAAAACGACAGCCACAACTACACCCACAGCTGCGCTTAGCTTATACCTATCCAAATTAGTACAAAACCAGATTTTATACCCACTCAATGTAATGCACGCGGGATCCCTAATGCAATAGTTACATGTACAGCACTATAAAGCATATGTATTTAATGGTTCTTAAATATTCAGCCTGATGATGACTCTCTGGAGTCGAAACATGTTGCGGTAACACATTAATTTTCTAATGTTTGTTGTGTTGGCTGAACACATATTGTAAGTTTACAATAAGTAAGTTTAACTAAGTTTTGTAACTTACTATCACGGGATAGGTTCTAATATAAGAAAAATAATTTTATCGTACAACGTAATAACTCTACTGTGGATTCGCACCGTTAATAATACAATTAAAGACTACCTTGTGAAAGTTACCCCAAAAGATGCACCAGCTTGCATCTCGCAGGGGGTGGGTGCTGACTCCTTGAATGTTCCCACGGAACCATGCGGGTCTCTGCATGCGGGAAGATCACATTTAGACGGCTTAAGGTGGGCCACTACTTTCAAGTAACCAATGACCGCCATCCGCTCAATATCAGGCATTCTTTACAGGCACTATTATGTAACTTTAAGATTTCAAACATGTCACAAACGCATACGACATTTTCCGTTAAAATACACTTCAATGTTACAACTAGTTTACTTAACATTCATTTCAATCTTACCCTTCCTTATGTTCTTCGATTTCCCAACTAGTCTCCAAACTTCTGATTTTCCCATGAACATTTTGTAAATATTTCTGTTCCTCGCGACACTACATGCACTCCTCCACTCCCCCCCCCCCCCACCCCAAAAAAACAATAAAACAAAACAAAAACCGCCCCCGCCTAAAACAACACACCCCCCCGAAAACTTTTTTTTTTGGGTTCCCCAATTCTTCTCCAAACTTCTTATTTTCCCATAAACATTTTTTAAATTTTTTTTTTCCCCCGACAACAAAAGGCCCCCCCCCCCCCCCCCCCCCCCCAACTCCAAAAAAACATTATAACGAAACAAAATCGGCCACGGCGTAAAACATCACACCCGACCGATATCTTCTTGTTTATAAGGCTCATCCAATTAAATATGATAGTGACTTAAATGAACTTCTTACAGATCCCCGTATTACATACGTAGTAAAAGTTCACATGCTTTGAGATTTTGCACAAAATGTGTATTAATATGTTCTTGGTTGTGGCACCGTTTCGGACGAATCTACTGCTTCCTTCTTCAAGTTCGACCCTCAAGATAATGGGAGATACGTTACTCCGAAAATCTAGTATCCATATACAGGGATACACGTCATTAGCCAGAAAACCGGAAATGGAAATTTATTTTTAATAAGTCGGATATTATGAAATTGGTGCTCATTAAGCAGTTTTTCTTCTGTTTGGTGACAGACACAGCAGTTTACGGTGCTCAAAATGTGTAACGAAGTTGCTACAATACCAACATTTTATTGCCTATGTACTTCTGTTATTTGTAGGACCAAGAAGTCATTTTTTTTTTTTTACCGGTAGTAAGAAAGTTTACAGGGGTTCGCTACTCCACAACAAGCTTTCAAGGTACCAAATTAAACCACGTAATTCATTGTTTGATTGAACTCCAGAAATTCAGTTATGTATGATAACGGTGTCAACAATCTGAACCTCCTCAGCATTACCGTGTAAACAACCTACTGCCTGTACATTCCATATTCCCTGTGTATTTAACATTGCCATCGCTACAAACGTATCTGTAGGGAAGAGGGGAGAAAATTCGGAACAGGTTCTACGTTTTTATGATTACTATACGTTGAACAGCATATAATTCATCAATGAATATTAAGTTCATGTCACTTCCGATGTGCATGTAAAAAATGGCCAACAATATTACAAAATTGAATGGTATTCCATTGGAGAAAGACACGGAATTATCTGACAGTTGGCACCACACTTCACACAAATCATCCCTCGGCGCAGCGCTCGCCGCTATTACAATTTGCTCTAAGCCGGGGTCCACGCAATTTAGTTTATCGTATTGTAGTTAATATTACGTTTTTACTCGCCATACTCGACGAAGGTACTGGAAATACTGGAAATACTTTCCTTTGGCTCGCAGACACGCGTCACTGTGATAACCTTTCTTTAAGTTAAGCTATTTCACAGAAAATGACCAGCGACAGTTGTCAAATAAAATATGTCCGTGCATCGAACGTTCCAACAATGCATAATCGATCAAACTGACCCCATGCGGCAGAGTCCTTGAGAAGGTAAGTAACAGTCGTTCGGCTATTCAGGCAATTCTAAATTTTTATTACCGAATTTATAACAGCCCGCCACTGGCGCCTTAGTGAACCTAAATAATGCAGTTCACAGCCTCCCACCCTAATTTTTCTTATTTAATGGATCAAATATTCGGAGTTTAATTGCAGTTGGTACAGCTCTGCAAGGCCAAATATTTAAGTTGGTATACATATTCCGAGACTAAGTAACCTATGTTAAGAATAGCAGCAACTGAAGCCAGGGATGATCCGTAAGGAGTACGAAGAGGTCGCTGGAGCGTAACAACCCGCTCAAGGTGAGGAGAGGGCGTCGACCGACCGCACTGTCACGGGTGTGAAACTTGGGCTTTGAAAATGAGGGTGTTTCAGAATAAACTGCTGATGACTGTACTTGGATACAAGACAGAACGACGTGACGTCAAAATTGAATGCTTCGCACCTTTGCATTCGGAAGGTACCGAGTTCAAATATTGGCCTCAAAACCGATTATCCTGAGGTCTTTCACTTTTTTCTCAGCCCCTCCAGGCAAATGCCCGGGTTGTGCCTGAAATTAGACGAGCGCTTACTTCCACATTCCATCCAATTCATTTTTCACTAATACTCCCATCGGTAGATGTTACACAGCGTGAAACACACAGTGTCGTCATAAAAATCATACATAAATCAGTGGAAGGAGAAAATTAACAGCGAGGGGCTTCGAAAGGCCATACAGAACGGATGAGAAACTCATAAATGCATAAAACAGCGTAACCACAATACCTGAAGGTAAGAGACGGTTTCCGATAATAAATTTACGCTGGCTTCGCAACAACGTGGTGGCACCGCTGTCTGAACAAATCACCTGCACATCCTGCATGTTACCGCTACACCTACAGTAATTCCGACCAATGACTGCAGTTTTTGTCTGCTCATTTTTTTTTTGAGTAAGTAGGACACTATTTCTGAAATTGACAGGTATTAATTTTGAACGCTTTTGTGTTTGTTGGGTGGAGTAATTAGCTGTATGGAACTAAGCACCAGATTTTGGTAGTAGAATGGTGAATTACCATAATATAAATTCACTATTTCGAGGAAGTGAACTGTATCAACATATGCTATAAGAAGTACGACAAAGCTGCATGTGTTACGGACACCACAGCATGCAAGAAATACTGTAGATTAATGGATCATACCATCATGTAGAATTTCATCATATCAGTCTGTTTCATGTAACTTTCTTTCCGGTACAAGAACTTCCTTTTGTCCCTTCTGTTAATAAGGGTTGGGATTGCGTAGTTGGTACAGTAACTCGCTACGGGCTGGACGATCTGGAGATCGAATCCCGGTGGAGGCGAGGTTTTCCAGTCCCACTCGTACCGGCCCTGGGGCCAACCCAGCCTTCTATACAATGGGTACTTGGTCTTTCCCGGAGGGGTAAAGCGCCCAGGGCGTGGCGTTGACCACCCACCCCATTTAGCGCCAAGGCTAAAGAAAGAGTACAGCTATACCTCTACTCACCCTCTAGGCCTTCGTAGCCTGTTCTAGGGTGAACTTTAAAGTGTTCTTAGAAACAGCGCGTTCGTGCGTACGTGTGTAGATTGGACTACTCTACCTCCGCAAAGGTTCACACCAGTGGGCATGAAACTTTCTCACAGCAGAGTTGAGGAAGACTTGGTATCTTCTGACATTCGACGCCATGTCGCTGCTCCGTGGAATTAGCACTAAGCATCATAAATTCTATTATGACAAAAAAGACAGATACGGCAAGGAAGTAAAGGCAATATGCCTTTTAAAAACTAAATGCAATGGCATGCAAAGACAGATGATTATAAAGTGAGGGAAAATAAATCTGTATTTGAAAACTGGGATATGAAGACAGAGTGGGGAACAGAACTATATAATTGTTGTGACATGACAGAAATGAGAGTGTAGTTCAAGACTTGGGTTTGGAAACAGGAAACTCAGAACAGGAGCAGAAAAATGATGATGCCCTTTGTGTAGTGAAGTTGCACATAATTTTGAAATGCGCGGGAACGCAAAGTTGGGGGGGGGGGGGGAAATTGGGAAAAAAAAAAGCCCGGTTTAAAAAGGGGGAAAAGGCGTAGAAAAAAAAAAATAAGTTTAACCAAA
>Ga0123353_10005275_pt1 | contig 16905 bp, 8 predicted proteins | sample TergutLab28metaG_3_FD_92763 | JGI IMG/M metagenome (GOLD analysis project Ga0123353, IMG submission 92763) | Labiotermes labralis P3 segment gut microbial communities from Petit-Saut dam, French Guiana - Lab288 P3 | ecosystem: Host-associated > Arthropoda: Insects > Digestive system > Gut ...
CTGCACCGCCCGGGTGAGGGCCGCGCCCATGCGCCCGAGCAGGTAGCTGTCCTCGCCGTAGGTCTCCTGGGCGCGGCCCCAAGCGGGGTGGCGCAGCAGGTTGATGCAGATCCCCGCGAAGTAGTTCGCGCCGCCCGCCACGGCCTCCTTGGCGATGGCCTCGCCGATGCGGGCTTCGAGCCCGTCATCGAAGGCCGCGCCGCGGCACATGGACACCGGGAAGCAGGTGCTCTTGCCCATCACCACACCGCGCGGGCCGTCGGTGAACAGCAGCGGGGGGATTCCCAGGCGCTTGCAGCCGCCCGCCGCGTAGGGCGTGCCGTTGTATTTGCGCCGGTAGAGAATGATATTGCGCACCGTCGTGCCCAGCGCGTGGCCCCGGAGGAGATGGATTTTCTCCTTCACAGTGAGCTGTGCAAGCAGTTCCTGCGTCACCTGGGCGAGGGTTTCGCGGGTTGGGGATTGCGCGTATTGGGTTGCGGCCTGGTTGAAATTCATCTGGAATCCTCCCATGTTGTGTTTTACGGCAGCGTATTCCCCGCGGCCAGCCACAGCGCGTACCAGTCCTCCCGCGAGAGGGTGATCTCCGCCGCTCTGGCGCAGGAGGCCAGACGCCCGAGGTTCATCGTGCCGACGATGGGCTGCAGCTTCGCCGGGTGGCGCAGAATCCACGCCAGGGCGATGGCGGTGCTGTCGGCGTTATGCTTTTGGGCGAGCTCGTCCAGCTTGGCGTTGAGGTCCTTGAAATGCTTATCGCCGATGAAGGGGCCCCGGAAAAAGCCGTACAGCAAGGGCGACCAGGGCTGCACCGTGATGTCGCGCAGGCGGCAGAAGTCCAGTATGCCGCCGTCGCGGTTCACCGCGCCGTCGTCGGCCATGTTCACGTGGGCGCCCTGCGTCACCAGCTGCGCGTGGCCCAGTCCGAACTGCAGCTGGTTGGCCACGAGGGGCTGCTTGACGCACTTCTGCAGCAGCTGTATCTGCCCGGGGTTCTGGTTCGACACCCCGAAATGCCGGACTTTTCCGGCGGCATGCAGGATATCGAAGGCCTCGGCGACCTCCTCCGGCTCGGCGAGCATATCGGGGCGGTGGAGCAGCAGCACATCGAGGTAATCCGTGTTCAGACGTTCGAGACTGCCGTCAACTGCTTCCAGGATGTGCTCCTTCGAGAAGTCGTAGCGGCCCTTCCGGATGCCGCACTTCGACTGCAAGAAAATCTTATCGCGCGGGCCGATGTAGGCCTTGCCGAAGATGCTCTCGCACTCGCCGCCGCCGTAGATGTCCGCGTGGTCGAAGAAGCTCATACCCAAATCCAGGGCCGTCTGTACGAAGCGCTCGGCCTCAGCGGCTTGCAGGCGGTTCATGCGCATACAGCCCACGGCCACGGCGGGCACCTGCAGGCCGATTCTGCCCAATGGGATGGTTTTCATGGATACCCCTTTCTTCTTTTAAGAGTGCCGGCGGCAAGATTGCCGCCCCTACAGTTACAGTTCCAGGAATGCTTTGATGGAGCCGTCGGGGCCGAACATACGGCGGATATCGCCCGAGTGGAAGTTGTGGCGCAGGCCCTTGCACTCGGCGTAGCCGAAGATGATCCTGCCGTTGACCATCAGCTTGGCGGCGGCCCAGTAGGCTACGCCCGCGGGCACATCGGCCTCGAAGACGTACTTCGCCGTCTCGCCCGCAGCGACGTCGATCTTCAATGTGCGCGGGCCGATATTCCCCATGGCGCTGCGGTTGTGCAGGCCGTATTCCCAGGTCTCGTAGGGCGTGGCGAGGCTCAGCTCGCCGTTCAGGCGCTCCGTGGTACGGTTCACCACCTCGGCGGAAATGCTGTCGCCCCCGATGCGCAGGGTGATATCCGGCTTGAAGCAGCCGAACTCGTAGATATCCTCGAAGTCCTGTCCGTCGTCGGTGGTGCGCAGGCGCAGGATGCCCTGGGCCCCGGCTGTGGGCTTGGTGACAGTCACGCTGAACGTTTGCAGGCCGCGGGCCTCTACAGCATAGTCAAAGCTGGTCATATCGGCGGTGAAGCCAGTTGGTAAGACGAGCTTCGCCGTGCCCGCTACGCTCGCGTCCGGGTGGTTGTTCGCGAAGAAGACCGTGAACTTGTACGCCGTGTCGCTCAGCTGCTCCACCCTGCGGCCGATGGCGCCGACGAACTCCAGGTAGCCCATGGGCATGGTGCCCAGGTCGTGCTCCCAGGGGCGCAGGTAGACGGGCTGCACCGGCTCGGCGTTCAGGCCGAGCTGCGCGCTGCCGATTTTCTCGAGCGTGTCGGGGATTTCGACCTGGAAGGTCTCAATCGAGTGAGCCGGAATGTTGGCCGTAAAGGCGCGCTTGCCACCGCGCACAGACTGCGCGTTTTCATCGAGTAAATCTGTCGCCTGCACCTTACCGATGTCGAAATCGAACTTGATGCGGGCCTGGGTATCCATGCCGTGGGCCTCGAAGCCTCGTATCGTCAATCCGCGCTCGTAAATGCTGCCGTGGTTGGCTTTCATCTGTGCCATGGGGTAGCCGCCCGCCTTGATGGTCGTGACCACGAAGTCCTCGGGGCACTTGATGAAGCTCTTCTTCTCGGGGAGGAAGGCGTTGTTGACCGGCTGCACATTCGAATAAGCGATCAGCTCGTTGTTGAACTCATAGGCCTTAGTGAACACCCGGGCTTGCCGGAAGTCACCTTTATGGGGATAGAGCGCATAGGTGAAGCAGTGGGTCTTCTGCTCGGGGATCATCTGGCCCGCGCCGGTGACGTTGCCCTCGTTGCCGTAGAAATTCGCCGTGTGGAAGAGCATCATGTTCATCAGGTTGCCCGGCTCCACGGAGCAGCAGATGGTGCCCTTGTTGAAGATGGACACACCGTAGTCCTCGACAAAGCCCGGGGCCTCGGCCAGCACGGCGTTTTTGACTGTGAGCACGCTGCCCGCCGCGAGTTCATCCGCGATGCTCGCGAGATAGTCGTCCAGCTGCGCCTGCGTAGCTGCCTTGATGAGCAGCACGTCCATGGGCTTGGCCCAGGCGTTGTCGCTGTCGCGGGCAAAGAGGAGGGCTACGCCATTCTTGGCCAGCGCGGCATCAAATTTTGTTTTGAGATTGGGCTTGAGTTCGCTGAGCAGCTTGTCTTCGTACTCGTTGGCGACGCCTTCGACCGAGAGCACAAAGCGCGTGTCTGAAGTACGCAGGTCCTCGTTGAAGTGCACGAACTTGGCGTAGCGCCCGGGGGTGTATACGTCGTTGTAGGGCGTGACGGGGATGGCCTTTTTCGCCAGGGCCTTCAGCAGGGCGTTGCCGGACTTCACCATGTCCGGCGTATCGGGGCGGATGAGCGCCGCCTGGCCGATGTTGACATCTCCAAGGGCCGTACTGCCCCTACTAAACTCGAGCTTGACCGTGGGGCCGAGCTCCATCCAGTTCACCGCCGGGGCTAGGGTGCTGTGGGAGAACATAGCCCACTGGTGCGTCTGGAAGCTCATCTTCTTGCGGCCCGCGCCGCACACGTGGGGCGCGTAGCGGTCCTCGTAGACGGGCTTGGCTCCCTCGGCGTTCACCGGGAAGGTGAGGGTGAACAGATCGTCGCGGCTCTGGTAGTCCTCGATGACCGTCTTCATGTCGATTCTATCAATGCCTTTGTAGAGGGTGATCTCCTGCCGCAGGCCCGCCACGATGTCCAGCTGGGCCTTGATGATGAGGCGCTGGTAGGCCTGCGTTTTTTCACAGGCAACCTCGGCGGGGTAGTCGCTGGAGAGCAGCTTGTGGCCGGTGGTGTAGATCTCGTGCTGCTCTTCCGCACGATCCGGCACCTCGCGCAATACAGTGACCATGTTGGCCGGGCCGTCCTTGCCGAGATTCACGACTTCGCGCTTATTCTTTTTGTCGTAGATCGACGTGATGCCGCCGCCCTGTTCTTTATCCACGGTGATTTTGAAGAACTCGTTCTCGATGGCATTTTCAGCGCTCGTGACGATCTCGTTTTTCTCGGGGTAGCACACGGCGTAGCCCAGGGCGGGCACGCTGGCGGTGAAGACAGCCTTTTCGCCGCCCGGCAGAAGCGCCTCGCAGACATCCTTCCTGTCGTGGGTCAGGGGATTGAACACGAACACGGGCGTGCCCGGGCGCTTGTCGAGCTTCACGCCCGAGGCTAGGAAGGCGACGGCCTTATCGACGATATCGGCGGCCAGCTCCACGGCCTCGCGATATTCGATCATGAGGTCGACGAAAGAAATCTCGTTGTTCGTGCCGGTGACGGAGTCGTGGTGCTGGGCGCAGAGAATCTGCCGCCAGGCCTTGTCCAGGGCCTTCTCTGGGTACTGCGCGCCGTACATCGCGGCGACGGCGGAGAATTTTTCGGCCGTGACAAGCAGATTTTCAGCCAGACGATTGGCCTGTTTAAAATCAGTCCTGGTCAGCAGCACGCCCGCGTGGTGGCAGGTGAGGTCCCGGGCAGAGTACTCGATGTTCTCCACGCCGTTCTCCGCCAGGGCCTGCGCGTCATTGGCGATCACGCCGTCCATCATCTCAGAGAAGACTGAAAATTGCGCCTTGTTCACGGTGTCCTTCATCCAATTGGTGTCGCCCGAGCGGGTGTAGGTCTCCATGTAGTTCTCCGACCAGCCGTGGTCCGAGAAGTGCGTCAGGCCGAGGCGCTTGGCGCTGTCGCAGCCCACGCCCTTGGTCTGCATGAAGCCCACTCCGTCGGGGGAGACATGGTGGAACAGGGCGTCCACGCCCAGGACGTGCTTACCCCAGTGCGTGCTGGTGCAGCCGCCCTTGCGGCAGATCTGCGACATCTGGTTCGGGTGGCCAAAGACGTCGCCCGGGGCAAAGACAGGTGTGATACGCCCCAGCACGTCCCTATGATAGAGCTGCCCATAGATGAGGTTGCGGGTGAAGCCCTCGCCCGAAGAAGTCAAGTCGTTGGGCTGGTTGTAGAAGCAGTCGGCCTCCGCGCGGCCGGCCTGGAACATCTCGCCCAGGGCCTCCCTGTATTCGGGATACATGGAATAGAAGGGATGGAGATAGTCCACCTCGGACAGGATGGCCTTGAAATTCGGGTCGGCCGCCAGGCGCTCCATCATCTGCGCGGTGATGTGCAGCGCGCCCATGGCGTAGGTGCGCTGCTCCTGGTGATAGGTGGTGTCGAAGTGGAAGTCAGAGAAGATGTGCTCGGTGCCCTCCGCGCCGTGGTGTGGGGTGGTTTTGACCTCGAACAGGCCGGTTACGCCTTCGAGCGAATATGTAATCTTCTCCTGCCTGGCCTCCTGCACCGGCACGGAGAGGCGAAGAACCTCGCACGCGCCGCTGGCGATGGCAGGGATAGCGATGCTCTCCTCGAAGCCCGCGGCGCTGTAGCCCAGGCTGCCCGCCTTCGTATCGCCGAAGGCCCCGGCAAGCACGGGGAAAATCTGGCGCGGCGCGTCTTTCGTGCCGAAATAGGCCCCCGTGGCGAAGGGGTATGTGATGCCGAGGTTCCCTGCGCTGGCCGCCACGGGCAGGATGGTGCAGAACACGCAGATATCCAGGCCATCGGCGATATAGCCCACCCGGGTCTTGAACATCAGCAGGTTGCGGCCCGCCTTGAGCGTGACCGCCACGCTGCGTCCCATGGTATCCAGGCCCTTCACGCGGCCATAGGGCGCCGCGTCGATGCGCTCTCCGTTGAGGAACAGGTAGCTGCCGGAGGACACGTAGTTGACCACGGCGCGGCTGTCCTTTTCGCAGTCGATATAGATCGCGGCGTAGTTGACGCAGTTGCGCTGCTCGGTGGCGAACAGGGCCTGCGGATAGTTGATGTCGTCATAGCGGAAGCGCACGCTGCCGTTGTCGTTGGCGGGCACCCGGCGCCACTTGAGGAAATCCGGGCCATAGTAGTCGTTGCGCACGGCCAGCCCCGCGAAGGGCGCCTGGGCGGCCTCGCCGCCGGAGCTTGCCAGGTAGTCGATGTCGAGAATCTTTTCGCGCTCGTAGAAATACTCGGTCTCGAAGGCCCCGCCGGTCTGCGTCACAAATGGCCCGAGCACCATCCAGCCGTTGATCCCCGCCGCGGGGCCGGGCACGCCGGGGGCCGGCAGGAGGGACTCGAATTTCACCGACGCCGCGCTGTTGCCGAGGGACTGCGTGTAGTCTGCCATGCTGTATCCTCCGTATTCGTTTTCTTGAGAATCATTATATCACATGGAACGCAGGATGGCAATATGTACAAAATAAATTTCAAAGCCCCCCACAGCTTTTATCGCCGCAGGGGGCTTGGGCTTTTTTGGTTTTGCGGGGCGATTGCCTTTTTAGCTGATGTAAGTACGCGCATGCGTTTCATCTGTATGCGCTCATATTCCAAGCAAACCCCTGATAATAGTAACAACGATATACAGCGGAACGGTTATTGGCAGCGATAAAAATCCAAAAGCAATAAGCACAGGATCAAGCCATGGTGGGGTAAACATAGGGAAACACCTCCTCTGTAAAATAGCAGTCTACTTACCTCACACAAGCATTATACAAACTCATTGCGTACTTGTCAAGTGTTTCTCAATTATTACCCCCCACGGCTTTTGTGTGCCGCAGGGGGCTTGGGTTATCAGGCTATGATTATCAATCCCACCAGATCCGCCAGAAGGGGTCGATAAACCCGCGCGGGCCGTAGGCGAAGTACAGCGCCTCGCTGAGGAACCATGCGGCCTTGTCGCCCAGCTTCTCCCAGGCGCTCGGGGGCTGCGGGGCGTTCCACACGCCGATTTTGTACATGATGTTGTTGAAGCGCTCCTGCACCTCCTCAAGCGAACCGGGCTTGACGACGGTCTTGACCTTCTCCGCTTTCACGTCGGTGTAAGCGGCGTCGAACTCGTCCTTATCCTCCTGGGAAAGCTCGCTGTACTTGACGTCGAGCTTATCCGCCAGCAGGTCCTCGGCCCAGTTGGTGGCGTGAACCGTCAGCCAGCGGCCGTCGCGCCCGTAGTTGAACTGGGGCCATTCGGGCATGGAATGCACGGTTTCCTTCTTCGCGCCGCAGGCAAGGCGGAAGGTCAGCTTCATGACCACGTCGTTGCGGCCCGTGCGCTCGTGATCCTGGTCCTTGAAGTACCAGGTGTGGTCCGGCAGCTTGCCGGTACCGGCGTCCACGAGATTGTATGGGTCCATGTACTTCCCTTCGGCCGCGGGCGTGTAGGTATCCGGCATGGTGACGTTGACCCCCCAGCTGGTAGCCCCCATGGAGGGGGAGTCCACCTGGAGCAGGCCGTCGGCGCTGACCGACTTGGCGGAGGCCACGAAGTTATACATCGGGAAGTTGTAATGGGCGATGGCGTAGCAGTTCACGCCCTTGCTCTTCAGGTACAGGATGTTGTCCCTGGCGTTCACCTGGGCCCTGTGGTAGTCGTCGGTCTGCCGCTTGATGTCGGCCATCGAGGAATCGGTGAGCCACTCGGCCACGGCATCGTCGTAATACCCCTGGGGTACCAGGCCCCACATCATCGTGCAGCGGGAAATGACGCCGCCCACCGCGCCGTCGATCACGGCGTCGAGGATCTTCATCACCAGCCGTTTGGGCATCAGGCGGATGACAATATTGAGCAGGCACCCCACGTAGCCGTCCGCCAGGCCGGGGAACATCGTGCGGTAGAGGCTCTCGTTGTCGGTGGCCAGCTGACGGGTGATCAGGTCGCCCGCGATGTTGGAGCCGTCCAGCGCGGCGATGACGTACACCACGTTGTTGAGCTTGCCGGCGATATCCGTCTTGTACCGCTCCACCAAGCTGTTCATGATGACGCCGCCCAGGCTGATGGGGACGATGTTCACCTTGTCGGTGTTATGCTTGTCCAGGATGCCGTTGATGAGCTTGTAGAGCTCCGCCGTGGTGTCCTCCAGGTTGCCGAAGCTGTTGTAGGCGAAATAGTAGATCTTGTCCTCCCCGACGGCTTCGGACATCTCCTGCAGAGGGAGGTTCTTGTAGCCCTTTTCCTTCAGCTCTCCCAGGTCCTCCAGGCTGGTGGGCTCCTCGTCCTCGCCATTGAAGTAGTGGAGCTTTTCCACCCGCATGTTCTCGATGGGGCGGCCCTCCTCGTCCAGGGCGAAGACGCTCAGCACGTCCTGAGCCAAGTCCCGCAGGGTGCCGGTGAGGAAGACGTCGCTTTGCAGCAGCAGGCTGGCCAGCAGGGGGAACAGCAGCTTGGGAATCAGGCTGTTGACATCGACAGAGGGCCAGCCCTCGATAGGCTTGCCGTCGGCGCCGAGCGCCTTGGTCATGTTGTCGTCCTCATAAAGGAATACCTCCGACTGGCCGATGCCGTGGACGAGGACGACCGGGTAGTCGTTGAGTTCCCATTCGGCTCCGCCGGGGCCCTGGACGGGCGCCGTCTTCGCTCCGGCGGGCAGGGCGAGGCCCAGCGCCAGGATCACTGTCAGAACAACCGCTGTCAACCGTTTTAGAGTAAAATGTCTCATTGTGCTTCCTCCCTTTCGTTTTCCGTGTCATTATAGCACAGCATTGCCGCAAAAACAAGCCCGTCAGGAAAAAAATATCTTGACTTAGAGTGGGGGAAATTTATCCGGCCTTCACCTCAATCTTTCCGTTCGGGGTGGTAATATACCCACTGCACTTCAGGCCCGGTATGTTCGCCGGTTCGATCACCACATCGGTGTACCCGGCAGTACCCGCTTTCTGCCGGATGCCCAGCAGGTCCCGGAACAGATACCGCGCCGCCGCGCCGAACATGGGGTGGCTGTGGGAGCGGTGCCCGTTCCAGTATTCCCACAGGGTGGTGGCGCCAAGGCGTCTCATGTTCCCGTAGGAGGCGTCGCCCTCCCCTGCCAGCAGCTCGAACGCAAGTTGGGCGTGGCCGTGGTCGAACAGCACCCGGGTGAGGATGTCCGTGCCGAAGATGCCGGTGTCGTACCGCTTGAGCTGCTCGTAATGACTGACGATGTTCGCCAGGGTGCGCTCGTCGCCCAAACCCAGGTCCACGGCGTAGGCGTTCGCGCCCTGAGTGTTCGAGCAAAAGTCCCCCGTAGCCGAGGCGAAGTATTCGCGCAGGAGGGCGTCAATTTTGCGCTGTTCGGTGGCCTCGTAGCCGGGGACATCCTCCTCCTTGCCGATCAGCCGGGCGATTTCGGCCATCTCCCGCAGGGTACGTATATAGAAGTAGGTGTTCACGAAGGGCGGCGGGATCGCGGCCGGCGCGGGGCGCTTGCCCAGTATGAACTTCTCGTCCGGGCAGCACCAGTCGCCCAGGCACCAGTTGCCCGGCTCCTCGCTGGTGACGAGGCCATTCTCGCTGTGGGCCTCGAGATAGTCCAGGTATTTGCGCATGTTGGGGTAGTATTCATGGAGGGGCGCGGCGTCGCCGTAGGCTTGATAGTACGCCCAGGGCACGTGCGCGACGGCGCAGCCCCAGCCGCCCGGCCCGCCCCCCGACGGGATGAAAGGCGCGGTGTAGCAGATGTGCCCGGTCCCGGGGTCCTGCCCGTCGGCAATGTCGCGCATCCACTTGGCGTAGAACGCGCGGCCGTCCAGGCACAGCAGGGCAGCGTCCGCGGCCAGCTGGCCGTCGCCGGTGTAGCCGCGGCCCTCGTACTGCGGGCAGTCGGAGGGGATGCCGCAGTGCATGTTGCACAGCTGCGTGCGCACGAAGGCGTCGAACAGCCAATTGAGGTTCTCGTTGTTGCTCTCGAAGTGCGCCGTCACGGGCACGTCGGCGTGGATGACCTCGACGCGGGCGACTTCGGCTTTGCCCTCGATTTTGAAGAATCGAAACGCGTGCCACATGAATTGTACATGGGCTTCCTGCCCGTTTCCTTCGGAGAGGAACGTGTCGCTCTGCCGCCAGTTCGCGCCGCAGCGCTCGATGCCGCCGAGGTTCTCCGCATAGCTCACCTTGACCCGCTTGCCCAGCAGGCGCAGCACCGGCCGACCCGTGATGTTCTCCCCGCAGTCGTACAGCCCCTTGCCGAGGGCTTTCGGCTGGATCGTGCGCACCACCCGGTCCCCGGGGCAGGTTTGGAGGAGGAAATCGCTCTGGGGCGGAGGGACAACGCGCACGGGACGCCAGGCCTCGGCTTTTCTATAGTCGTGCCGTTCGCCAACTAAAATTTCACTTTTGGTGATGTGCGAGGGCGACCACTCGAGGGTCTCACCGGAATAGAGCGCCTGCCCGTCCGGGAATTCGATTTTGAAGCAGCACTTGACCTCGCCGCCATAGTTGTACTTGCGATACCAGCCGGGCCCCAGGGCGATGCGCAGCTCGTTCTTGCCGGGGCGCAGGGCGAGCTTGCATCGCAGGGCGTAGATCCGGTGAATGGAGCCGTCCCGGAAATAGTGACTGGATTTTCTATTGCCGTGTTCGGGGAGCTTCACGTCCTCGTAGCTGGTCCACGCGGGCACGAGCAGTTCATCGCCCACCTTTGCGCCGTTGAGGGCAAGCTCGAAAAAGCCCAGCCCGCTGACGGTGATCTTCGCCGCTTGCGCACCCTGCGCATCGAAGCGCAGGCGCATTACGGGCTGATCGCAGGGCTTGCCGGGCGCGATCCATTGCGCCGGGCCGAAGAGTTCGCTGTGGGTCATGAGAGTACCTCCTGTTTCCCCTTCCAAATGATGAAAAACTGCGCACCCGGCGAAGAGTGCGCAGTTTTGGCGCCAAGTCAAGCAAATTATAGCACAGCGGTTCCCTTCTGTCAACCCAGCCTGGCCATGTTGCCGTCCTCCTCCTGCGGCACGAGGTATTCCGCGGGCACGGCGGGCACGTAGAAGTCATAGTAGGTGCGCAGGCCCAGCTCCATGGCGCGGGGGGGCTCCTCCATGTCCTCCGGCGCGAAAAGAACGGAGAAGCGGTAGACCGGCAGCCAAGTGCGCAGCCGGGGGGAATCGCTGTAGGCCAGCTCGGCATCCTCAATCGTGGCCCGGGAAAGCATTTCAATTGTGACCTCGGAAGGGCCTTCACAGCGCCCGTCCAGCAGCTCGCGCCTGGCGTTTTCCAAGTCCATCACGGGGTAGCGGCCCAGCAGGTCGCCTTCACCGGGATAGGCAAGGCTGAAACCCAGGTAGAACGCGGCGTCCTGATGGCTGATGGATTCGACAGCATTGCCCTCCCTGTCATACCCGACATCGACATAGTCCCTCTCCTCCAGCACGGACACGCGCAGCCGCTTGAGGGCGTAGTCCTCCGCTTGCTTTGCGAGGGGATCGCCGGGGTTGTTGACGTAAAAGAAGGTCTCAAAGCCCTTCTCGCCGTAAATGTTATAGCCGGTCAGGGCCGTGGAGGCCTTGCTGAAACGCAGGCCGGTCAATGACGCAATGGCGCTGGCATAGGGCTCAAGCACCTGCCGGCACATGGCCTCGCAGCGGGCGGCCGTGCCGTCGCCCCCGGGCAGGCCGGCGGGCAGGGGCCCGTTCAGCGAAACCCGGATGCCATAGTGGCCGGTCACGTTCAGCGTCTCCTCGCCGCATTGGAACTCCCAAGAATCCTGCGTAAAAAATTGCTCGCGAAGAACCTTTTCTATTTCTTCCTCCGTATCCCCCACGGCCCGCAGCTTTTCCTCCACCTGCGCTTTGACCCGCTCCTGTTCTCCGGGCGCCGTCCAGTAGGGCGGCACATAGGTGTAGGTTTTGCCCATGGCCCTGCCGAATTTCTCCGCGATCTCCATGGCGCTGGCTTCATCCAGCCGCTGCGGCTCGCCGAAATCGGGATTGCGGTAGACCGGCATGGTCTCCAGCTCGCCCTCGCGGCCACAGGCGGGGGAATCCCGGTGCAGCTCGGCGGCGTTCGCGCTCCATACGCCGCCCATGACGCCCATGCCTCCCATGACGGCGCCGTCGCCGGACAGCCCCTCATAGGGGATCAGCGGCAGTGCAGGCGGCCTGGGGCCGCCGGGGCTCAAAAGCATGACGGCCAGCAGTACAACGGCGGTCACAGCAGCCGCAGCGGGAAGCAGCCTCCAGGGGGCGAAGCGGCGCGGCGCGGGTTGGGTCTGCTCCTCCGGCAGGCGAAGCAGCCGGGCCTTCAGGTGGGTATCGGCGGGAGGAAGGGCGGCAAAGGCCGCCGCGATTCTCTGGTCAAACAATATATCGTTCATTATAGTCAGTCCTTTCTAAGAAGCTTCGCCCAGCAGCGCCTTCAGCCTATTCCGGGCGCGTAAAAGGCGCTGCTTGGCGGCGGATTCCCGCAGGCGCAGCAGGGCGCAGATTTCCCGTACGGCATAGCCCTCATAGTAGTGCAGGTAGAGCACCTCCCGGTCGCTTGCGGGCAGGGTGAGGATCAGCGCCAGCATGTCTTCGTCTGTCTGCGGGGCGGGCAGATCGCCCACGGCCTCAAAGGAATCCGTGCGCCTGCGGGCCTCCTGGCGCAGCTGGTCGCGGCAGGTGTTCTTTGTGACGGCCAACAGCCAGGCCTTGCGGTGCTCCTCGCTCTCGAAGCCGCGCCTGTGCTCCATGAGCTTGACGAATACGTCCTGGCAGCAGTCGCCGGCGTCCTGCGGGTTGCGCAGGTACACCATGGCCAGGCGATAGACACTGTCGCTGTGGCGCTCCACGGCTTCGGCATAGGCGCTGCGCTGTGCATCGGTCAAATGGAACCGCTCCTTTCGCGGAGGAATTTGAGTACTCATAGGGTATACGTCTGAGCGGGCCGTTTGGTTACATGAAAAAAATTCCAACGCGAAAAAGCGCGGAAATCTTGTTGTTCAAGCTTTCCGCGGCATATTCCGAACGCATCAGAAAAACTTAACCTCGCGCACGTCGGGGTTCCCCCTCGCCTCCTCAATGATAATGCGGTAGGTATCGGTCTTCGGCGTGAGGAGGGACAGGCGCACGATCGTCTTCGCGCCCGCGGACGCCGATTCGCCGACCTTCAGCCAGTGCTTGCCCGCCTTCATATAAATAGAAAATTTCGTGATCCGCTCGCCCGATTGGGTGACGTCCTCCGACAGGACCACGTGCCCGGCCTTTTGCGCGCGGTCCAGTTTGAAATCCAGGGCGTAGATGGCCTCGCCCTTGCGTAGTTCGGTCATTTCCGCAGGGATAGGAGAGGCGCAGATTGCCTTAATGGCCTTGCCCATCTCCGCAAGCCTGTCAACGTCCTTCTGGTCGAGCCGCCCCTCCCGGTTCGGCGGGATGTTCAGCAGCAGCGAGCAGTTCATGCCCACGGAATTGTAGTAGATGTGCATCAGCTCGTCGAGGGACTTGGGCTTCTGGTCCTCATGGTAAAACCAGCCGGGCCGGATGGAGACGTCGCACTCGCTTTTGGCCCAGAACAATGAATCACGGCCCCTCACGCTGTTGACGTTGCCATTGGCCAGGCCGTCCTCGTTGCCCACCCAGGCCACGTCGGGCACCGGCGGCGCGATGGCGGTGCAGGCGTTCGGCTGCAGCTCCCGGACCAGCGCCATCCAGCGGTCCCAGTCATAGGTCTGGATGCCCTTATATTCCTCGCCCACCGCGCCGTCGAACCAGACCTCGAACACCTCGCCGTAGTTGGTGAGCAGCTCGGTGAGCTGGCTGGCGTAGTACTCGTTGTAGGCGTCGCTGTCCCCGTAGGCGGGCGCGTTCATGTCCCAGGGAGAGAGGTAGAAGCCGAACTTGACGCCGTATTTCCGGCAGGACTGCGCGAACCGCGCCACGACGTCGCCGCCATAGGGGCTGTTCTTCACCGAGTGCTCCGTATAGGCCGATGGCCAAAGGCAGAAGCCGTCGTGGTGCTTGGCGGTGAGAATCGCGCCGGTCATGCCCGCATCGGCGACCGCCTTGATCCATTGGTCGGTGTCCAGGTCCGTGGGGTCGAACAGCGCCGGGTCCTCCCGGCCGGTGCCCCACTCCGACCCGGAAAAGGTGTTGACGCCGAAATGGAAGAAGGCATAGAACTCCGTATCCCGCGCGTGGGCGATCTGCCGTTCGGAGGGCAGGACCGCGATCATTTCGGCGGCGTTTTCCGGCAGGGGCTTTCGGTGCCAGACGTCTTGCGCGAGGCTTTCTTCGGTTTTGACCAGCGGGCGAACAACCATAATCGCACCTCCTAAAGCTAGAATGAGCAGAAGGCACAGCGCGGCGAGCGCCGCCTTCTTTGGCTGTTTGAAGAGCGCGAAGGGCAGCGGGAGCGCAACCGCCACGGCAAGATACGGCAGATTGGGCAGTAGGGACTCCCTGCCCTGCCGGAGCGCTCCCAAGTCGAAGCCCTTGTCCAGGCCAAACAGGAGCACCGCGGTGTAGACGAACAGGACGCCCGACAGCACGCAGGCTATCGTATGCGCCGTGCGCAGCGCGCGGTGGTTTACTATTAAAAAGACCAGTGTAACCGCAGCGCAAAGCCCAAGCAGGCAAAAAAGCACCGGGACGAACGCGCCGCCCAGGGGGTACAATTCGGCGATCCATCCGTAGGCCCATTTCGCGCTGTAAAAGAACGCGAGAGCGCTTGCCGCCAGCGCATAGAAGGCCGCCGCGCCCGGGCGGGTATGAAACGCGGTACCGATGCGTTTGAAAAGCTTCATGGAAATCCTCCTGTGCAAATGGTTTCACCTGACACCGGTTTTTCCGGGTGCGTTAAGCTCATTCTACTACATCCCGGCGGAAAAATCAACCCATTTGCCCAGAATGCCGAATGTTTGTGGAAAAAGGTTGTAAAGTCCGTACAGGTATGCTATAATGGTTGGAACAGAGTGCGGGGAGGAATTCCGTTGGCCAAAATGAGCGCGGAGACCAAGGCGCAGATCAAAGCGGCGGTCCGGCACCCGGTGGTCTGGTGGAGGGGCGCGGACCTGCCGGAGGAGAGCATCCGGCCCTGGGAGAGCGGCATCCAGTTCCTCGGCGAGGCCCTGAAGGGCTTCATGACCGGCTTCACGGACCTGCGCCACCGCCTTTATCTGGGCATGGGCGAGGGCAAGATCCCGCCGAACATGAAGAGCGTCTCGGACGCGGTGATCACGACCTGGGATGCGGTCAACGACTTCCCCGTAGGCGTGTGGATGGACCGCAGGCGTCTGAAAGATAACATACACCGCTGGATCATGCGGTTCAACGCGACGTTCAGCCCCCTGTTCATTTTAATACAGTGCTTCAATTTCGGCTTGACGCCCTTGCAGCGCATCATACAATGGACTCTGGTGACCATGTTCGCCGATATCATGAGCACCGTCAACGCGGTGAGCGAAACAAAAATCTGGGCCGGCATCACGCCCCACGCCGAACGGAGGAGCGTCCTGCAGTTGGCCCGGACGCTTGGCTTTCATTTTGGCGGCTTCTTTTGGGGCTTTACCATTGTGTTTATGGGGCTGAAGGACGTGCTGGGCGTCACGGACTACCAGATCATGATCTACGGCGCAATCCTTTTCGCGCCGCTGACGATATTCAGCCGCTGGCTGCCCTCCTTCGCGAAACAGCGCGTGGACTTAACTATCAAGGTGAAAGGGGAAGAAGAGCAGGAGGGCGAAGAGCATTTTACCTTTCGCGAAAGCTTCCGTATCGTAAAGCACAACAGATGGTTTATGATGTGGCTGGTCATCAATCTCGTTAAGATCATACAGCCCTCGACGGACGAGCTCTTCCTTTATCGTTTTTTGATGCCGAACATAAAATTCCGGGATGTTGAGTTGGGCAGCGAGCTTTTGTTCACACTGAAAAGCACTCTGTCCATAACGCCCGGGTTTTTGTTGTCCCCCCTCGCACGCCAGGCTGTCAAAAGGTTCGGCGGGGAGATGAACCTTCTCAGGGGCCGCGCGTTCGTCACCCTGATCTCGTCCCTGGCGACGTACTTTGTCGGCTACAAGTCGTTTGCCAGGATAGCGTTTATGATATTGATGTATATCCCCAGAGCAATTTTGGACCTATGGGCCCCCGTCCCTCAATCGATGATGGAATACAAGATGTACGACTATGTGGAATGGAAAACCGGGTTCCGCAGCGAAGGCATGACAAAATCCGTGGATGGCATCATCAATAAGCTCCTCAGAAATAACCTGGCCAATTTTTTCGGCAACGCCATTCTCCAGTGGACCGGCTATTTAGGCTATGACATTCCGACAGAGCAGCAGCCGCAGCGCTTTCTGAACACCATCTGGCCGTTGATGCATTTGGGCACCGTTTTTGGCGAGATCGTTACGCTTATCTGTATGTTCACATTCAAAATGCCTGATAATTTCGGCCAGGTGGAGGCGGATTTGATTGAGCGCCGCGCACTGGCGGAGAGGATGAAGGAGGAGGCACACTTAAATGGCTAAAATGACGGCGGAAAAAAAGGCGCAAATCAAGCAGGCCGTCCGGCACCCGGTGGTCTGGTGGAGGGGCGCGGACCTGCCCGAGGAGGCGATCCACCCCTGGGAGGGCGGTATCCAGTTCCTCGCGGAGGCCCTGAAAGGCTTCATGGTGGGCTACACGAACATCAAGGATAAGCTCTACCTGGGCATGGGCGAGGGGAAAATCCCCCCGAACTGGAAAAGCGTGCACGACGTGACGGTGGTGACCTGGGACGCCCTCAACGACCCCCTGGTGGGCACGTACATGGACCGCAGGCGCTTCAGCGAAAAGGTGCACCGCTGGATCATGCGCTTCAACGCGACCTTCAGCCCCCTGTTCATCCTGCTCCAGTGCTTCAGCTTCGGCATGACGCCCCTGCAGCGCATCATACAGTGGACGCTGATCTCCCTGTTCGCAGACATCATGAGCACCGCCAACGCCGTGAGCGAGACGAAGATCTGGGCGGGCATCACCCCGCACGACGAGCAGCGCAAGCTCGTCCAGTTGTGCAGGACCGTGGGCAACCAGCTCTCGGACGTCTTCCGGGGCATCCCCATGATCCTCATGGGCTTCCAGTCGGTCACGGGCCTGTCGGATTACCAGGTGATGATCTACGGCGCCATGCTCTTCGCGCCGTTCACAATTTTCTGCCGGTGGCTGCCCTCCTTCGCCAGGCAGCGCGTGGACTTCACCGTCCA
>Ga0123353_10005276_pt1 | contig 16904 bp, 13 predicted proteins | sample TergutLab28metaG_3_FD_92763 | JGI IMG/M metagenome (GOLD analysis project Ga0123353, IMG submission 92763) | Labiotermes labralis P3 segment gut microbial communities from Petit-Saut dam, French Guiana - Lab288 P3 | ecosystem: Host-associated > Arthropoda: Insects > Digestive system > Gut ...
CGAGAAGAAGCTATTCAGCTCGTAAAAGAAAAAGACCATGCTCTCGACCCGAAATGTGTTGATGATTTTTGTAAATTTACAGGCTATACGCAAACAGAGTTTTGGGCTGTTGTTGATAAGTTTTATAACCGTGATTTATTTGAAAAAGATATATATGGACGCTGGGTGTTAAAAACCTCTCTTTGGAAAGGTGAAAGCTTTGAATAATAAAACACCCGATAAATTATTACTCATCGGCGCAGGCGGGCATTGCCGTTCAATTACAGATAGCTTGAATACAGATGCTTACAACGATATTGCGATAATTGACGAAACATTATCTGCAGGAGAAAATGTGAATGGTATTCCGGTTGTTGGTAAAGACGCAGATGCGCGTGTTCTTTTCAAAAAAGGGTACAATTATGCTGTAATCGCTTTGGGTAGTGTCGGTAATCCGTCAGCGAGAATTAAAATATATCAAGAATATAAATCTATCGGTTTCGATTTTTCGGTGGTAATTGACTCCTCTGCAACAGTATCAAAAACTGCGATAATCGGAGAAGGTGTTTTCATCGGCAAGGGTGCGATTATAAACACCGGTGTGCAATTAGGTGAGTGCTGTATTGTTAACACAGGAGCAATCATTGACCATGATTGCAACATAGGTGACTTTGCGCATATAAGTCCCGGCGCAAGATTATCGGGTGAAATTAACATAGGGAAAAATTCCCATATAGGCGTCGGAAGTACAATAATACAGTCAATAAATATCGGAAATAATACAATTATCGGAGCAGGAAGCGTTGTCACAAAAGATATTCCCGATAATGTTATTGCTGTCGGAATACCGTGCAAGCCGATTAAACCGAATGAGGTAAGTGAATGAAAGCTTTAATTATAGCCGAAGCCGGCGTTAACCATAACGGCTGCCTCAAAACCGCAAAAAAGCTTATCGACGCGGCGGCGGAAGCCGGTGCCGATATTGTTAAATTTCAAACATTTAAAGCGGAGAATATTGCTTCAAAATTTACAGGTAAAGCAGTATATCAGGAAATAACAACCGACGTGGCAGAAAGTCAGCTTGCTATGTTGAAAAAATTGGAACTCTCACAAGAAGCACACACAGAATTGATTAATCATTGCGATAAGTGCAGAATTCAATTTCTTTCTACGCCGTTCGACATAGAAAGTATTGATTTTCTCGAAAGTTTGAATATTCCTTTTTGGAAAATTCCGTCGGGTGAAATTACTAATCTGCCGTATCTGCTTAGAATTGCGAAAACTGGAAAAGATATTATTTTATCAAGCGGTATGAGCACTCTTGAAGAAATACGCAGTGCGATTAAAATTTTGCAAGAGAACGGCTCGGGAAAAATCACCGTATTGCATTGCAACACTGAATATCCCACACCTTTTTCTGATGTAAATTTACGTGCAATGGAAACTATTCGCAGAGAACTTGGAGTAGAAGCAGGTTATTCCGACCACACTAAAGGCATTGAGGCGGCAATAGCCGCAGCGGCATTGGGTGCGGTGATAATCGAAAAGCATTTTACATTAGATAAAAATATGGAGGGCCCCGACCATAAGGCGAGTCTTGAACCCGATGAGCTTACAGCGATGATAAAAGCTGTACGCAATGTTGAAGTGATGTTGGGCGAAAGTGAAAAGAAGCCGTCGCCTTCTGAACAAAAAAATATAGCAATTGCACGCAAAAGCATAGTCGCAAAGCGTGAAATTAAAGCCGGCGAAGTTTTCAATGAAGACAATATAACCGTAAAACGCCCGGGTAACGGTATTTCTCCTATGCGTTGGTTTGAGGTTCTGGGGGAGAAAGCCATGCGAGATTTTATGGAAGATGAGTTGATTAAGCTATGAAAAAAATCTGTGTTGTAACCTCTACCCGCGCAGATTATGGTATTCTGCGCCCATTGATAAGCAGTCTTGATAAGATTAAAAGCATTGATTTACGCATAGTCGTGACAGGTATGCATCTTTGTGACGAACACGGTAACACTTGTAAGGAAATAGAAAATGACGGATTTTCTGTTCATAAGAAAATAGAAATCCAATTATCATCCGATTCACGTTCTGCAATGACAAAATCAATGGGCATGGTTTTAATTAGTTTCGCGGATTATTTTACAGAGCATACTCCGGATTTATTGATTTTACTCGGCGACCGATACGAGATTATGGCGGTAGCGTGTGCCGCGATGAATCAGAATATACCAATCGCGCACCTTCACGGGGGTGAAACCACAGAGGGGGCGGTTGACGAGTTTTTCCGTCATTCAATCACTAAAATGAGTTCACTGCATTTTACGAGCTGTGAAGTCTATCGTAAAAGAGTAATTCAACTTGGTGAACAACCGGACAGCGTTTTCAACGTCGGTGCGCTCGGCGTAGAAAACATCATGAAAACCCCGCTTTTATCACTTGAAGGGTTATCAGAAAGCATTAATTTTACTATTGAATCCGGCAGATATTGCGTGGTTACGTTTCACCCCGTAACACTGGAAAGTAATGCAGAAGAACAACTTAGGGAACTGATTTCAGCTATTGACAATTTTCCCGATATGTGTTATATTATTACGGGAGCGAATTCCGACGCGGAAGGGCGACTTATAAATAAATTATGGAAAGAATATGCTGACAATCACAAGAACTGCTTATTTGTGAATTCACTTGGTATGATACGCTATCTTTCTGCTTTAAAATATTGTGCCGCAATGATAGGCAATTCATCAAGTGGTATACTTGAGGCTCCTGCTGTTAAAATTCCTACTATTGATATTGGCAACAGGCAAAAAGGTAGGATTCGTGCGGATAGTGTAATTCACTGCGAACCTCGGCGTGCGGATATTATTAAAGCAATGGAAAAAGCGTTCTCGTCGGAGTGCAGGGAAATCTGCAAGACTACAGTTAACCCTTATGGTGACGGTAATACATCTGAGCTGATTGTAAAAATAATAACGGACAAGCTCGAAAGCGGAATTTCTATGAAGAAGAAGTTTTACGATATTGAGTTTGAGGTATGAAAATATGGAAGCAGTCGTAATCGGTCTCGGCTCAATGGGGAAAAGGCGGATTCGCCTTTTAAAACAAAGCTTTAAATCAATTAATATCCGCGGAACAGATATGTCGGAAAGCCGCCGCCAAGAAACATTTGATACATTTGGAATTCCGGTATATCCGACGCTTGAAAAAGCTTTATTAACACCATGTGATTATGCATTTGTCTGCACTGCTCCTCTTTCGCACAGCCGAATTATATTGCAGTGTCTTTCGGCGGGGTTGCATGTGTTTACCGAATTAAATCTTGTCAGTGATGATTATGATAAAATGATTCGTTTAGCCGAAGAAAAGGAAAAAATACTATTTCTGTCTTCTACATTTTTATATCGGGAAGATGTTAATTTCTTAATAAATCGCATAAATAAAGAAACTGCATCACTTTCATACACATATCACGTGGGACAGTATCTGCCGGACTGGCATCCTTGGGAATCGCATAAAAACTTCTTTGTCGGAGAAAAACGTACCGGCGGCTGCCGTGAGTTGCTTGCTGTTGAATTACCGTGGTTATTAAAAGCGTTCGGTGATATAAAAGCGGTTTCGTCGCACAGTTACACCATGTCGTCATTGGAGCTGCCGTATCCTGATACGGTCTTTGTACACACAGAGCACATTAGCGGTGCGATAGGTCAGCTTCTGATAGACGTTGTAACTCGTGTTCCTGTGCGGCATTTTGAAGTGTTCGGAGAGAATTTACAATTAGAATGGCGCGGAAAACCGGAAGATATTTGGGTTACGGCTTCTGATTACAACGTAATGGAAAAAGTGGACTTAAAAAACGAACCGCAAAGGCAGCAGGGTTATCGTGATTTTATCGTTGAGGATGCTTATAGTGAAGAAATAAGGGTATTCTTCGATTTTATTCAAAATAAATGTAAACCTAAATACACATTTGAAGATGATTTGCGTACGCTGAAAGTCATTGATGAGATATTGGGGGCGGGGTATTGAAAATATGTATGGTAGGTATGGGTTCCATCGGAATTCAACACACAAAAAATCTTTCTCTCATATTAAATGAACAAGGTATTGATTTTCAAACAGATGCGCTTCGCACGCAAAGGAAGCCGCTTACTGACGACGTTAATGAACTGCTGGCAAATATATACTCATCATTTGATGAATTGCCTTATGGTTATGATATAATTTTTTTAAATACACCTACGAACTTACACTTTGAACATCTCAAAAGCGCAATCAAGCATACTCGGCACATTTTTATAGAGAAGCCAGTTTTTGACCGTTTGGATTATTCATGGCAAGGCTTACCTTGGCATGGGGACGGTGTTTATTACGTTGCGTGCCCTCTTCGTTACAACAGCGTTATTAATTATATGAAAAACATTGTTGAATCGCAGCGAATTTTTTCTGTACGAAGCATATGTTCATCGTATCTTCCTGACTGGCGCCCCGGAATTGATTATCGCAGATGTTACAGTGCAAAAGCGGAACAAGGCGGCGGTGTTCGCATAGACCTTATACATGAATGGGATTATTTATGTTACCTGTTCGGAACGCCGGAAAAAATACAACAATTCTATGGGACTTATTCAGATTTGGAGATTACAAGCGAGGATTTAGCTTTATACATCGCAGAGTATCCCGATAAACTCATCAGTCTTCATCTTGATTACTTCGGACGAGCAAAAAGACGTGAAATTGAATTGTATACAGCCGATGATGTTATAACAGGAGATTTATATGGTCAAACTATTCGTTATACTAATGAAAACCGTATAATATCTTTACCGCAAAGCAGAGAAGAAATGCAGCAAGCAGAATTGAGAGCTTTTTTAGATATGGTGCAAGGAAAAATAAATAATCACAATACCATAACAAACGCAATCAACACATTACGCATAACATTAGGAGATGTATAATATATGAATGTTTTATTTACAATTTGCGGCAGAAGCGGTTCAAAAGGAGTTAAAAATAAAAATTGTAAAAATTTTTTAGGCGTGCCATTGATAAATTATACATTAGCGGCGATAGAACTCTTTCGGCAACAACAGAACAACGATAATATCCATGTGTGCCTCAATACTGACAGTGATGAGTTAATAATATTGGCGCGTAATAAAAGTTCTGATATAATTATTGTTCCCCGCGCTTCGGAACTTGCAGGTGATAATGCGGCGAAGATGCTCGTGATACAAGACTCCCTGCGTCAAATGGAAAGGAGCATGAATGTGTGTTATGATTCTGTGGTAGATTTAGATATAACATCACCGTTACGAACTGTTAACAATATAAAAGAGGCAATTGAAAAACAACAATCGGGTAATTATGACGTTGTATTCTCTGTAACAGAAGCGAGGCGCAGTCCTTATTTTAATATGGTTAAGCAAAACACCGACGGCAGTTGCGAAAAAGTGATTCAATCGAATTATACGGCAAGACAGCAAGTACCTGCGTTATTTGACATGAATGCTTCAATCTATGCCTATAATCCGGAATTTCTCAAAAAAAACAAATCCGGTATGATATTCGACGGAAAGTGTTCATTTATAGAAATGCCGGATACCGGAATCCTTGACATTGACAGTGAGCGGGATTTTTTTCTGTTAGAAGCTATTGCTGAACATCTTGTTGCACATGATGATAACTTTGCGGCGATTGTAAATGAAGCAAAGAAGGAGGCTAACCATGAATAAAACATTAGTCACCGGCTCTGACGGCTTCATCGGCAGTCATCTTACCGAGGAGCTTGTCCGCACCGGTGAAAAGGTAAAAGCATTTGTTTATTACAATTCGTTTAACACATGGGGTTGGCTGGATACGCTTCCGAAAGAAATATTAAACGAAATTGAAATTTTCACAGGCGATATTCGCGACCCTAACGGTGTACGTGAAGCGATGAAAGGCATTGATGTCGTTTATCATTTAGCCGCGCTAATTGCCATACCGTTCAGTTATCACTCACCTGATTCTTATATTGATACAAATATAAAAGGAACGCTTAATGTTTTACAGGCGGCGCGCGATTTAAACACAAAGCGCGTTCTTGTTACGTCAACCTCCGAGGTTTACGGTACTGCGCAATATGTGCCGATAGATGAGAAGCATCCTTATCAGGGTCAATCACCATACTCGGCGACCAAAATCGGCGCGGACAGATTAGCGGAAAGCTTTTATCGCAGTTTCAATTTACCGCTGACTATTATCAGACCCTTCAACACTTACGGCCCGCGGCAATCAGCACGCGCGGTAATTCCGACGATTATCTCTCAGCTTTTCGCCGGTGAAACTAAAATAAAACTTGGCTCACTCACTCCTATCCGTGATTTTAATTACGTCAAAGATACCGTATCGGGATTTATAACAATAGCCTCCGCAGAAAACACAATTGGCGATGAAATAAATATAGCGACGAACAGGGAAATTTCAATCGGACAGCTCGCTGAAACCTTAATTAGTCAAATTAATCCGAAAGCCGAAATAATATGCGACGAGCAGAGAATTCGCCCGGAAAACAGCGAGGTTGAACGCTTGCTCGGATGTAATAAAAAAATCAAAGAGCTAACTGGTTGGGAACCGCAATTCACATTTGAGCAGGGAATCGCAGAAACAATAAGTTGGATGAAAAGCAATATGGATAGTTATAAAACAGGAATATATAATTTATAAGCGGGGATGTTCATGAGTAAATTTATACCTCTTTCTGTTCCTAATCTAAAAGGCAATGAATTAAAATATGTTACTGATGCTATAGAAAAAGAATGGGTTTCAACAGGCGGAAGCTATATTAATGAGTTTGAAAAACAATTTGCCACTTACACTAAAACTGATAGTGCTGTTGCCTGTCAGAGCGGGACAGCGGCACTGCACCTTTCGCTTATTTCATGCGGCATCGGTAATGGCGATGTTGTAATTGCTCCCACGCTTACATTTATTGCGGCGGTAAATCCGATTTCTTATGTAGGTGCAGAGCCTATGTTCATGGACTGCGACGATTCGCTTAATATGGATATGGATAAGCTTGAACAGTATTTATCTGAAGAATGCAGCTTTGTTGATGACATATTGTATGACAAATCGCTTAATAAACCTGTAAAAGCAGTTTTAGTTGTTCATGTATTCGGTAATAACGCCGACATGGAAAAGCTTATGCCGCTTGCCGAGAAATATAATCTTACTGTAATAGAAGATGCAACAGAAGCAGTCGGAACTTTTTACACATCCGGCAAATACGACGGTAAAATGCTCGGCACAATCGGCAATATGGGTGCGTATTCTTTTAACGGGAACAAAATAATTACCACCGGCGGCGGCGGCATGATAGTGGCTAATGATAAATCAAAGCTTGCGCGCACGAAGCACTTATCCACACAAGCTAAGGTTGACGAGGTTTATTTTGACCACGATGAAATCGGTTATAACTACCGCATGACAAACTTACAGGCGGCTTTAGGTGTCGCACAGCTCGAGCAGCTTGAAGGTTTCATCGAAGCAAAACGAAGCAATTATTTTTATTATCTTGAATACGGCATATCCTTATTGCCTTTCAATAGTAATATAAGACCGAATTATTGGTTCTACAGTTATGAATCTAATGACCGTGACGGTTTAATTAAAAGACTTGCCGAAAATAATATTCAAGCACGACCCATCTGGAAGTTAATTCACACGCTGCCTATGTACAGAAATTTTAAGGCATATAGAATAAACAAAGCTCTTGATTTTTATGCGAAAATTGTGAATATTCCGTGCAGCTTGAACTTAAAGAAAACTGAGGTTGAGCAAGTCGCAAAAGAAATAAAGAGTCTTGTGTAAACTTGAAATAAAAACAGAAAGGTTATAATATGTCTATACTTGTAACCGGCGGCGCGGGGTATGTCGGTAGTCACATAAATAAAATGCTCTCTCAAAAGGGTTATGACACGATTGTTTATGATAACCTTGTCTACGGGCAAGAAGAAGCCGTAAAGTGGGGAAGTTAATAAAAGCAGATTTAACCGATACCGACGCGCTCGAAAAGGTTTTCAAGGAAAATAAAATAGAAGCGGTTTTCCATTTTGCGGCGTATGCTTACGTCGGCGAAAGCGTCACCGACCCTGCAAAATACTACACAAATAACGTTATAAATACTATAAATTTGCTTGATGCTATGTGCCGTAATGATTGCAAATAATTATTTTTTCGAGCACCTGTGCAACTTACGGCACGCCGGAAAAGCTGCCTCTTACTGAAGATATGCCGCAGAATCCGATAAGTCCGTATGGTGCGTCAAAGCTAATGGTCGAGCGGATTTTCAAGGAATACGACAGAGCTTACGGCTTGAAATTCGTTGCGCTGAGATATTTTAACGCGGCGGGTACAGACCCCGATGGTGAAATCGGCGAACAGCACGACCCCGAAACTCATTTAATTTCGTTGGTGCTTCACGCGGCGAGCGGAAAACGTGCACACATTAAAGTTTTCGGCACGGATTACCCGACAAAAGACGGAACCTGTATCAGGGGCTATATTCACGTTTGGGATTTGGCAGATGCGCATTTGAGGGCGTTTGAGTATCTCAAAAACAGCGGTAAGAGCGACTTCTTTAATTTAAGTAACGAGCTTGGAACCTCGGTGCTTGAAATTATAGAAGCGGCACGGAAAATCATGAGAAAAGAAATCACTGTGATTAATGCAGAAAGGCGAGAGTGCGACCCGCCGATGCTTGTCGGGAGCTCGGCGAAAGCGAAGGAAATCCTTGGCTGGAATCCGCAGTTTGATGTTGAAAAAATGTGTGAGGATGCGTGGAGATTCGCACAGAGCAAATAATTGTTTATTATTCGACAAAATAACCGTGCAAACAAGGGGAGCTTATAGATAGACTGGTTGTAATGGTTAATTAGAGCGGAACGGCGGGGTTTTATGCAGTATAAAAACCTCGTTGTTTTTTGTGCTTTTTAGAGGCTTCGTCAAATCACTTAAATAGAAAGGCGCCAAACTCGGAAGTGTGTGTTATAATGGCAATAATAAATACAGAAAGTTGTTAAAATATAGAACAAAAGTATCTACCCCGTATAGCGGATAGAGTTTTAGATTTTACGTTGGAAGCGTCCGGTGCGGCACTGATTGAGGGCGTGAAGTGGTGCGGCAAGACCAGAACTGCCGAAGAAAAAGCCACCAGAATATTATATATGCAAGACCCCGATAAAGCAGAGTTGTATTTGAAAACTGCCGACACCAAGCCCTCGTATTTGCTGAAAGGTGATACCCCGCGCTTGATTGACGAGTGGCAGATAGCGCCGATTTTGTGGGATGCGGTACGTTTTGCTATTGACCAACGAAGAAAGAAAAGCCAATTTATCTTAACGGGTTCTGCTGTTCCAAAAGATAATGTTGTTCAGCACACAGGGACGGGACGAATTTCGCGTATGCTCATGCGTCCGATGTCGTTGTTTGAATCGTTGGAATCCAACGGCTCTGTTTCGCTTAAAGCATTGTTTAATGAAACAACTGACGGCGAATGTATTTCAATTTTGACGATTGAAGAACTGGCTTTTGTCTTGGCACGCGGTGGATGGCCGGCTTCAATCGGAGAGAAAGAATCTGTTGCGTTAAAATTAACACACGATTATACGGAAGCGGTTATTAATATTGATATATCAAAAGTTGATGATGTGGAGAAAAACCCGGTTCGTGTCCGGGCACTCATGCGTTCACTTGCTCGGAATGTTTCCACGATGACAACGATTGCTACCATTCATGGAGATATATCTGCGAATGAAGAGCTTATTTCCGAAAAAACTATCAGCGTATACCTAAACGCATTGCGGAGAATTTTCGTGGTAGAAGATTTACCCGCATGGGGTCCGGCTATGCGTTCAAAGACGGCACTGCGTACTTCCTCAAAACGTCACTTCACCGACCCGTCTATTGCCACCGCTGTACTTCGTGCTATACCGGAAAAGCTATTGCAGGATTTCATCACATTCGGGTTACTGTTTGAGTCAATGTGCGTTCGAGATTTACGAGTTTATGCAAATGCGATTGACGGAGAGGTTTTCCATTTCCGCGACAAGAGCGGATTGGAAGCTGATGCTATTATCCACCTCGGCGATGGTTGTTGGGGGGCGATTGAAGTTAAGATGGGTGCAAAGGAAATCGAAACCGCCACCGAGAACTTAAAGAAATTACGCAAGAAAATTAACACAGATAAAATGAAAGAGCCGTCATTCTTGATGGTGCTGACGGCTACCGAGTTTGGTTATAGGCGCGATGATGGGGTTTATATCGTGCCGATAGGATGTTTACGAGATTAACGTGAAAGGAGAATCACTTCTATGAACACCAAACGCCGCCCCGACATAAAAATCACATTAACCCGCGAGCTGTTCAACTCGCTGCTCACCATGTTCGTTTAATACAAGGCGACAAAAAATGAAATCGGCCCGACCTATTACAGCCGAAGCGCCGATAAACTTGAGGGTAAAATTATTCGTTATGGTCAGTTCATCAAAAGCGAGACCGGCGATGCAGTTGTCGTTAATTTCTTCTCGAACGAAATTATAATGTTTACAGATTTGTTTGCGAAGTACATAAATTTGCGTGAAGATTCCGACGGGGATTATTACGAAAATGCTCAAAAAGGGGTTCGGGAATTCCCCGACTTTGGAGCAGACCTTGACGCAATAATGGAGCAGAGCGAGCGGTCTGTTTTGAAAAGCCCGTAGGTGCTTGTCAAAAAAGATATTTAGTAATACATCTAAGTAATCATACAGGAGGTATTTTTGATATGAGTAAGCTAAGTTGCAGTTTCACTTTGGGTAAGGCATCGGCTCCGAACAATGCCAACCTTGAGCATAATAACCGCGAAACTCTCGCGGATAATATCGACGTAGCTCGTATCGGTAACAACATTACATATATTCAAAAAGATGTGCGGGAGACTTATAACGAGTTGTTTGGTGAGGCACTTGCGGAGTATAACGCGAAGCAGACACGAGCCCACCGGAAGATAGAAGACTATTATGAGCATATCGAAAATTGTCGGTGGGAGGAAGCGTTCTATGAAGTGATCATTCAATATGGCGATATTGATTCCGCACCGGTCGGGAGTTACGACGGTGAACTCGCGGTTAAAATGTTGCACGAATATATTATGAATTTTATTGAGCGTAATAAAAACCTGCACGTTTTTTCGGCGGCACTACACTTGGACGAGACTTATCCTCACGCCCACATTGACTTCATTCCCTTTTACACAGAGGGTAGGAAGAACGGATTATCAAAAGGTGTGTCAATACTGGCGTGTTGTCAAGTAGGTAGAAAAATTCTTTTTCATCGGACGCATATACGCATCCTAACACAATTGTCCCACATAAAAATACGTCTATATGCGTATTTATAAAAAAGCTGACCCGACAATTTGGCGGGTCATAGTAAATATAATTGACAGATTTCAAATATTTTCTCGAAATTGATTGAAAAACCTCGGAATATCTGTTATAATGAACAAATAAGAATCATTTCAATACAACAAATGGAAGGAAAACAGTTTTATGGGTGAGAAAATTTCAAGCGCGGAATGCCCGATTTTAAAAGTATTGGATTCCGATTTTAATGATATGATACTATCATATCAACACCCACCCTCTTGGGTAGATGAATCGATTAAAATAGTAGGGAATTACAGCGAAATTGTTAATTTTGCCATGCAGCAAAATCATGTCCCCGTTGTTCGTCAACTTACTGTTAAAAATCTTTCAAATGTTGAAATGAAAAACTTGAAAGTGAGAATTACAAGTGACCCTGATATTGCGAACGAATGGTCTACGGAAATTAGCGTTATAATGCCGGACAGCGAATACATCATAAATACTATAGATTTGCGTCTTTCTGCATCAAAGCTATTTGAACTGACAGAAAGAATCGAAGGTTCTTTAATAATCACCGTATCGGATGCCGAAGGAATATTGGCACAGGATAAGCAAAACTTATCTTTTTTAAGTTATGACGAATGGAGCGGTTCAAGTACATATCCTGAGTTTTTAGTCGCTTTTATAACCCCAAACCACCCATATATTACAGAAATTGTTAAAAAAGCGGGAGTGTTGCTTGCTAAATGGACGGACTCACCGTCCTTCACAGGTTACCAAAGCAAAAATCCAAACAATGTCAGAAAGCAAATGGCGGCGATTTATGGTGCACTTCAGCAGGAAAATATCGCATATTGTATGCCGCCGACAAGTTTTGAAAACACAGGACAAAAAATACGTTTAAGCGGGACTATCAAAGAGCAGAAACTCGGCACTTGCTTGGATTTAGCGTTGCTTTATGCAGGTTGTCTTGAAGCAGCGGGATTGCATCCAATGGTCGTGGTCATCAAAGGGCACGCTTTTACCGGATGTTGGCTTGAGGAAGAATCTTTTGCCGAATGTGTACAAGATGATGTATCGGTATTAACCAAAAGAATTGCTCCCGGCATCAATGAAATATGTGTTGTGGAGACAACAGCGTTCACCGCCGGAAAAAACACGAATTTTGAATTCGCTGTTTCAGAAGCCGAAAACCATTTGCAAAAACCCGAAGATTTTATATACCTTGTCGGTGTGAAGAGGTCGAGAATCGGCGGTATACGTCCCATTCCTCAAAAAAGGGAAGACGGTACTTTTTCGTTTGATATAGGTAGCGATTCATCGGGTAAAACGTCTGTAACTACCGCACCGCATGAACTTGAACTAATGGAAAAACTTAAGTTTGTAGATTCAATTGAGTGCACAAAGCAACAGATGTGGGAGCGAAAACTGCTTGATTTAAGTTTACGCAACACACTCTTGAATTTCCGAGTAACAAGAAATGCGCTTCAACTTTTCGTGAATTCTTTGTCCGATTTAGAAGATGAATTATCAAGCGGAAAAGAGTTTCAAATTTTGCATTGCCCACAGGATATGAAAAATTCGCCACGTGATAATAAAATATATAAAAGCGAAAACAAAGAATCTATTTGGAACGCCCTGATAAAAGCGGAGTTTCAAAATCGCCGTATCCGCACATATTTAGACGAAGCGGCACTGAGTGGCACAATTTCAACTCTATACCGCTCTGCGAAAACCAGCATGGAGGAAAACGGTGCGAATACGTTATACTTGGCTTTAGGATTCTTAAAATGGTATGAATCCGGGGTAAGCGAAAAAGCTCGCTATTCCCCGCTTATTTTGCTTCCAGTTGATATTATACGAAAGTCAGCCCAACACGGATATGTGTTTAGATTGCGTGACGAAGAGCCGCAATTCAATATTACCCTTCTTGAGATGCTGAGAATGAATTTTGGGGTAACAGCGACCGGTCTTGACCCTCTTCCCACAGATGAACAAGGTATTGACATCAAAAAAGTTTTCCATATTATCCGCCAGTTGATTATGGATAAACCTCGTTGGGACGTTGAAGAATTAGCGTTTATGGGAATATTCTCGTTCGCCAGATTCATCATGTGGAACGATATGCGTAACCGTGTGGAAGATTTGAAAAGAAATAAGGTGGTAAAAAGCCTTATATCCGGCAAAATGGAATGGGAGTCGGACATCGCTTTTCCCACACCGGAAATACTGGACGACACGGTTGCTCCCATAGATTTAGCTGTGCCGATAAGCGCTGACTCTTCTCAGCTTGCCGCAATATATGTAGCGGGGCAAGGGCATAGTTTTGTTTTACACGGTCCACCCGGAACCGGCAAATCCCAAACGATAACAAATATTATCGCAAATGCGTTATATCAAGGTAAAACCGTCTTATTTGTCGCTGAAAAAATGGCAGCTCTTGATGTCGTTTATAAGCGTTTGACAGCTATAGGTATTGGCGAATTTTGTTTGGAACTACATTCCAACAAAGCCCGAAAAAAAGACGTCCTCGACCAACTTGAAAAAGCGTTAAACGTTGGACGAATTAAACCGTCTGAAAATTTTGCGGATGAAGCGGATGCTATACTTGCTTTAAGGCAAGTATTAAATGATGTGGTACGCGAACTTCACAAACCTCGCACTTTTGGATTTTCGTTATACGAAGCCATTTCACGAGCGGAGCAATACGGCGAATATTCGGACTGCATGACTTTTTCTAAAGAGCAGATTGACATATTAACCGGGCAACAATATTCGCAATGGGAAGACTTATGCGGAATGGTTTCGGCTGCCGGGAGTTCTTGCGGCAACATACACAACCATCCTCTGCGTGAATATAAAAACCCACATTACAGTCAAAGCGAAAGGGCGGAAATTGAAGCAAAGCTAATTGAATATCGTACCGCTCTTTCAGGATTGAATGAATCGGCAAAACAGATGGGTTCCATGTTAAAATTAGGCGAAATTAAAACCCATTCACAACATAATTCGCTATCAGAATTATGTACGCTTCTTTCAAGTGCGATTCGTATACCAAGCAGCGTACTCGTTTATAACGATTTACAATTATACGAAGAAAAGATAATGGCGGTCTGTGTTTCCGGGCGAAGAAGAGACGCCATAAAAGAAGAACTGTGCGCAGAATTTTCCGAACAGCTTTTCGGACTGGACGCTCAGACTGCACTCTTGCAATGGAAACAAGCTGAAGCAAGATGGGTTTTGCCAAAAATATTAGGTGAATCCAAAGTCGCAAAATCTGTAAAGTTTTATGCCACTAATAAAAAAAGCTACAAGAAAACCAATACACCAAAAATTTTGGAGCTTGTAGCCGAGTATCATAAAAACAACGCGTTTGTTAAGGAGTCCGCCGGACTGTTAAGAGATTTATACGGCGTGATGTTTGACGGTGGAAACTGCGATTGGCAAGTTATTGAAAATACAACAAAACTCGCTGTGAGTCTGCAAAAGCTAATCAAGAAAACATCTGAAAACGAAACCGCAAAAAATACAGCCTTTAGTTTCTTAAGTGAATCATTAAGCCAAAATTTAGAAAATTTCACAAACACAAATAAGCCCGCGTGGGAAAAATTATCTTCTCTCATTAAAAATCTTTCTGAATTAGAAGCCGAATTGTCCGAACGGTTTAATACTTCCTTTGAACAGTGGCACAATGAGTACGATTGGGTTTCTGCAATGTCAGAAAAAGCATCCCGTTGGAGTGCAAATATAGACGGATTGCGTGATTATTGCGGATATTTGCAAATAAAATTAGATTTGGAAACAGAAGGCTTGCAGACTGTGTATACAGTTTTAGAGAGCGGATTAGTCAAAGAATCCGAGCTTGTCGGTGCGTATATAAAATCTATATGCAAAACGTGTGCTATATACATAATAGACAATACTGTCGCACTAAGCACTTTCCGCGGGAATTTATTTTCGCAGAAAATAGAAAAATTCAAGGTTATAATAAAGGAATATGAAAGGCTTACTAAACAAGAACTTGCGGCGCAGCTTTCCGCACAAATTCCTGTTATAAGCACAGGTGTTTCAGGTTCGTCTGAAATAGGAATATTGCAACGAGCAATAAAGAGCGGCGGTAGGATGATGCCTGTGCGAAAATTATTTGAAAGCGTACCCACGCTTTTGCGTAAACTATGCCCGTGTATGTTAATGAGTCCCATTTCTGTCGCACAGTATCTTGACCCCAAATATCCCGCTTTTGATTTGGTTATATTCGACGAAGCATCTCAAATGCCAACAAGTGAAGCCGTGGGAGCCGTTGCACGGGGGAATGAATTGATTGTAGTCGGAGACCCAAAACAACTACCTCCTACCAGTTTTTTCGCTTCAAACCAAGTCGATGAAGAAAACATTGAAAAAGAAGATTTGGAGAGCGTTCTCGATGATTGCCTCGCACTAACTATGCCGCAGGAACATCTCCTATGGCATTACCGCTCAAGACACGAAAGCTTAATTGCTTTTTCAAACAGAAAATACTACGAAAATAAGTTGTACACCTTTCCGTCTCCAAACGAAATGGTCAGCCAAGTACGTTTGATTCCAATAGAAGGGTTTTACGACAGAGGAAAAACAAAGCAAAATAAAGCGGAAGCAGATGCGATAATTTGCGAAATAATATACAGGCTATCTGACCCGATTCTTAAAAAGCGGAGCATTGGGGTGGTGACATTCAGCTCCGTGCAACAAAACTTGATTGCGGATATGTTGGAAACGGAATTTAGCAAACGCCCCGATTTAGATGATATAGCAAGTAATTTAGAAGAACCGATTTTTATAAAAAACCTTGAAAACGTACAAGGCGATGAACGTGATGTGATTCTATTTTCTGTCGGTTACGGTCCCGATAAAGAAGGACGTGTGGCACTTAATTTCGGTCCGCTCAACCGTGAGGGCGGCTGGCGCAGACTTAACGTAGCGGTTTCCCGCGCAAGATACGAAATGTTGATATTTTCTGTGTTAAAACCGGAGCAAATTGACTTGAACCGAACCGGCTCTGAAGGTCTCGCCGGACTAAAAGCTTTCCTTGAGTTTGCCGCAAGAGGGATAAACGCTTTACCTACTGTCAATGATAGAAATTTAATACCTCATGGGGTAATCAAAGTCGTTGCAAACGAAATCCGAAAGCTCGGATTTACGGTGCATACAAATATCGGTTGCTCAGGTTATCAAGTAGACATCGGAGTTATCCACCCTGACAACCCTGAAGAATATGTTCTCGGTATTTTATGCGACAGCACAAATTATTACAACGGCGGTACAGCCTTAGACCGAAACAGCACACAGGAATCTGTTTTGCGTGGTTTGGGTTGGCGTATAAGCAGAGTTTGGATTTTGGATTGGTGGGATAATCCGCAAAAAGAATTAAGCCGAATTCAATCGGATATTAAAACCGCTCTTGCAGACAAAGAGGTAGAAAAACCACAAGCGATGGAATCCGCAGAAACAATCACTACCCAAGATTTAGTTTTCGAGAAAATTGACCATGTGGTTTCA
>Ga0123353_10005277_pt1 | contig 16902 bp, 14 predicted proteins | sample TergutLab28metaG_3_FD_92763 | JGI IMG/M metagenome (GOLD analysis project Ga0123353, IMG submission 92763) | Labiotermes labralis P3 segment gut microbial communities from Petit-Saut dam, French Guiana - Lab288 P3 | ecosystem: Host-associated > Arthropoda: Insects > Digestive system > Gut ...
GTCGGGCTGTGTCATCACCGGGCCCGCGCAGTTCTGCACGTTGAAGAGCAGCGCGGACCTGGCCTGTCCCGAGCCGATGAGCGCGCGGGCCAGGCGCAGCAGATGCACGAAGGACGCACAGCCCCCGTTGTGGGCGTCGAGCACCCAGTCGGCTTTGACGCCGAGCCGGTGGGCGACCTCGGCTCCTGGCCCCGTGAACGGTACTTCGGGAAGCAACGAGTTGGTGATCACCACGTCGGCGCCGCGCAGGGCGTCCACACCGATGCGGTCGCGCAGGGTGAGCCCCGCCTTCTCCATCATGTCCGCGGGTGTCTCGTCCCTGGACACGTGGTGCCGGGTGCGCGGCGCTTTGAACATCGTGTGACCTGCCAGTTCGGCCGAGCCTTCCTGGAATTGGAGGAAGTACTCCGTGCCCACCGGCTCCCCGGGCATGTAGGAGGCGAGTTCGAGCAGACTGACGGGCCTCATGCGGCGGTGCTTCCGTAACGCAGTTCGAGGATCTTCTTCAGGTTGTCGATCTCGATCTGGTGGCCGGCGTAGAAGAGGGGCCATGTGTCGCCGACCCACGGGCGGTCCGGGCTGGTGGCCAGCTCCGGGTGCGGGTTGTTGTCGTAGTACGGGTGACGGCAGTTGGTCCAGATGACGACGGAACCGGGCTTCCCCAGGACGGTCTCCGCCGAGATGATCCGGTGGATGTAGACCATCCACAGTTCCTCACCCTGGTCCCAGGCGCACTTCATGTCGACGGTGAGGGCGTCGGGGTCGCCGTCTATGCGCAGAAAGATCTTGGTCTCGTCGTCCAGGAGGGTGTCGCGGCCCTGGTAGACACCGGGCGTGTCGGTGGGCGCGAAGTCGCGGGTGCTGTACGTGTACTCGTTGAGATTGCGCTCGTTGGTGAGGTAGTCGTAGACGACCTGCGGGGGAGCGTCGATGTACTGGTGCACGGTCACGAACTGCCCGTACACCTCGTCGTAGGTGAACGACTCCTTGGTCATCTGGTGCGCCAGGGCGAACGCCTCCTCGCGCGGTGTGGTCTCCCAGCGCAGCAGCCCGGGTACGTCGGCCAGGTCGGCGGGGATCGGGTCCGGCGCGACGTAGTCCGTGGCGGCGGCGTTGTTCGGGTTCGTGAGGGCAGTGGTCATCCTGGTACTACTCCTTGGTTGATGCGCCGGTTCTTGCCGACGGCCATGGCATGCTGCTGGAAGGGGCGGAACGGAGGCATCTCTGCGGGATCGACGTCGACGCAGATCAGCGAAGGCGACGAGGAGGCCTCGGCTCGGGTGAGCGCGGTGCTCAGCTCCTGCGTGGTCCGGGCGGTCACCGCGTCCAGGCCAGGGAACATGGCGGCGGCGCCGTCACCGATCCGGGCCGGACGGAAGAGGTTGTAGGAGTAGTCGCCGGAGAAGAACAACTGCTCCCGGGTATGACACATGCCGTGCGAGTTGTTGTTGAAGATGACGAAGGTGACGGGGAGCCGATGCTCGATCGCGGTGTGCACCTCCATGCCGTGCATGAAGAACGCCCCGTCGCCGGCGAGGACGTAGGTGCGCTCGCCCGTCGCGAATGCCGCGCCGACCCCGGCCCCGAAGCTGTGCCCCATGCCACCCATGCCCATGGCGACGATGAACCGGCCGTCGACGGGTACCTCGACATGATGGATCACCGTGGCGCCGGTATTGCCCGCGTCGCTCACCACGGTGGCCCGTTCGGGCAGTGCGGCGCTGATGAGGAGTGCGGCGGTACGCAGGTCCAGCGGGCGTGCGGACGCGGGGCCACCGGGTGGTGGAGCTGTCCCGGCCGCTTCGGGCACGGAGGTCGGCTGCGCGGCCACCGGAGTCTCGCCAGGTACTTCCCCTTCGGTCAACTCCTCGGTGAGTAACTCCAGTTCGTTGGAGAGCGGCCCGGTGAGGCGTATCAGGTCCTCGTGCGGTTCCAGGAACGGTGGCCGCGGGTCGACACAGACCACCGGCGCGCCCTTGAGGTGGTCGTGCAGCCCGGCGCCCGCCATCTGCGGCAGCCGAGTGCCGACGAGCACCACCGCGGACGCCTGCTCAAGGGCCTTCTGCACATCCTCGGTGCCGATGACTCCGGCGATGCCCAGATGGTGCGGATCCCGGTTGTCGAAGACATCCTTGGCGTCCGGGGCCACGGCGACCCGTGCCCCCAATGCGGCGGCCAGCCGGGCCAGTTGCGGCCGTGCGTCGGCCCGCGCCACCCCTTCGCCCGCGACCACCACCACCCCCTGCCGTTCCTCGGCCGAGCGCAACAGCTCCACGGCCCGGCCGCGTTCGAAGGCCTTGACCGGCCCTGTGGCGGCAAGGGCGGCCGGCCTCGGTGGACTCCAGGAGGGGATCACGGCCTGCTGCACGTCCTTCGGCAGCAGGAGCACAGCGGGACCGGGAGCCGCAGGGTCCCTCGCTGCCGCGAGGGCGCGCGGCAGCGACTCGATGATGGATTCCGGGTCGTCGACGCGTACGCAGTGGACGGCGATCTCGCCGAACAGTCGCTGTGCGTCGATCGAACCGGCGAGTCCGCTGGTCTCCTGGAACGAGCCGTGCCCGTCCAGCACGGTGGGTGGTTGCCCGATCAGGACCAGGGCCGGCACGTAGGAGGCGCGCAGCTCGGCGATTCCGGGAACCAGGTTCATGGCCCCGGCGCCGGAAGTGGCGGCGATCACCGGTATGCGCTGGGACGCGCGATGGTAGCCGTCCGCCATGGTGGCGGCCGAATACTCGTGCTTGGCGATCACCCCGAGCGGACCGGATTCCGCCAGATGCAACGCGTCGTAAAGATCCTCGATATTGGCTCCACCGACTCCGAAGACATGGTCGATTTCCTGGTGGTGGAGAAAATCGACGATGAAGTCGACCACGCGCAATTGACTTCTCATTGACCGTCCCTCTGCTCAGGCGGTGGTGCAGCCATTGCAGGCCCTCCGGCCTGCCATGGGCAAGTGGCAGATCTTCATCACTCGAGGCGGCGGGGGTATGGCAGGGATCTGCCATACCGGCCTGTCATGTGCGGTGAGCGTGCCCGGAGTTAGGTTGCGTTCACATCGCACATCGCACATCGCCTCACCGGAAGGAAGCGGAACCGTGATTACTGTCGAATCCATCTGCGCCCTCATAGCGAAGAAGCTCGGCAACAAGGCCGCCGGCCTGACTCTCGGTGCGGACACGGCCTTCGACTCCGTAGGCCTGTCGAGCCTGCAGATCGCCGACATCGTCTACACCGTCGAGGACGACGCCGAGATCGAGCTCGACCCGAGCCAGGCCGCGAACGTGAAGACCGTCGGCGACCTGGTCAAGCTGGTCGAGGCCACCAAGTCTGCGGACGTCGCCGCATGAGCGTCGCCGCCTACCAGGGCGCAACGGCTGAGGCGATCCGGCACCACTACGACGTCTCCAACGACTTCTACAGCCTGTGGCTGGACGCCTCGCTCACCTACACCTGTGCCCTGTGGGCGGAGCCGGATGCCGAACTCGCCGGAGCCGAAGACGACTTGGAGGCGGCTCAGACCCGCAAGCTCGACCACCTGATCAAAGGTGCGAAGGCGGAGGGCGCCGGGCGCGTCCTGGACGTGGGCTGCGGCTGGGGGAGCGTTCTCAAGCGCCTCACCGAGAACTACGGTGTGCGGCACGCCACTGGCCTCACGCTCAGTGACAGCCAGGCCGAGCTGGTCAGGGCGGCCAGGCTGCCGCGCACCGAGGTCCGGGTGGAGAACTGGCTGGACCACGAGCCGGAGGAGGGCTACGACGCGATCATCTCGGTCGGCGCGTTCGAGCACTTCGCCAGGACCGGCCTGTCCAGGGCCGAACGGATCGTGGCCTACCGCGAGTTCTTCGAGCGCTGCTACACCTGGCTGCCCTCGCACGGACGCATCGCCCTGCAGACCAATATCAAGGGCAACAACACCGTGATGGACAAGGCCACCGTGCGTGAGCTCATGTTCATCATCGAGACCATCTTTCCGGAATCGGAGATCCCGGCGCTCTCCGAGGTCATCGAGTCCAGCGAGAAGCTCTTCGATGTCGTATCCCTGCGCAATGATCCGGACCACTACAGCCGGACGTGTGCGGAATGGCTGCGGCGACTGCGAGAGAACCGGGAAGCGGCCGTACGTATCTCCGGCGAGGAGAACGTCGTCAATTACGAGAACTACCTGGGCGCGAGTGTGCGGCACTTCGAGAATCGCCACCTCGGCCTGGCGAGGATCATTCTCGAAAAGGGGCGCTGAGTGAGTACGCGAAAGAACGTCGTCTATTGGCATGAGACGGAGCCCGTCACGCCCGAACCCCCTTTGCGGGACGACGTGGACTGTGACGTCGCGATCGTCGGCGGTGGCTTCACCGGGCTGTGGGCCGCGCACTTCCTCAAAGAGGCCGAGCCGGCCCTCGACATCCGCATCGTCGAGGCGAAGCACTCGGGGTACGGCGCCTCGGGGCGAGCGGACGGTTTCGTCACCCCGACCATCGGCAAGGACATCCAGGCCCTGGTCGAGGAGTTCGGCACCCATCGCGCCCTGGAGGCATCGCAGGCAGTCGGGCGCTCCATCCTGGAGATCGGCCGTTTCCTGCGCCGCAACAAGATCAATGCGGAGTACGAGGCGAACGACTATCTGATGGTCGCCACCCATCCGGCCCAACTGCGCCGCCTGCACGCGGACCGCGAACTCGCCACCAGGATCGCGGGGCGTGAGCAGCCCGAGATCCTGTCGGGCGGCCAGGCGCAGAAGGTCATCGGCTCGCCCGCCATCCTGGGCGCCATGCGCACCGGCGGCGCCCTGGTCAACCCCTTCAAGCTGGCCCGCGGCGTGGCCCGGGTCGTCAAGGAGCGGGGGGTGACCGTGTACGAGAACACGCCGGTCCTGCGCGTCGACCCTGGTGTGCGCCCCAAGGTCGTCACGCCCGGCGGCCGGATCACCGCCGACAAGGTGATCATTGCGGCCAATGCGCACCAGTTCACCTTCGAGCCGTTCCGCAACAAGACCGTGCCCATCTGGAGTTACGCGATGGTGAGCGAGCCGCTCACCGACAGCCAGCTGAGCCGGGTCGACTGGGCGGGCCGCGAAGGCCTGGTCGAGGCGAAGACCTTCCTGACCTGCGCCCGCTTCACCGCGGACAACCGGCTGATGTGGGCCGGTGGTCCCGCCCTCTACTTCTACGGACGGGACATGCGCCGGCGCCGCATGAACGACCAGCGGGCCTATCGCGCACTGCACAGGGAGTTCGGGCGCTTCTTTCCGATGTGGAAGGACGTCAAGTTCACCTACACCTACGGCGGCACTGTCGACGTCACCCGCGACTACGCACCGCACTTCGGGTCGCTGCCCGGCGGCAATGTCTTCTACGGCTACGGTTTCAACGGCAATGGCATCGCCGCGACGCACACCGGCGGCAAGGTCCTGCGCGACCTGCTCCTCGGCAAGGACTCCGAGTACGCGCGGCTCCTCTACGTGGACGACCGGCAGCGCAAGCAGCGCAACTTCCCGCCCGAGCCGTTCCTCTATGTCGGAGCCCAGGCCACCACACGGCTGATGGAGTGGAAGGAGTCCCGGGTATGAGCGAGCGTCGCACCGTTCTGCTCACCGGAGCCTCCGGTGTCGTGGGCCGGGCCATCCTGCAGGAAGCTCCCAGAAGCACGGTCCACCTCATCTCCATGGCGCGGCCGAGGGGTGTCGCCCTGCCCGCCGACGTCGCGCAGGTGGTCGACGCCGACCTGGAGATGCCGCGCTTCGGCCTCGATGAGGACAGCTACCGCGCGTTGGCCCGCGACGTCGACACCGTTGTCCACTCGGCGGGCCTGACCGAATGGGGGCTGCCCGACGAGCGCTACAAGCCGGTCAACGTCGACGGCACCCGGCGCGTCATCGAGTTCGCCGAACTCTCCGGTGCCACCGTCCATTTCATGAGCACCGCCTTCGTCGCGGCCCTCTCCTCGACTGCCCGGCACCGGCTCAGCGACACCAACGTCACCGCCAACTACGTGCGGTCCAAGCTGCGTTCCGAACAGCTTCTCAGGGACAGCGGACTGCCGCACACGGTGTTCCGGCCGACCAACCTGATCGGCGACTCGCTCACCGGCTGGACCTCGCGGGGGCAGATCGTGCAGCTGATGTCCGACTGGATCTGCCGCGGCAGGGCACCCTTCATTCCCGTTCACCAGGGCAACCGGATCGACGTCGTGCCGCAGGACCTGCTCGCCAAGGCAGTCCTGCGCGCCATCGAACTGGGCGACGACAGCGGCGAGTTCTGGGTGACCTACGGCGATGAGGCCATGGACATGGAGGCCGCGATCGAGGTGTGCGCCAAGCACGCGGCGAGCTTGGGCCGCACCCTCACCCCGCCCCGGGTCGTCGATCCCGGCGCCCTCGACCCCGAGGAACTGCGCCGGCTGCCGCCGATGGCCCGCTCCTACCTCTCCGTCCTGCGAGACGTCAGCGAAGTGACCCGGTGCAGCGGCGGCGTGCTGCCCACGTCCATGCCCGTACTGCGCGAGCGCTACCAGATCCCCCACGTCCAGGACACGGACGCCTACCAGCGGACGCTCGAGTACGCCTCCGCCCACCTCAGCTAGTGCACCAACAGGCAACGTCGTCTGCCCCGTCGCGACGCCCGGCACGCCTCCCCCAAGCTCTTCGAGCAGGGGGACCCCCACTCGCCGCACCGCACGCCGCTCCTTGACGGGCAGACGTTGCCTGCCGCGGCACCAGTGCCAGAAAGGACGCAATCATGAACGAAGAGTGGCAGCCCCCGCGGCTCGAATCGACGGTCGCCGTGGTCACCGGCGCCAGCCGTGGTGTGGGGCGCGGAATCGCGCGGGCCCTCGGCAGCGCGGGCGCGACGGTGTACGTCACCGGGCGCAGCACCCGCGGCGAGGGACGCACCGAAGGTCTGCCCGGCACGGTCGAGGACACGGCAGAGGAGGTCACGGCCCGCGGCGGCACCGGCATCGCGGTGTGCTGCGACCACCGTTCCACCGAGGACAACCAGGCGCTCGCCGACCGGATCCGGCGTGACCACGGCAAGCTCGACCTGCTGGTCAACAACGCCTGGGCCGGCTACGAGCGGTCCGGTGACGTGCGGTTCGACGCCCCCTACTGGGAGCAGCCGATGTGGCGCTACGAGCTGTGCGAGGGCTCGCTGCGCGCCCAGTACGACGTCACCCGGCTGCTCACCCCGCTGATGATCGAACAGCGACGCGGACTGATCGTCGGCATCGGTTTCACCGACGGCGACACCTATCTCGGTCAGGCGGCGTACGACGTCTTCAAGAACGCCAACGACCGGCTCAGCAAGGCCTTTGCGGCGGATCTGCGCAAGAAGAAGATCACCGCGCTCTCCCTGCACCCCGGCTTCGTCCGCACCGAGCGGGTCGAGGCCGCCTGGGAGGCACTGGGGGACGGTCCGGCCGCAGTCGTCCACTCACCGGAGTACGTGGGCCGTGCGATCAGCCACCTGGCCGCGGACCCCGAGGTGCTCAGCCGCTCCGGCCAGGTGCTCAGCACAGGCGATCTGGCCGACGAGTACGGCTTCGACGACGTCGACGGACGGCGCCTTCCCGCCTTCCGCCTGGAGGGCCGGATGAGCCTGGCCACCCGCATGGACCGGCTCAACCGGGTCGTCGCGCAGTCCGGAGCTGCCTGACCTTTCCGCGGTCGCCCCCCAAAGAACCGTTCGTCCCCCCGCAGCACACCCCGGCAACACCCCCACGCAGCACAGCGAACAGGAGAAACCACATGGCCAGTGGAAGCGTCACTTCCACCACGGCATCCGCGGCCGGCGGTGTCGCGGCGAAGGCGGCAGGACTTGCGCTCGCGGTGACCTGCGGTGCGCAGTTCATGGTCATCATCGACGACACGGTCGTCTCCATGGCACTGCCGACGATCCGTACCACGCTCGACTTCGACCGGGCCTCACTGGCCTGGGTCGTCGATGCGTACATGCTGCTGTTCGGTGGCTTCCTCGTACTCGGCGGCCGCTGCGCCGACCTGTTCGGCAGACGGAGGGTGTTCCTCACCGGCCTCGGGGTCTTCACGGTGGCCTCGGGCGCCTGCGGTCTCGCCACCTCGCCCGACATGCTGATCGTGGCGCGCGGCGCCCAGGGATTCGGGGCCGCTCTGCTGAGTCCGGCCGCGCTGTCCATCCTGATCACCGTCTTCACCGAGGCGAAGGAACGACGCAAGGCGCTGGGGATCTGGGGCGGCCTCACGGGAATCTCCGGCGTCTCCGGTGTCCTGCTGGGCGGGGTCATCACCGATGTCATCAACTGGCGCGCGGTGTTCTTCATCAACATTCCCGTCGGCGTGCTCCTCTTCGTCCTCACCCTGCGGCCGGCGCTCGCCGACCGCACGGACGAGGGCCTCGGCAAGCGGCCCGCGACGGACGGCGCCGGAGCCGTTCTGATCACCGGAGCGCTGCTGCTGCTCGTCTACACGGTCATCAGCACCAACCACCGCCCGTGGGGATCCGCTGCCACCCTGGGCGGTCTCATCGGCTCCGCCGTGCTGCTGACAGCCTTTGTCATCAGGGAGCAGCGGGCTTCCGAGCCGTTGATCCGGCTCGGCATCCTCGCCGACAGGCAGGTCGGCACGGCCAACATGATCATGCTGCTCGCCGCGTCAGGCCTGTACGGGATCTTCTTCTTCCTGACCCAGTACATGCAGAACCTTCAGCATTGGTCCCCGCTGCACGCCGGGTTGTCCTGGGCTCCGTTCGGCGTCACCATGGCGGCCTTCTCCGGCATCGCGATCCAACTGCTCCCCAAGGTGGGCAGCCGCATTCTGTGCCTGCTCGGACTCGGCCTGGCCACCACCGGACTCGGCCTGCTGCTCGGCTCCCCGGCCAAGGCCTCGTACGCCTCCGACCTCCTGCCCACTCTGCTGCTGTGCGCGGCCGGTTACGGCCTGGCCATGGTGCCCCTGGTGGTGGCGGCCGTGAGCGGGGTGCCGAAGGCCGACTCGGGCGCGGCCTCCGGAGTCCTCAACACCGGCCAGCAGATCGGTGGCGCCATCGGCCTCGCGGTCCTGGCCACCTTGGCCAGTAACCGTCTGAATGACGAGATCGCCTCCGGTGCGGCGGTGCCGGCCGCCCTCCTGAGGAGCTTCCACTCGGCCTTCCTGGTCGGGACGGTGCTCACCGGATGTGCCGCGCTGCTCTCGCTGATCCTGCCCGCGCTGCGTACCGAATTCGACCCGGAGACCGCCTCCGGCGTCTGACACCGCACGTCATCCCAACCCACAGAAGGAGAAGAGGGACATGGACGGCAGGGAACACCGCTGGTACATGCTCGCGGCCTCCGTGGTGCCACTGCTCGCGCTCGGCGTGGCCATGGTGCTTGCCTGGAACCACATATTCGGCTGGACCGATGTGCTGGTCACGGTGATCATGTATGTCATCTCGGGCATCGGTATCTCCACCGGGTACCACCGGATGCTGACCCACCGCTCGTTCGAGACATACAAGCCCATACGCGTCGCACTCGCCACGGCCGGTGTGCTCGCCGGTCAGGGCCCGCCGATCATCTGGGCGGCCCACCACCGCAAGCACCACCGTGTCGCCGACAAGGAAGGCGACCCGCACAGCCCGCACCTGGGCTTTGAGCCCGGCTTCAAGGGCGCGATGGCCGGCATCTGGCACGCCCACCTCGGCTGGCTCTTCGACGAGGGCCTCAAGTCCGACCCGATCCGCTACTGCCCGGACCTTGTCAGGGAGAAGCCGCTGCGCTGGCTCAGCGAGAACTTCGTGGCCGTCGTCTCCGCCGGTATCGTCCTGCCCGGTGTGCTCGCGTTCGCCTTCACCGGTGGCTCGGTCCAGGCGTTGCTCACGGGCATGCTGTGGGGCGGACTTGCGCGGATCTTCCTCATCAACCACATGACATACGCGGTCAATTCGATCGGTCACTACTTCGGCCGCCGCCGCTTCAGCACCACGGACCACTCCCGCAACGTGGCCTGGCTGGCCCTGCCCTCCTTCGGTGAGGCCTGGCACAACAACCACCACGCCTTCCCGCGGTCGGCCCGGCACGGCATGAAATGGTACGAGGTCGACATCTCCGCGATCTTCATCTGGAGCCTGGAACACACCCGCCTCGCCTGGAAGGTCATCCGGATCGACACCGAGCGGATGACGATGCGCGAGGCCGGGCTCAGCCGGGTCACCGGCAGCAAGTTGAGCCAGGAGGAACTCCTGGTCAGCCAGCAGCGCATCGCCCCCATGGCGGAGCGTTCGCGCAACGGATCCGACATCTCCCTCGTGGATGTGGAGTAGCCATGGCAACCAGCAGCACCGGACTCTGGGACCTCCTTCTGCGCGGCGATTCCCACGGAGTCCTGCACCACTGGCAGGAGGGCGACGGCTTCGGGCACACCCCGTGGCGCGAGGTCGTCGAGGACGCGCACGGCATGGCGGCGACCCTGCGCGCCGCCGGTGTGCGGCCCGGCAGCCGGGTCGCCACGGTCCTGACCAACTCGGCGCACACCGTGCGCGGGCTCCTCGCCGTCTGGCTGGCGGGCGGCACCGTCGCCTCCTTCCCGCTGCCGGCCCGCGGCCAGAGCCCGCAGGAGTACGGAAGCCAGCTGACCCTGCTCACCGAACGGCTCGATCCCACGGTGCTCCTGGTCGACAAGAGACTGGCGCCGCTGGTGCCCTCGGAGCTCGCCGCGCAGCTCCCGGTGCTCAACTGGACCTCCCTGTACGGCAGCGGGCGTATCGACCCCGCGCCCCCCGGCGCCGAGGACACCGCCTTCATCCAGTACTCCTCGGGCAGCACCAGCCTGCCCAAGGGCTGCATGCTCAGCACCCGAGCCATCGGTACCCATCTGCACATGCTGCGGGAGATGTCGGACGGACACCCGGGGGCCGAGACGATCGCCTCGTGGCTGCCGCTCTCGCACGACATGGGCATCTTCGGCACCATGCTGCACGCCTGGGCGTTCGACTACGACTTCGTCCTGTCATCGCCGGAACGGTTCGGCATGGCGCCGCGCACCTGGTTCCGCGATATGTCGGAGTTCGGCGCCACCATGACAGCGGGCACCAACACCGCCCTCCACCTGGCCACACGCGCACACGGCCGCGCCGAACTGCCCCGGCGACTCGCCCTGAAAGTCTGCGTGGTGGGGGCGGAGCGCGTCGACTGGGAGACCCTGAAGGCCACCGTCGCCGCGTTCGGTCCCTCGGGCCTGTCCGACACGGCGTTCATGCCTGCGTACGGGATGGCCGAGGCGACGCTCGCGGTCGCCAGTACCCCGCTCAACGCGGCCCCGGTCGCCCGTAGCTTCGACGGGGCCGCCCTGCTCGACGGCCGGATCATCGAGGTCCCCGAAGACGCGCCCGGCGCCACCCGGCTCGTCTCCAACGGGCCGCCGCTGCCCGGCGTCGTCGTGACAAGCAGAGAACCGGGCCGCGTCGGGGAACTCCTGGTCGCCTCGCCCAGCCTGGCCGGCGGCTACCACGGGGACCCCGAGCGCACCGCCGAGCGGTTCCGCGAAGGGATGCTGCACACCGGCGACCTGGGATTCGTCCACGAGGGTGAGGTGTACTTCGTCGGCCGGGCCGACGACCTGATCTCGGTGGGCGGCCGCAACGTCTACACCAGCGAGATCGAGTCGGCGGTCGAAGCGCTGGGGCCGGTCCGCAAGGGCTGCTCGGCGCTTGTCGAGGTCGCGGGCCCCGGGGCCCCGAAGCTGGTCCTGCTGCTCGAACCCAAGCACACGAGCGACGACTTCCAGCTCATCGCCGACCGGGCCGCCGCGGTGGCCAGGGAGAAGTCAGGCATCGCAGTCACCGAGTGCGTCTTCGTGGAGCGCGGCCATCTGCCCCGGACCCCCAGTGGCAAGATCCAGCGGTTCCGCTGCCGGGCACTGCTCGGCGGGGAGGCCGGCCGGTTGCAGACCCTGGCCCGCGTCCCCCTCGCCTGACCGGTGTGGTCGACAGCGTTCGAGAAAGGATTCACCATGCCCCTGGGCCAGGCTCCACCACCGGCCTTCTTCACCGACACCGAGATCGTCGGCAAGGAGGACCATCTGCGACTTCATCTCAACGAGAACCCGTATGGTCCGCCCCCCGGCACCGTGGACGCCGTGCGGGAGGAGGCGGCGCACTACCTCAACCGTTATCCCGACAGCGAGTGCGGTGAGCTGCGCGGCAGCCTGGCCGCCCACTTCGGCGTCTCCCCGGACATGATCGCGGTCGGTAACGGCACCGATGAACTCGTCCTCGTCGCCTCGATGGCGTTCCTGCGCGAGCCCGACGCCCTCGTCGTCACCACCGCCACCACCTTCCCCGGCTATGTGACGTCCGCCGCGGCCGTCGGGGCGCGGGCCCACACGGTCGACCTGCGGAACGCGTCGATCCCCATCGACGCGGTCACGGCCGAGATCGCGCGCGGCGCTGAACTCGCCTTCATCTGCAACCCGCTCAACCCCACCGGTGCGGTGCTCGACCACGCGGCCGTCACCGAACTGATCGACGCCGCCGAGCGCAGCGGCACCGTGCTCGTGTTCGACGAGGCGTACATGGACTTCGCGGGCCCTGCCCACGAGTTCGCGCTCGACGCGGTGCGCGCGGGCCGCCGGGTCCTGGTGGCCCGCACCTTCTCCAAGGCGTGGGGCCTGGCTTCGGTCCGGATGGGGCTCGTCATCGGCCCCCGGGACCTGATCGACCGGATCAACACCGTCGAGCGTGCCCTGCCCTTCAACGTCAACCGGCCGGCCCAGCGGGCCGTGCTGCGAGCCCTCGAACACCCTGAGCACATCGAGCGGGTGCGCGCGGACAATGCCAGGGCCAGGGAGCTGCTCTGCAAGCACCTGGACGCCCTCGGCCTCGAACACACCCCTTCGGTCTCCAACTTCGTGATGGCGAAGGTGCCGGGGGAGGGGACGGCACCGGGCGACAGCGTGCGGTTCACGGCCCGGCTCGCGGCCGAGCATCACATCTTCGTGCGCAACCTCGATGCCCTCGGGTTGCCCGGGCATGTGCGCATCTCGGTGGGGACGGTGGACGAGGTGGAGCGCTTGGCCACGGCCCTCACTGCTCTGCTCGGGCAGTCCTGACCACCGCCCACAACGACCGCGAAGGAGCGAAGGAAACAACCATGGGCCACTACAAGGCCAACCTGCGGGACCTGGAGTTCAACCTGTTCGAGGTGCTCGGCTGCGAGCAGACGTACGGCCGGGGTGCCGCCTTCACAGAGACCGACGAGGACACCGCGCGGGGTGTCCTCGCCGAGGTGGAGCGGCTCGCCGTGCACGAACTGGCGGCGCCCTTCGTCGAAGCGGACCGCACCCCGCCGCACTACGACCCGGCCGCCCGGTCGGTCACGCTGCCCGACTCCTTCAAGCGGGCGTACACCGCCTGGACACAGTCCGGCTGGCACCTGCTCGACCTGCCCGCGTCCCTGGGCGGCGCCGAGGTGCCACCGTCGCTGCGTTGGGCGGTCGCCGAGCTGGCGCTCGGCGCCAACCCTTCGCTCTACCTCTACCAAGGGTTCGCGGGCTTTGCGAAGATCCTCGACCGGCTCGGCACCCCGGAGCAGCGACAGCTCGCCCGCCTCATGGCCGAGCGCCGATGGGGGGCCACCATGGTGCTCACCGAGCCGGAGGCGGGAAGCGACGTGGGGGCAGGCCGGACCCGGGCGATCCGGCAGCCGGACGGCAGCTGGCACATCGAGGGCGTCAAGCGGTTCATCACCTCGGGCGAGCACGACTTGGCCGAGAACATCGTCCACTTCGTGCTCGCCAGGCCTGAGGGCCACGGCCAGGGCACCAAGGGCCTCTCCCTGTTCCTCGTACCGAAGTTCCGGATCGCCGACCTCGAGACCGGCCGCCTCGGCGAGCGCAACGGCGTGTTCGCCACCTCCCTCGAAGACAAGATGGGCCTGAAGTCCTCGGCCACTTGTGAGCTCACCTTCGGTGCCGAGCAGCCCGCGTCCGGCATGCTGCTCGGCGAAGTCCACGACGGCATAAGGCAGATGTTCCAGGTCCTCGAGCAGGCCCGGATGATCGTCGGCGCCAAGTCGGCGGCCACCTTGTCCACCGGCTACCTCAACGCCGCCGCCTACGCCAAGGAGCGCGTCCAAGGCGCGGACCTGGCGGCCCTCGGGGACCAGTTGGCGCCAAAGGTTCCCATCGTCCGGCACCCGGAGGTCCGCCGCGCCCTGCTCCTGCAGAAGGGATATGCGGAGGGGCTGCGTGCCTTGGTCCTCTACACCGCGACTGTGCAGGACAGGATCGCCGAGGCCGAGGCCGAGGGCGGTGTGGACGAGAAGGCCAGGTCGCTCAACGACCTGCTCCTCCCGATCGTCAAGGGCTACTCCTCGGAGCGCGCCTGCGAGCAGCTGAACCACGCGCTTCAGATATTCGGTGGCGCCGGCTACCTGACGGACTTCCCGCTGGAGCAGTACGTTCGCGACACCAAGATCGACACCTTGTACGAGGGCACGACGGCGATCCAGGGCCTCGACTTCTTCTTCCGCAAGGTCGCCAAAAACCAGGGCACCACGCTCGACGCACTCCTGACCGAGGTGGAGAAGACGGCACTGGACGAGGCGGAAGGCCAACTCGCCGCAGAGCGCCGTCTGCTGGCGAGTGCCGTGAGGGACCTGCGGGCGATCGCGGAGGCGATGGGCGGGTACCTGCTGCGGTCCTTCGAGGAACCCCGGACTGTGTACCAGGTGGGACGGAACACCACCAGGCTCCTGATGGCGGCCGGTGACGTACTCGTCGGCTGGCTCCTTCTCCGGCAGGCCGCGGTCGCCGAGGCGAGGCTCACCGAGCGGGCAGATGACCTGAAACGCGCGGACGCCGCCTTCTATCAGGGCAAGATCGCCTCAGCCAGGTTCTTCGTCCAGGAGGTGCTCCCCTTGCTCGCCGCGGAACGTTCCGTCGCGGAGCACACGGACACGGTCCTCATGGCCGTGCCGGACGAGGCCTGGTGAATCCGATGCGCCGTTTTGCTGCACCACTGAAAGGTGAGGAGCCACTCATGACAGAATCCATCGCCCATCTGCCCCCGGGACACCAGACGATGCTGCTGGCCCACCGCGCCATGGTGCGCGACCTCGGCAGGGTCGCCCGCACCGCCGACGAGTTGTCCCGCACGGCCGACGCCGAACGGGCCACCGCGCTGCGGGACTATGTGGACAAGCTCTTCCAGGTGATCGTGCACCATCACGAGGGCGAGGACGACTTCCTCTGGCCGCGGCTGCGTGAACTGGGCGCGGAACCGGAGGCGTTGGCCTTGATGACAACAGAGCACGAGGAGCTGGCCAAACTCCTGCACACCTGGCACGAGACGAGCCGTCGGCTCGGTAGGGACAGTGCCGCCGCAGCCGAACTGGCCGTGTGTACCGAGGAGGTGCGCGACCACCTGGCCGACCACGCGGGCGACGAGGAGCGGGAGCTGCTCGGCCGCCTCGCCCCGGTTCTCGGCAAGCAGGTGTGGAAGGGTTTCGCCACCCATATGCGCAAGACGGCCCCCGGCTGGACCTTGCGCTTCATGCCGGCCTGGCTGCTGTCCGTCGCGGGTTCCCATGAGCGGGGTGGTGTCCCCGCTGCGCCGATCGGCCGGCTGTTCAGCGGCTGGCTGGAGAAGACACAGCGAGCGGCCTTCGGCGAGAACTACTGAGCCCGCGGTGTCCGAGTCGTGGACGGGTGCTGAACCGACGCCACTCTGACGACGACTGAAGGGCTCGAAGCCGAACCTGCGCAAGACAACCAAGAGCTGATCCGCCACATTGCTCGGCGGCCTCAACACCCCCGCTGTGGTACGCGAGTCCGGGTGGCGGTTCAGCGCGTCCTGAAGCACGGAGGGAACTCATGGGTCCGTCGGTTTCGGCCATTGCCCCACAGTGCGAGACAGCGGATACGACAGACCAACGTACCGCTTCGCCCCTGGAACGGGGGCGGCAATGGATAGACGAATTCATCGTCCGGCCGCACGAACGCATCAACAGGGAGGGCGCGGTCTGCCCGTTCGTCGAATCCTCGATCAACGCGCAGACCTTTCTCCTCGAGGAGTGGGAGGTCGATCCGGACACCGACACCGAGGAGTTGATGCGTCTGGTACGCCGGATGGCCCAGGCCTTCGAGAACATACAGTGGGAAGGCCGCAACAGTTTCCTGCACACCTTGGTCGTGGTGCTGACGGGGCTTCCCGAGGAGCACCACCACCTGCTCGACGAGGCGCACGCTCGTGCCAAGCCCGAGCTGGTCGAACGCGGCCTGATGCTGGCGCAGTTCCACCCGCACTGCGATGAGCGAGCCGTCCGTAACCCGGAGTTCCGCGTGTCGCGCTCACCGGTGCCGATGCTGGCCATGCGCCGGATGGCCTTGCACGACGTGCTGTTCCTCGGTTCGGACCCCGAATGGTTCGCCGCCTACGAGAAGCGGTACGGGGGCAGATTCGAGCGGGGGTCCGTGTCCGACCCGCTGTTCGTCGCGGCTTTCACCGAGGCCCGGAAGAGGTGGGGCTCCGCGTGAGGCCTGAGCTGAACACGTCTCGGGGTGCCTCTCGGCGTGGCTGCTGAGCGTGGGGGCGTACCGGCCCGCCGGATCGCCGCCCGCCTGTGGACAACTCCTGGCGTGCTCACGGCCATGGTTATCCACAGGCTCAAGCGGAATTCCGAGATCCGCGAGAGGGTCGCACCATGACGAACCACGACGAAACGGCCGACTCCTCCGGCATCGGCGACATGGGCGGATCCGCGCGCCAGGGCGGCGAACCCACCGCGTACACGGGACACGGCTCCTCGGCGGGTCCCGGCGGCGAGCCTCAGGTCACGCTGCGCACCCCTGCCGAGCTGGCCGACGCCCTGCCGTACCTGCTAGGGTATCGCCCGGAGGACAGCATCGTGCTGGTCGCGCTGCACGACGAGGAAAGGCGAGGGAGGTTCGGTGGGCGA
>Ga0123353_10005278_pt1 | contig 16901 bp, 7 predicted proteins | sample TergutLab28metaG_3_FD_92763 | JGI IMG/M metagenome (GOLD analysis project Ga0123353, IMG submission 92763) | Labiotermes labralis P3 segment gut microbial communities from Petit-Saut dam, French Guiana - Lab288 P3 | ecosystem: Host-associated > Arthropoda: Insects > Digestive system > Gut ...
ATTTATATTCATTAACTGATATTTTGCTATTGACATCATTTTCACTTTTTCAATTCGCTTGCATGTTTTTGGATTTTACGCACAGCCTCAGCTATTTGATCCATATCGCGCGTCGTTCCGAGCAACATGGTTTGGAAAAACCAAAGCGATTCTTCGCTGGTAAGTTTATCGTTCTGAGGACATTGATTGTGTTCAAGCCATTGCTTCATGGTTTTTTCGCCGTATATCTTCAGATAATACTTGTTTTGAGCCAATCCTGTTACGTATCCGTCCTTGTTCATCTGTCCATAGCCTGTGCTACACGGTACGCCTTCGGCGCTCAATGCTTCTATGAAGCGGCTGCGGCTCAAACCGTCAAATTTCGATTTGTCGTAACGGAACATGTACAGGTGGTATGCGCTGTTGGTGGTTCCTTCGTACAGTTTTGCAGGCGTGATGCCAGGTATTTCGTTGAAGAGTTTGGTCAGGTAAGCGGCGTTCTGGCTTCTTCTTTTTGCTTGCGCTTCTAAACGTGTCATTTGCGCCAGCAACAGGTTGGACTGAAACTCGGTGATGCGGAGGTTGGTTCCCCGTGTTCCTTCCCCTGTTCCATAAGAAGTGGAAGTGCCTCCCTGCCCCTGATTATGAAATCCGTAACAGGTCTTGATAAAATCGCCGTCGTTACTGGTGATAGCGCCTCCTTCAGCGCAGTTCAGGTTTTTGGACGATTGGAAGCTGAACGTGCCGCCTTTCCCGAACGATCCGACTTTTTTACCCTTCCATTCCGCCAAATGCGCCTGACAGGCATCTTCAATAACAGGAAGTTTGTGTTTTTGTGCAATAGCCATAATGGCGTCAATATCTGCCGGCGAACCGCCAATATGTACAGGTATCAACACTTTGGTTTCCTTAGTGATGGCTTTTTCCATCTTTTTAGTATCGATCTGGAAACTTTCGGGGTCGGTATCCACCAGAATGGGTAAAGCATAATTGAGCACTACTACATTGTAGGTAGCCACAAAGGTGTATACGGGTAATATCACCTCGTCGCCGGGACCTGTTCCCAAAGCGCCCAACATGGTGTATAACGCGCTTGTGCCGCTGGATACGGCGAGACAGTGCTTCGTATCGTTCATTTTGGCAAATTCCTGTTCAAAATTTGCAGTCACTCTGCCATCGAGGCGTCCCCATTTAGTATTGCGCAAAATATCCAGAAATGCCTGTTCTTCCGTGCTGTCGTAAAGGGGCCACGCCGGAAAGTTGTCGGGGTGCGCCTTACTGCCGCCCAATAAAGCGGGTTTGTCATTATTATTACCCAATATTGGGGTAATTCCGCCTAAAACTTTTTGGGGCGTCAAAGCCATGCCTGTTCCTGCCAATGCAGCAACACCTAAAAATTGTCGTCTGTTAAATGGTTCCATTTTTGATGATTTTTATTTTTTTAATATAGCCGTCTGATTTCTTGGGCGTGTGTGTTTGTGCAACAGACACATTTTCACGCAAACCATGCCCGTTGCCTATTCTGAAGGTTTTGCAATACATCGATGCAAATATTCACATCGTCCACTACCTGAAAATCGAACATCCCAACACAGATGAAATCGGCGCCATTTTCAAACGCCCATTTGAAACCGCTTTTGGGATGAATGGCGCCTGCGGCAAGCACTTTGAAACCCATCACCGGTACTTTAGTGCGGTTGACAAACTCAACGGTACGATCGGGGAACGGACAGAAACAGTTGTCGTGAAACATGTTGTGGTCTCTGCTTTTTGCTCCGTCCACCTCAAACGCCCTGCGATTTTCGCGCGGATGCGCCGACCAATAATTGTCGTGATGCATCGTTTTCATATAATAATCGGGAATGATCCCGTTTTCTTCGCAAATGATGAATGAATCAATGGTATGTGCGCCCATTCCTGCAAAAACACCGTTGCTGCGTATGCGGTTCATCATTCCGTCGATCAGGTCTAACTTTTTGTCGCGTACCAACCAGTCGCACCAGTTACCCTGCAACTGAATAATATCAACACCCTTGTCAATGGCAAAGGATACGTCTTCGTAAATATCATCAGCCTTTTCTTTGACGGCTACCTGTGAGATGACCTTGATTTTGCTGCCGGTTATTTTTTTGTATTTGACCATCGTTTCAATAGTTGGAAAACCGATGTTGATGCTGTTGATACCGGCTTGTTCGCACAGCATTAGTGTTTCAAAGATTTTCTTTTCGGTATTGTAGGCTACGGAAAGCGCTTCGGCGTATAGGAGGTCGCGTGCATGAACCCACCCGCCTATCAGGTTCCCGCCCATGATTAATCGACTCAGCTCGAAGTTGCCAAGTTTTCCCTTGGGCAATTCGCCTTTCAGTTCGCTCAACGCCACACGGTTGGTCTGTATCGTTGCTCCTGAAAGAGTGTCGGTACCATACAGTTTTGCACTCCGGCTGGCGCCCCATCCGAATAACCCTAAAACAGGAAGCGTCGCAAGGTTTTTCAAAAGTTCGCGTCGCGTATTTATACCTGCATGTGCTCCTTCAGGAATGATTACCGGCTCTTTTTTATTTTTCAACAAGCGTACCACTTCATCCAAGCCATATCCCCTTTCCTTGTAACAGAAGAAAAAGAAAAGTATGGACGCTTCAATAAACAATTGATTAATGACAAACACTGTACCGTCGCCGCCAAGTAACGAGACGCCAAAAGGTGGGTAGGCAAAATAGTACAGCGTAAGCAGAAAAAACCCTGCAAGGGATGCCCACCTGACGTATAATCCTAAAAACAACGCTAATCCTATCAGAAGCAGCCCCCAAATATTGAGAAAATCGACTACTGAAAGCCGCCCTGACGAAGCAGCCAGCCAATGATAGAACCCTGAAAGGAACCCGTAGGTATTGTTCAGGTACGATTCTGCCGACCACGCTTCGGCAAACAGTTTTACAAGCCCCTCGTACAGGAAATGCCAGCCAATTGCCGCGCGGATAATTGTGATAATGGTTTTCATAAGGACAATTAAATTAACATTCATTTATAATTTACAACGATATTGATCTGTCCAGAAAAACTGGTAAGATCGATGGTTTCGTCCGCTACGTTAAAAGCCCTGTGACGCTTTCCATTGACGGTTACGCTTTTTATTGTTTTCTTTTCCGGCGTACGCAAACGTAGCGACACTTCTGAAGCAGCGTTACGCGCGGGTATCTGCACTGTTGCATGAACCTTGCCTTTATCTATTTCCGAACGAACGGTATAATCCAATGTTCCAAACATCGTTGGCGCATTAGCCACTTTGATCTCTTTCCCGTGTTCGAGCCATGCACGCGGCGTGAACCAGCCCAGACGCAGTTTGTCGGGAAGACCGTTATGGTCTTCTGTATCGTAAATTAACATCAATCGGTGCATCAACAGAAACCATGTGTTGTTATATGAGGATGGGCTTAAATAGGACGACCTGTAATATTCGCCCGGATAAGTCCCCATCGTATCGCCTTCACCGGAAATAAATGTTTTGCGCGTCATGCCGTGCGCCATTTTGCTATAAAAAGAAAGCACCAACCGATCGGCGTCATCCATCATTGCCATAATAAACGATACGTTCGGTCCGTAAATATTGTCCACACCCGTCGTTTTATAGCCGGGCAACCCTTCGCGATGAATTTCACCAACGGAAACGGGATAATAATTGAAACGTACCATGCCAAGGAACAGTCCGCCGTAATCTTTCAAATACTTATAGTAACCTGAAATCAAGTCGGGAGTCAAAAAACCGGAACAGACCGGCACAAAGTGAAAACTCAGATTCCAGTATGAACCATATCGGGTTTCCGTAATCACGGGATAAGGTTTCGGCTTTTCAGGCATATTCACTTCTGTTGGGATAAAGATACTTCCGTCGGGCAGGAAAGTTATACTTTCATTCATCATACGAGTCAGGCGCGATTTCAACGTATCGGCGACTTTCAGGTATTTGTCGCCTTCGGCATAGCCAAGCGATTTGAGACGAAGGGACATATCGCGCATCGCTTGCCACGCAGGCACCTGATGATGAAGATAGACCAATTGGGTGGCAATATCACCCGAAAACGCTTCCTTTCTTAATACCCCGCTGAAGCCCGGCGTATTCATTTGAGATTCAAAATTAGCCATGTAGTCAACAAAACGTTCTCTGTATTTGTCGACAAATACATTGTCGCCAGACATATAATAATATTGGATGGCATGTCTTAACAGCGTTGCTGTATCCCAGTTCCAATATTCTCTTTGTGGCATTGTGAGGAGTACTTCCTGAATAGCCTTTTGTTGGGGAAGAAATCCCTGCATCCCCAAAACATGAGCTGTCAAAACGGCGTCGGGATGAAAATAAGTTTCGTAACCATTGCCGATGCTGTACAACCATCCATGATATAGATTTTGAATCAGCATATTTTTACGAGTATGATTCACAAATTCTTCAGGAACTTCGATGGTGGCTCCTTTTGCCAATTCGCCATCCCAATATTCTTTCAGTTCGTCTTTTTCGAGTTTGTAACGACTTGCGTCAACTTCACGTAGTCCACAATTATCGGAGGGGTGAAGCAAACGTGCAAAATACAGTTGCCGATCTCCATTGCGAATGTCAAAATCATAGAAAAGTTTGTTTCCAATCAACGTTCCGCCCGACTGTACCACCGCTCTCACCTTTCCGTCAACCAATATCCTGTTTCTTTCCAGCGTCAGATTCTCGTCCGAAAATTTGAACACTACCTTTACATTTCTCGTCTGTTCGTTTTGGTGTACCGTCATTTTTACGAAACTCACCAATTCGCCCGTTCCATCCACATAATCCGCAAAAGATTCCTGAGTATATTTTACGCCCGACACATCGGTATATTCATTCACCAGTACCGGATAATAGCCGCCCTCAAGATATTCTTCTGCCAGACGGGCTTCGGCAAATCCGTAGCGTTCCTGACCCGTTTCGCCTACAAAGATCGTTGTTTTGGCGCCCACGGCAACCTGCGAAATGATCTGGCTGCCGTCACCCACATGCAGAGCAGCGGGACCGTGTCCCGACAAGGCGGTTGGTCTGCCAAATGGAATGTAGTACACGCCTGATTCGGTGAGACGTGTACCGACAGATTTCAACGGAACTAAATAATCCTTGACATTGTTGTATGTGGGTCCTTCAGGACGCGCCAAAACTTGTTCGCCCCAAAGGTCGGGGTTTGACATAAGCGCTTCGTTTAATGCCGCTTCATAACCGTTGGGCAACTGCTTCCGCTCATCAAAACCGAGGTCTGCGGGTGGGTCGCCTGTCCATTCAACAAAGACCAATTCATGCGCCAAATCAAAGGATACAGGACCCAGAACATCAAAACCCTGTATCTCCTCAATGTCGGTTGCCGCTCTCGCAACAACGCCGCGAATGGTAGCCGGCTCTCCCTTAAAAAGGCGGAGATAATACGTAGCGTTCTTTTCCAAATAAATATCAGCAGGGAAATAAATCCGTTGTCGACCAATCGTTTTCCCTGGTATCTCACCAGTTGCCAGAACACGCCCGTCGCGAACAATATGAGCAGCGATGACGCCATTGGATTCGCTCAATAGCCAGATATATGCTTCTTTAAGTTTGGATTCTTTGGCTACAAAGCTTGTCATAGCCAAGTCAATATCATTGCTGATACTGCCAAATGCTACGCCCGGCTCTGCCGGTGGATAGGACGTTCTGATTTCTTGGGCATGTATGTTTGTGCAACATAAAAACGTTGCCATCCCCAGTGTTTTCAACCACACATTACGATTTTTCTGATTTTTTCCTTGTTTGAATAATAACATTTTCTGATAATTTAATTCGTTTAATATTTTACAACAATATTGAGTTGTCCGGTTTTTCCGGTCAGATCAATGGTTTCGTCCGCCTTGTTAAATGCTTTGTGACGTTTGCCATTGACGGTTACGCTTTTTATTGTTTTCTTTCCCGGTACGCGCAGACGCAGCGAAACTTCCGATGCAGGGGTACGTTCGGGTATCTGTACCATTGCATATACCTTTCCTTTGCCTATCTCCGAACGAACGGTGTAATCCAATGTTCCGAACATTGTTGGCGCATCGGCAACTTTAATCTCTTTCCCGTGTTCAAGCCATGTACGCGGCGTGAACCAGCCCAGACAAAGTTTGACGGGAATTCCGTTCCGGTCGTCCGCTTCGTAAATTAGCATCAGACGGAGCATCAACAGAAACCATGCGTTATTATATGAGGAAGGACTTAGAAAGGACGACCTGTAATATTCGCCCGGATAAACCCCCACTGTGTCTCCTTCGCCGGAAATAAACGTTTTGCGCGTCATTCCGTGCGCTAATTTGCTGTAAAATGAAAGCGCCAGCCGATCGGGGTCGTCCATCATGGCAAAAATATGCGCCATATTTGGACCGTAGATATTGTCCACGCCCGTCGTATTGTAACCGGGCAAGCCATCGGGATGAAAACCACCAACGGGAACGGGATAATAATTAAAACGAACCATACCAAGAAGCAGTCCGCCGTAGTCCTTCAGATATTTGTAATAACCGGGCAACAAGTCAGTTCCAAGAAATCCTGTTTTGACCGCGAAGGGAAAGCTCAGATTCCAGTATGAGCCATATCTGGTTTCCGTTATTGCGGGATAAGGCTTCGGTTTTTCACCTGTACCCACTTCTGTAGGGATGAAAATACTACCATCGGGCAATACGGTGATATTTTCATTCATTAAATATGTCAGTCGGGATTTCAACGTGTCGGCAACTTTTAGATATTTGCCACCTTCGGCATAGCCAAACGATTTGAGGTGAAGGGACATATCGCGCATTCCTTGCCACGCCGGCGCCTGATGATGAAGATAAACCAACCGTGTAAAGATGTCGCCCGAAAACTCTTCCTTTTTTAATACGCCGTCGTAATCCGGCGTATTCATCTGAACTTCAAAATCTGCCATGTCGTTGATAAATCTTTCTCTGTTCCGGTCGATGATCTCCTTATCGCCCGACATACGAAAATACTGGACGGCATGGTGTAACTGTGTTGCTGTTTCCCAATTCCGGTATTCTCTCTTGGGCTGTGCAAGGAGTACTTCCTGAATGGCTTTTTGTTGGGGAAGAAATCCCTGCATTCCCAAATCCATAGCTGCAATAACCGCATCGGGCTGGTATTGAGTTTGGTATAAATTGCCGATGCTGTATAACCATCCATGATATAAATTTTGAATCAGCAAATTTTTCCGCGCATGAACGACCAATTCTTCCGGCACTTCAAAAGTGGCTCCTTTTGCCAATTCGCCATCCCAATATTCTTTGAGTTCGGCTTTTTCGAAATCATAACGCTTGGCATCGACTTCGTGCAACACGCAGTGGTCGGAGGGATGAAGCAAGCGCGCAAAGTACAGTTGACAGTCGCCGTTGCGTATGTCAAAATCGTAAACAAGTCTGTTTCCGATCAACGTTCCGCCGGAAGGCGTTACTGCTCTCACCTTGCCGCCAACCAATATCTTGTTTCCTTCCTGCGTCAGATTTTCGTCCGAAAACTGGAACACTACTTTTACATTGCTCGTTCGTTCGTTCCGGTGTATTGTCATTTTGACGAAACTCACCAATTCGCTCATACCTTCCACATAATCAGCAAAAGATTCCTGTGTATATTTTATGCCCGATACGTCGGTGTATTCATTCACTAGTATCGGATAATAACCGCCTTCAAGATATTCCTCTGCCAGACGTGCTTCGGCAAATCCGTAGCGTTCCTGCCCCGTTTCGCCAACGAAGATGGTGGTTTTGACGCCGACGGAAGTTTGCGAAATAATCTGACTACCGTCGCCCACATGCAGGGCGGCGGGTCCGAATCCCGACAGAGAAGTCGGACGACCAAAGGGAATGTAGTACACCCCGGATTCTGTAAGGCGTGTGCCGACTGATTTCAACGGCGCTAAATAATCCTTAATATTGTCATACGTAGGTCCTTCTGGACGTGCAAGAACTTGTTCGCCCCACAAATCGGGATTTGATCTGAGCGCCTCATTCACAGCCTCCTCATATCCGGCAGGCAATTGCTTCCGCTCGTCAAAACCAAGATCAACAGGCGGATCGCCAGTCCATTCGACGAATACTAATTCATGCGCCAAGTCGTAGGTCACAGGACCCAGCACATCGAAACCCTGTACTTCGTCTATGTCTATTGCCGCTCTTGCCACAATTCCGCGCACTGTAGCCGGTTCGCCCTTAAAAAGACGCAAATAATATGTAGCGCCTTTTTCCAAATAAATATCCCCAGGAAAATAAATCCGTTGCTTTCCAACCGTTTTCCCTGTTATCTCGCCCGACGCTAAAACTCGCCCGTTGCGAACAATCTGTGCTGCGATGATGCCGCTGGCTTCGCGATGAAGCCAGATATAAGCCTCTTTGAGTTTGGAATTTTTGGCTACAAAATCTGTCATTGCCAACTCCCACTCACTGCTTATGCTGGCAAAAGCGACACTCGGTTCTGCCGGAGGATAGGACGTTCTGATTTCTTGAGCGCGTATATTGATACAATATAAGAACGTTGCTGTTACCAGCATTTTCAACATGTTTATACGATTAAATCTCATTTTTAAGTAAAAATTCGTGTAATTCGTGGACTCCTTTTTTTTCGTGTAAAGCATTATGTCAAAGGATATGAAACCTACCGGGTCTTTGAGACCCAGCAGGTTTTTTTTTCCGAACAAATTGACTTCGCCAAACAAAGGTTCGATTGGGTTTTTATTGAGGATAACCAAAGAAACTCAATTCCCCAATGGCAAAATAGGCGAGATTAGGAGCCCATGAACCTTCCCGAACATAAAACCTGACGTATCTGATCGGTCCGGCTGAGTCGGGTATAATAAATTGGTAACCATACAGCGCCAACGCAATAACTTCCGCTGTGGGAGCGCCTTTTCTGTCTAATCGTTCTACCACATGATATCCAAGGTATTCCCAGTCTTCCTTAAAGGTTCCCGCTGGATCTACCGCATCAGCCCAATAGGCAGCATCGTCCAATTTACTTTCATCCAATTCAGCAACGCCCCACATCTCACATGCCAAAATATTGGCATTATTATAAATTGTACCCATTTGCCCATTTGAGTCAGGCCATTTGATCACGCGCGAAAGTTTCACCTTTTGATGAAGGTCGATGGTAAAGGAGGTGGGATTACCCGCTATATTCTGCGTTAGCCAACCACGAGGAAAATCGGGAGGTAATATACCGTTACTAATATTTGAAAAAACATAAGGATCACTATGATGGGTAGTATTATCACCCGGAATGACAGACCTCAAATCTCCAAAAGGCTTGGGAGTTACTATTTCGAGCGGCAAGGTTTTCGGAACAAGCGTTTCCTCAACACTGTACGACCCTCCGGCAGTTTTCACCGAATACCGCAAAGTGAAGCTTCGCGTTACCGGATTGTAGGAACTGTTTACAGGCGCCTGATCAGTGATGATATTTGCCGCTGCAACAAAATTACCCCTAACTCTAACGGATTGATCCTCATATAAGGTGAAACCAAACGAAGTATTTGGGGCTAATGGCGACAATTCTGCCACACGGCTACAACTGAAGATTAGGTTGCCGTCCGCAGCACTCGTTAATCGAAGAAATTTCTCTTGATTGACGTATGTATGCGTAAATGTGGTACTACTGCCATCATACAACGTATTTTCAATACGGGTTCCTGAAGCCATGTAGCATAAAAATTGATCCTTATTTTGGGGACTTTCAATAAGGTCAATGGAGCCGTTGGGTCTATATACAGACGAAACATACAGGAGGTCGTCAGGATGATCCAAGCGATTACCAATATCGGACACGATGGTTTCGGTTGCCTCCTCACTAACATCCAAAACGACTTCTTCGCCGGTCGATCGTTTTTTGTATGTCAGTTTTGTCTCGACACAACCTTCTGGCGGATAATCCCATGTGATTTTTATTGTGGCCGACTGTGTTGCTGGATTAAATTCTAAGAACGTCAAATTGGCAACAGGCCGGACTTTGAGTCTGCTGGCATAAGCAACGCCATAAGAAACCCCCTGAACTGTAGAGATCAATGAACTTTCACCGCGTCGGTTTTTGTTGTAGAGTTCAAAAATATGGGTGCCTTCGGCTAATCCATCAATGATTACAGAATCTTTTTGACCACTATAATACGTCCGTTCGAAAGGTTTTACTATGGAATCATGGCGTAAATTATAGTAAATCACTGTAGATTCTATTTTTGGATCAGCGCTGACATACCACACCAATTTCACTCTTCCTTTGCCGTCGTAAGCGATCAGGCTGTCGTTCTTACCCAGATAAACCTGTTCGCCTTCATCCAAGTACTTTTTATGAATGTCATTAAACTTGTCGCAGGATACTACCAACAGGCAGATGCAACATGATACTGTCAAATTTTTCACTAAATTTTTCATATTCAAATGATTTAATTTTCAATTTTCAACTCTCAATTAATCTTGAGGACCGGTATTATCCCCCCAGAAACTCATTTCGTTTATCTGATAATAATTATTAGGAGGCGGCGAACCTTCGGCATTAGAGCGGACAAAGACCCGGATAAATCTTACCGGTTCGCACTGGTCGTCAATTTCGAATTCAAATCCGGCTTCTCCCTGCGCCCTGATTTCATCTTCAGTTGCACCTTTCAGGTCAAGCCTTTCAATCTGATGACGCCCCAGATATACCCAATCGTCTTTGAATGTAATGTCGGGGATCACTGTACCTTTCGGGGCTGAAAAATCGTCTAACCAATAGTCACGGTTTGCCAGTTTGGAAGGGTCGATTGCTTTAGTTCCCCACATTTCAACCACATGCGGTACAACCTGCCCATACACGCCTTCAAAGACGCCCCAGCGGTAATCACAAAGCGGCCACCATGCAAAACGACTCAATTTCACTACCTCTTTGATATCAACCGTGAATGAAGACCCGCTACTTCCGTATTGGGTAAGATAACTTTGCAACCAGCCTATCGAACCGTCGTATAACTTGGTAAAAGCATACGGAGCGCTATGTTCTGTGGTGTTGTCGTGAGGTATCATCTGACGCATATCAACCCATGGTTTTTCTACTTCGATTTCGAATAACGGTATGCCTTTGAAAAAAAGTGTATCCGAAATATTTCCCCATTTGTCCTCGAATGTCAGGGAAAATGAAGCTTCTTCACATTCAAACCCTCTGAAAGGACGCCTTTCAGATTCGCTCGTAGAAAAATACATGGCTTTTTCTACATTAATCCCTTCTTCTTTTACCATTAAACGTACCCCCACTTCTGTTTTTGTGGGATTATTCCATACAACAATAATACCTCCAAAATGGCTTTTAACTTCAGCAGATTTACGTATCAGTTTGATGGGCGACTCTAATGGAGTAAACTTTAAATCTAACGGATCCGATTTGATTTCACTGTTTCGGCTAACCGAAAATATAGTTACATCCACAGGGTCGAGCGTATTGAATCCTACGATGGTAAGTGAATTTTTGTGGGTTGAAGAACGCTCAACAAAAGTTTGTCCATTTCTTTCGTATTCAGCCATCACATAAAGAATAGATGGATCGTCGGGAATAATATAAGCGATAGTAGCCCCTCCCGGAATGGGAGTGACTTCATACTGCACAATAGGAGAAGGTTTATCACCGCTCTGTTTGGTATCTTCACATGTATTCAACAAACAAATGCAGCATAATACTGTTAAAATTTTTAATAAACTTTTCATATCAAAATGATTAATGATTTTAATAAATTTTTACCAACCATAAGTTTGTACAAGATTTCTATTTACCCTCAGATCGTAAAGATTAATAGGCCAAAGGTATTCATTGAGTGCAAATTTACGCCCCTCATTCCAGTCAATGATGGTATAATACTGTTCCGCTGTTTCACCGGCGGTATTCCATCCTTGTGAGCTGTACGTAAAAAGGGTTTCGGCTAATTTCCAACGTCTGACGTCCCAAAAACGCTGACCTTCGAACGACAGTTCGATGAGCCGTTCGCGCTGGATAATTTTTCGCATCTCATCCTTGTCCCTCGGTCGGTTGGGATACCTGGAATTTTTCCATGAATCAACCACGCCATCTAATCCAACGACGGCTCTCACACTGTCGATCCAAAAGTAAACATCCGCATCGGGCGCGCTCTTTACTTCATTCAATGCCTCGCTGTACATTAAGTACAGGTCGGCAAGTCTGATCAAAGGAAATCTGTAAAGGTAGGGATTATATCCTCTTGCATCATTACCTTGACTGCATGACGTTTCAAAAGCAACTAATTTCTTTACATGATACCCGGTTTGATACACATAATTTCCCACTTCGCCAAACCGCATTCTCTGATACGGAGAAAATGAAGCGCCGCCATTTATTGTTGACGTCGATATTTCAAAAAATCCCCTATCGAAACCCAAGTTGGCATAAAACCTTGGTTCCCTGTTGAAGTGGAGCGCTACGGTTTGCTCCCCTAACGCTAAGTACGACTTGTGTCCCGCCTCTTCTGTGGAAGTTTGGAGTTGGTAACGTGCGGCATAGTTCCAATGGTTATCTTCATCAATAGGAATACCGTTATTGGAGTAAAACAATTCCGCCATGGCGAATTGGGCATAACACAAATTAACGTCTTTTGTTGCATCCTGTTGATACATTCTCGGAAACAATATCCGTTGCATGTCGGCATACTGCCGAGTAGCAGCGCTGGGAAACGATACTCTCGATCCGAAATTATTCATACACGACCAGATAATTCCCTTATTCCATCTTTCAGTAATGGCTTTTCGGGTATTCATCAACCACACCAAACTGTCGTTTAATGCAACTGTCGATGCATTTAAGAGTTTATTGTACTGGTATAATTGATGTCCAGCCAAATGACAGGTATCAATAGCATTCCGTAACGCCGTTGCCGCCTTTTCCCATTTTTCCTTGCTATAGACGTCAGATACCAACAGTTTACCTCTCGAATCCTTCCAGTTTTGATAATACTGGTTTCCATTAAACAATGGACTTGCGCCCCATGTTAATGCCCTTGCTTTTACAGCCAAAGCGATGGGTTGAGTGATCCTGCCGTCTTCTTCAATATTGTTGTTGATATAAAGAGGTAAATCAGGCACAGCCTCGTTAATTAATTGAGCGATATAAGCAATACATTCGTCAACAGGCTCGCGAAATAGCATGGCTTCTTCGGGTGATGCCGACAAGGGGATGTTTTCCTTGACGATGGGGATGGGTCCGTATAACTGCAACAAGAAAAAGTGATAGTATGCTTTAAGAAATTTGACTTCAGCTATCCATCTTTTCCTCTCATTTTCAGAGATATCCCTTGGTTTATATATTTCTTCAAGGAAAATGTTACAGAAACGGATTGCCTGAAACATACTGCTACCACCATTTCTTCCCGACCAATAGTCAAGGAGTGGCGAGTTAGAATTTTGATCACCCCGTGAAATACGTCCGGCTATTGTTGTTGCCGGTCCTGCATTACCTGTATAATCCACTTCAGATCTGTGAGTGTAATAAGTCGGATACCAATAAGGATCTACCGCATCGGGTAAATAGGAATAACAGGTGAATAACGATTTTTCGGCTGTCGCCCGATTGGAAAAGGCGTCATCAATCGCGGGCATGTTTTCAGGCACCACATCCAACCATTTGTCACAACTTATCGGGATTACCAAGACTCCCAAGATTGCCAAGATTCCCGGGATTTTCTTGATTCCCTTAAATCCCTTTATCTTTTTATCCTTTTTATCTTTTTCTAAACTTTTCATTTCTAACATGTTTTAAAAGTTAACATTTATTCCCAGGTTATATACTCTTTGAATTGGGTATCCCAACCCATTACCTGCCATCTCAGGATCCCACATTTTAAACTTCGACCACACATAAAGATTTACTCCACTCACATAAATGCGCAACATGCTCATTCCTGCCCGCTTCGATAATCTTTCGGGTATGGTGTATCCTATCTCAGCGGTTTTCAGACGGAGAAAGGCGCCATTGCGTAGCCAATGCGTACTTCCCTGGTAATTGTTTTCAATATATTCTGCGGAAAGTTTTGGCCAGAAAGCATGAAGGTTGCTATTTTTTTCCGACCAGTGATCGTCTGCAATATATTTAAGCAACCCCCTTTGTCCATTATTGATAAAAGGAGTAATATTCCAAGGCTCAATAAAAAATGCCGACCGCGCCGACCCCTGGAAAAAACAAGATATATCAAAACCATATACACCAAGGGAAAACCCCGTCCCGTATATAATTTCAGGAACGGTAGGAAAACCAATGGGGACATAGTCTTCTGCAGTTATTTGACCATCTTTATTGATATCCTTGTATTTGATGTCGCCTGCTGTATATTTCCCGAACGTTTGCGTCGGAGAGTTAACCACTTCTTCGTCGTCAATGAAGAGTCGTTCGGCAATAAGTCCCCGCGGCTGATTTAATTTTTGTCCTTCCATCGACAACCATGGTGCATCGGGGTATTGGGGTTCTTCGTACCGTACATATTCGCTTGCGGCATAAGTGAAGTTACCATTGACTACTAACCATACATTAGGGGTGAAATTTTTCTGATATTTGATTTCTGCTTCCACACCCTTACCCTGGGCAATCCCCACATTGGACATGGGTATGGTATTTAAACCCATAGTGGTTGGAATATCTTGCCGCGTTTGCAGGATATTTTCCCTTCTTTGGGTAAAAAAATCAGCCATTATTTCAAAATCTTTAAACAGTTGGACTTCAATACCAGCATTGAACTTCTTGGCTATTTCCCATGTGACCAATTCATTGGCATATCTATCAATAGAAATACCAGTCCTGGAATAAGTATTATCCGTTCCGAAGGTATATCCCCTATTAACTGCATTCATACTTACTTGTGACAGATAAAAGAAACGATCCCATAAATATCCGATTTGGTCGTTTCCAACCAAACCGTAAGTGGCTTTGAGTTTCAACTTCGACAGCACATTTTTAATGCCATCCATAAATGCTTCGTTTGAAACCATCCAGCCTGCTCCTGCCGATGGGAAAAAGCCAAAACGGTAATTTCTGGCAAAACGTTCCGAAGCGTTATACCCAAAGTTCCCTTCGATGAAATAACGCGAGTCGTATCCATAAGCCAATCTTCCGGCAGTAGAAACATTCCTGCTTGGCAATGATTCCTGAATGGAATACGCCCGGGTATCGGTTTCGCTTCTGATGGAACCTACCAGCAAAACATTCAAATCATGTTTATCAGCAAAAACCTTATTGTATCCTACACGGGCTTCTGCATACATTGAAGCAATCACGAATCTGTTTTGTGGCCTCATAATATAATTCAGATATTCTGTTCCGGTTTCCGGATTATGACACACCAAACGATAACTTCCATCAGTGGTTTTTACGGGAGAATAATAGAACGGATTATATGCTCTTTCCAATTCATAATAGGATTCTCTCTTTAGATTGATGGTACCTCTGGCGAACAATCCTTTTAATTTCCTGTCGAATGTATGATCTACTTCCATTTGAGCAAGCATCATGCTCTTTTGCGATTCCTTATATCCGCTGATGATTTCCGCCAATGGATTGATGTACGAGTACTCGTCTAAAGTTGTCCCAAAAAGTATATGCTTGGTATGTTCGTTGAACTCATCCTTAGGATAAAATGGCAAGAATTGTACCGGAGTAGCATTCCGCGCCATGTTAAAAACTTCTTTGCCACCGGGTCGTGGTCCGCGCGTTCCATCAAATGTCCCGTAAAAACGTATCATCCCGCTGGTTTGTGGTGTCATTTTAATTGTTATGTTCGACCGTAATTGAAATCGGTTAATATCAATATTAGAATTGATCATATTGTCTTCATTTTCTTTTATGATACCGGTATCGTGCTGGTAATTGGCAGATACGTAGTACTGTACGGCTTTTCCTCCTCCGGTGATGTTCGTATTGACCCGTTGGTTGTAAGTACGGTCTTTGATCAGGTAATGATACCAGTCCACACAGGGATACTTGACGGGATCGGCGCCCAATTCAGTATAATATATTTTTTCCGATGTGTAGGGTAATCGTACCATGGGATCCCTGGTTCTTACCGCTTCGTTATGAAGTCGCATGTAGGTGATAGGGTCAGCCAGCTTCACTAATTCCGAATTGGCAGAAGTAGAAAATTCCGCCCTGACACTTATGTTCAGCACATCAGATTTCCCCACTTTGGTGGTGACTAAGATGACCCCGTTGGCGCCACGTGCTCCGTATAAAGCCGCGGCATTGGCGTCTTTCATCACCGAAAACGAAGAGATATCATCTGGATTGACCCTTGCCAAATCAGTTGAAGTCATTTCTACGCCATCGATCAGGATGAGCGGGTCTTTCTTTCCGCCGGCGCTAAAACTGGTGATACCACGGATGAAAAATTCCGCATTATCCAATCCGGGTTCACCCGAACGCTGATAGGCGATCACGCCCGACATACGCCCTGCAAAAGCAGTTGTCAGATTGCTCGTCGGAACTTTTAGATCATTAGGACTAACGGTTGTAATGGAACTCACCACGCTCTCCTTCTTTTGCGTTCCGAAAGCAACTACCACTACTTCTCCCAGTTCGGCAGACTCTTCCTGCAAGGAAACGGCGATCATGCGCCGGGTGCCTACCACTACATCCTGCATACGGTAGCCAATAAACCGAAATTGGAGCACCGATGTATCGCTTGGCACCATGATGGTAAATTCGCCGTTAATATCGGTAGAAGTACCTGTGGTGGTACCTCTGATGTTAACAGTCACTCCGGGTATCAGTACACCAAAGTCGTCGGATACGGCTCCGTTGATACGGATACCGGGTTGGGCTTTGGCTTCTGTCATATCAGACTTTGCCGGTTTCGTTGTATGAGAAACGTAAAAGACATCGTCTATCTTTCGGAAACTTAGCC
>Ga0123353_10005279_pt1 | contig 16901 bp, 10 predicted proteins | sample TergutLab28metaG_3_FD_92763 | JGI IMG/M metagenome (GOLD analysis project Ga0123353, IMG submission 92763) | Labiotermes labralis P3 segment gut microbial communities from Petit-Saut dam, French Guiana - Lab288 P3 | ecosystem: Host-associated > Arthropoda: Insects > Digestive system > Gut ...
ATATTCTCTCTCCCCACTTTTGCATTAAAGTCTCCTAGTAACATTTTCATATGATATTTTGGGAAGTGATCGAACACCTGCTCTAATTCCTCATAAAAACTATCTTTTGCCTCATCACTTTTTTCCTCACTTGGTTGACTCAGATATTTCCTGAGAGGTGTCTCAAATTCTCATTGATTACATTTCATTACGTTTCTAGCTCCAACATAATCATTAAATTAGTGAAGGCATGTACAAAGAAAGAATTTGGTGAAGGTATGGTTACAGTGTGTAAAATAGGCATGCCAGACCTGGCAAAAAGGAAGCTCCTTTCCTCTGCTTGTACGTGAATTCCAGTTGTCTGTCACTGTCTCTTTTCACTTGGCAGACCTGTGCTGGTGCTGCTACAGAATAAATAAATTGAAATGGAATGAATGGAGAATATAATTGACATGTCAGCTTATAGGGTTGTGAAACTTGGTCTTTCCTCCTGAAGGAAGACGATAGATTGAAAGTGCGGAGTACTCAGGGCAGTTTGAAATGTAAAGGAACAAAACGACTGAAAAAGTTATACGTTCTTCGCCAAATATCAAGGTGATAAAGGGAAGCAAGATGAAAGTTGTGGGGCATATAGTGTGCAGGGAGGAGCTAGGAAAGGAGTACAATATGGTTGTTGAGAGATATGAAGGAAGGGTTGGGAATCTAGATGTCAGTGGGAGGTTATTACACACAGAAATAGGGTGTAAAGTTGTGGGCTGGATTCAGCTGGCTCAGGATGAGGTCAAGTGACTGGCTGTTACAAAAACGTTCGTGAGGCTTTTGGTTCTGTAAAGGCAGGGAGTTTCTTGGCTGGCAGATCTGCAGTCAAGGACTGTACTGCATGGAGCTATGAATGGAAAATAATAGTTTATTAAAAATATTTGCCATCTGTTATAGTGGTTTGTTAACTGAACTCATTAACACGCTGCCAGCAAATCGCCTCACGAAGCAGAAGATGATGACTGTGAATGAGATTGTACATAGCAAGTTGTTCCTCTATTCTGATTGCCGTGCAGTGCTGCTGCCTGTCATCACAACTCACATCAAAGAGCTTCTTGAGTCTAGAGATGAGGTAATTATGTGCTTCTCTGATATGAAGTAATATTAAGCACTGTGAAATTGGACAGTGTTCACTAGTCTGCATTTGTTGCATCTAACATACTGTTAAAATGTTGAAGACCAGCATAGAAAGTTGCATCCTGATATGAATCATGTTTGTGAAATTGTATAATTTTTGTTGACAGAGCTTTTGTAGATACTGTGGACTTATAGTAGCATCAATATTTTCTATCCAAGTGGCATGTAAGATTATAAATATTGAAACTGAAGTAGATGCATGGTAGAATGGCTAGTGTAAGATTCAGTCAGAAGGAAGACTGAAATAGGCAGAAATTTTTTACGTGTTCATGGTAGGAGTGGAGAGTAAGGGTCAACAGTTTGGACACAAACCCTTACCCATGTATTCTTGTTAATGCTAGTTGGCAGGAGTGGTACATAGTGTTACTCTGAACAGAATATAGTTGTCTCCTTATGATGCATGATACAATTTTGAGCAGTAAAGACTGTACTGAACAGGAGTTACTTTCTTGATTTCAAACTTTTGCCATGTTCTGAATGTTGTATGCTTTCTTCTGGGTAATTCCCCAGTGTCTAAATTTTATATGCGGATGTTTCGGAACACTCTGTTCCATCTTCATAGGCAGGTAGGTGTGAAGAATGACTAGGTTTGAGAAATGTTGGGGTATTTATACGGGAAAAGGTTTGGCTCAGGCTATTTTCGAGCCGAGCCTTTTCCTGTATAAAAACCCCAACATTTCTCAAACCTAGTCATTCTTCACACCTACCTGCCTATGAAGATGGAACAGAGTGTTCCCAAATGTAGGCATATAAAATTCGGATGCTGGGGAATTATCCAGAAGAAAGCATACAACAGGAGTTACTTGTGTGTAGGGATTCTGGTAATGCAGACTTATTGTGCAGTGACACTGAGCTACCATAGAAGGAGGTGGTAACAATAATTTGAGAGAAAACTGAGGTAGAATTCAGGTGAGATAGCAGCACCTGTGAAATTCTGATATATTTTTTAAAAAGAAATCTCAATGGTTTGCAGATGTAATATGTATACTTTGTGGATGTATTCTAAATTGGGTACTGTTTTTCTGCCCTCTTTCCTTACTTGGGACAGAGAGTAATACATACTGCACCCATTATTCAGTCTTACTTGGCAGTGACAGACACTGACAACTTCCTGACACCACTGTAGAAAAGACATGTTTTTTCTGGGTGTAGTAGTATAGATGAGGCTTGACATTAGGATGGAATGAAAGCTGACTGGTCCACCATTAGACCGTTGTGCCCGCTGTTTGACAGTAAGCAGTTTACTGTGTATTGAGGTTTTGCTTTCTAACATAAGCTGAATGTTGCCTGTACCCAGCTTCATAGTCTGTCTAAAAATTTATTTGTGGACTTAGTGCTTTTCAAAGTTAGGCAACACATTCCTGGGACACATAAACACTATGCAGCATGACTGTCTGTGGTATGTGTGTATGTCTGGGAAAGTATGGGCAAATTGCAGCTTAGGTGACAACTAGTGAAAGGTTAATTAGGAGAGTTTAAGGGGTCAGCCATGTTCTTTCTTCCCTTGTCCAGGTTTGTTTTATGACCTAGACTCGAGCTGTCTGCATCTATGGAAGAGATAATGAGAATTTTAGATGTGATTATCAAGGGATGAGGAGATTTAACAGTAATACACTAAAATTAGAACAGTGTGATGTACATGTTTGGTTATGGGATATCTTGACTGCCAAGATTTGGGAAAATAAGCATGATGTGTTCATTAACCCTTTGGCCCTGAAGCTGGACATTTACAGCTTAGCACACCATTTATGGAAAATTTGAATATTTTACGAACCAAGAAGGGTAACATTAGGAGATACACAACATTTTGTGGAGGAATAAACAAAGATGGCAAGAGAGAGTCTAAAAAAATAATTAAATAATTTGTTGAATAAATATATAAAAAGAATACTCTGGGGAGTAGCGGTACGTCTGTCCTATATATAGGATGCATGGTGCCTAAAGGTTAATATACGTAAACCACCAGCAGAATTCAGCTTCTGTAATGATTGTGAGAATGCTAAAAAACCTGCTATTGTGTAAGTCTGTTGTCAGTGCATGGACTATGGCAAGAAAGGGTATGGTATAGCTAATATTCAGAGACTATGTAAGTGGATAAGAAAATTATCTTGTCACATGTTGGCTGTAACTGTGGTGAATATCTGCATTATTATATTATTGTTTGGTAGGAAAATAGACCAGAAATTTTGTTTGTTCCAAGTTCGTTGGAAATAAATACAATGGAACATCAAAATTAATCAACCCAGAGGAAAACCAAATACACAAGCCAATCAAATTACTCTCCTAGAGGTGTGCTGAGCATGCTGAAAACAGGCCAGCTGTAGTGCCGTGTGTGCTCAGCCAAGATGAAACCATACCACTGCCAGATTTATATAATGAAAGTGTAACATTAGTCTTTGTACAGACCCATGTTTTTGTGTTTACCATACACAGGTAAACTTATTAATCAGAGTTCTGTCACAACTTGGGAAGGACTGAAATGTAAGTTGACTTACAGCAATGTCTTTGCTTATTTCATGAATCTGTATAGATTTGAAGACACTTTATAATAGCCCAGAATTTGGTATTGTATTTTTCTTTCACATCATTATAGTTAGGTTTCTTTATCAGGAATAATTCCAAGATACAGACTTTTTTTTTTGGTACATTTCAATTTAAAACCCACATTTAAATTCTCCCTGCCAGTACCACAATATGGGGGACTTAAATCTCCAGTTTCTGTGTGATAAAGGTTAAGAGTTATGTTAAATAGGATTGTTTGCCATATGGTTTTACAGATTTTGTCAAGAAGCTGTTGATCTGAGGGAAGGTGGATTTCTGTTTTATTAATTTTCTTAGGTTGAATTGAACTGGAGACAGTATTTCAAAACATTCCTGTAGCAAAGACCAGAGATGTATAATGATATGTTTGATTATGTGCTTAACATGTACATACACTTGAACATCCACGGTGTTATTCTCAGCTGAATGCACTGTCGGCACTGGTAGTCCAGGTCCAGATCACAGCACTTATTTTAATTCCTGTTCTCAGAATAACCATCCTCATGGTATTCATCACCAGTACCCACTGATGCTTCATAAGGGTGGGTTGTCTTATGACACACATTTTCTCTGAATTCCTGTTGTCCCATAAGCACTTGTATCTGCATCCACTCTTGCATTTTCCATTAATGGCTAGGCCTCCATAAGCATTTCTCTTGTATTTGTGTCCACTCTTTCTTTCTTAATGACAGCATTTTCCATTCATCTCTGTCCATCCATTAACATTGCGTTGGCATAGCTGGCAGGAATGGTGCAGTTGCCCTGGGGAACAGAGTCCAAGATGCAGCCAAATAGGTGGAAAATTAATATTTTCAATGAAAAAATTTGGTTTGCTGTGCTCAAGAAATTTTGAAGTGTTGAGCCAAATAAAAAGAAATTCAATAAATTGTTGTGAGTTTTGTACAATTTGTAATTCTTGGAAGGGGTGGCCACTGTGAATACTCACCCCAGGTTCCGAAAAACCTAGCTCCGCCACTGTCTGCATGTACCCTTACCCTCTTATGATAGCAATTTTTATTCATTTCTATAATGTAATTACCAACTTTTTCCTGTCATGTTGCAGCCATCTTTCCTCACACAGTAACACCGCCCTGTTTTTGGTGTCCCTCACAATCATGCAGGCAGATATTTATGGGCAGCATATACACATTTTCCATCTCAACCAGACTGACTGCTCCTTTTACTGCTTGCTCTGGTTGTGTCTTGCTCTAAATAGTCCTGGAAAATAAAATTACATTTACAGTTTGTTTTGACAATGTCAATGTAGCCATGTTCTCAGGTATAATACTCGACACTTTTATTTGGGAGGTGCTTGATTTTAGTGAAGGACATAGATTTATTCTGGCTGATGTTGTTGGTGCTGTTTCTTAGTCTGTCCTGGCTAATTTCAGAGTTTGACCTGAAATTAGGCTGTGATTGCTTCCTTCGACATTCCTTCATTATTCACTACATTGCAGTTATTTGACTGTATATAATGCAAGTTACTGACAGCATTGTTAAATAAATTAGAAACAAACAAATATATAAGTATATATTGTCAGATTTTAACATCAAAGGGGCTAATTTTCATTACATTGTGTATGCAGGATTGTTTACTAAGAAATGTGCATGCACTAATGTATATTGTACATAACAATTTTAAAGCTTGTTAGCGTAATATTTGAAAGTGGAGGTGAAATTGCTCCTGAGCCTAAGGATTACACTTAGGACACATACAAGGTTACGATGGTAATGCTCCACTCACTTCTATATAAGTCTGCACTAGTGGTGGTGAGGGGTAAGCCTAATGCTCTTGTTTTTAACCCCCCCCCCCCCCCCCCCCAAGGGGAGTAGCTGATCTTAGGCATAATGTATGGGGTTGGCTGGGCCCTGGGCCTGATCTGGAGGTGATGAGAAACTGTCCCGTTCCATTCCTGGCTGTACCGTCATGACTCAAAACGTTTCTCTCCAGTATCAGTCACTAAATAAGCTACTCATTATAGCATTTCTTAGGAATTTCCATTGTGGCATATTATTGTATTTGTTATTGTAGTAATCCCCTAGTTTTGTTACTAGCTGAAGTAATGAGCATATTAGGTGACAGCCATCTGGATTTTGACATTTCGTAGGCTGATAAGTTGATATCTTTGTAGAGAGGAATTGGCTGTTTGACCACATTTCTTTTGACCTATCTGTATAGTCACCCAGTTCCTCCTCTTTAATCACTTCACTGTCCACTTGAATGTATTTTGCTCCCCTGAAGATGGAGGAAGCACATTCCTCCAAAACATCGGCTTCAAGGTGTCACAATCCAAAATGCTTTTTTTTGATCAACACCGACCAGGAAATTGTGAAAGCCTGTATAATGAGTAGATTACTACATTGTCCTTAAGAAGTTTGTGCATTGCCATGATCAGTTAGTTGTGTGTGACATATTGCTTTTCTTAGAGTATGTTTGCTTGAACAATAAGTGACATGCTTGTGTGACCCAGTGATCTTGCTGAAACATTGAGGTGAACTAATAGACATATTTATTCTGTCTCGTGTGCTGTATGTTTCTGTACATTTGTGGTGACCACTTTGACTTGTGTGCATTGTGTTTGTATATTAATTGTACATGTTGAATGTATGTGCTTGCTGATTTCTCTCCAACAGCCTTGGCAATCTTGACAGCATCTTGTGTCTTAGACATGTTAGTGTGCATATAATAGGTCTTAATAACAAATGTGTTTTGTACATATTGTTACTTGGGGGGAGCACATTACTGCTGATACTCTACGAATTGCATGGTTTCATAATAGTCTGGACTGTTTGGTTAGACAGGTCTTGAAAGAATGGTAAGGCATTTCCTCTCATCCATGTAGCTCATCATTGTTTTAAATGTGAAATGTGAATGCATTGTCAGAGCACCGTTTTTCTTTCACCAGGTTATGAACTGCAGCTAATGAATAAGTCCATGATTTTTTTTTATTGTACAGTCTAACTGTATATATGAGGTCAGATGTCATAAAAATAATGTGTGGAATAATGTATTTTTGGGGATGAAAGTTCAATCCCTTTTCAAAGTATCCTCCTCTGTAAACACCACTCTGATTCAATTTTTCTGTTGCCAGCAGCTGCTCCATTGCCTTCCATTCATTTATTTCCATACCAACAAATATTTTGCCTTTGAAGTTTTACTCTAAGTTTATAGAACAGAGGAGATTAACAGGGAGCAATATATTGTGTGTAAGGAGCCTTAGACTAGTAAACTGTCACAGCAGCAGGGCTGATTGAGCATGTGCATTGTTGTGGTGAATTTGGTTAAGTACAGCTGTAAGGGTTGACTCCAGTGCTGTAACACTGCCTGGTTGATTTTACAGTTTTCATGCTTCTGGTCTTGTCTGTCGACTACCTATTTCTTTTCTTTATATGAAGTTCCTTGCAAAAACTTGACATGAGAAATGCAGTCACTTGAAACACATGTAAGTCTCCTCCCAGTTGCAAGCCATCCTGGAATTCACCATCATTCAGTCAAGAATGAATTTTTAATGCAGTCATACTTGGTTATAACATCATGGAAGGGACTGAATATTTTGTGTCATTATGAATGATTGCTGTTGTGTCTGAGGGGTATGATGTTACGGTTAACAGTGACAAATTAATTGGTACCACATAATATCTGATGTTATAGACAGGGTGTTGCATAAACTGATGTCATTATAATCATATTCAGCTGTAGTTCAACATGATTATCTTCCAATTCCAATGGTAACAACAATTTGATAAAGACAGTGTGTGTCAAATATCATAAATGAATACAGCACAATCATCGCATTACTGAAAACGCATAACATTATTCTGTTCGCACTTCACTTCACACAGACTACAAGGGGAAGCTGTAACAGTTTTTCACTAAATACGAAAGTTGGTTTGATGTCCCTGCAACACATGGATCAGGGGTGGGTGTGACTGCCTTGCTTGCCCATCCTTGAAACTGGCCCCAAGTTTGGATATCACTAAATGATACATGACAGAAACCCTTTTCATCACGAATGATAGCAGCAGTGGATGAGCTGTAACCATGGTTGGACAGATTCTGCAAAAGTACCTGTCTACCAAACAACAGGTCTCCACTCTTTGGACACTTCTGGGAGAGCAGAGATGGTGTAGTGACTCGCTACGGGCTGGACAATAAAGGTACTGGATCTCAGCGGGGCGAGATTTTCTACACCCATTTAGACTGTCCGTGGGGTAGACAGCCCCTATACACTGGGTACTGGGTAATTCTCGGGGTACAGCGGACAGGGTGTAACATTAACCACTCACCCCATCTAGCACTGAGGTTAAAGGAAGAGTATAGCTGTACCTTTGCTCCCCCACTGTGCCTTCAGGGCAGGTTGTAGGGTGAACTTTGCCTTTTTGACAGACTTTTTTTTTTGTTTGCTGACGTGTGGCTTCTTGAAGAGCAAAAACTCTACTTATTTGTGTGACCAGGCCACAGAATTTCCCTTCAAGTTGTAAGCATATGAGTTCCATTAACCCCATGATCACAGTCTTTCATGTGGAAATCATTGTCTTAATTTTAGGGGAGTCAGTGGGTGCCATTACTCTTGCCCTATGCCTACCTCTGTTCAGAATCACCTGGCAGCTGTAAAATGATGACCGCAGCTTGTGGGCAGGTAGAGCAAAAACAAATTTCCACATGGGAATTCCTGGTTTAGACAAAGAGATTTTCCTTCAGTAACACTTTGGTCACAAGCTGACCTGCAGAGGAAGTTGAACTTCCGAACCCAAGAAAGTGACCAATCAGAAGGGGAGATTGAATGTTGAAGAGGCTGATTATCCATGCATGAGACAGTGCTGATTGGACAAAATTTGTTTGATATATTGCTGAAGCTTGCTTATTGTGTACATGAAATGTCTCTACATAAATTTGCATAGATTTCATTTGTTCACCACAGCCATTACAACATTACAACCTGTGCTCATTATAAATAAGTTCAACTGTACTTGAAAAATTGTCCGCGCTATATATTCACGTATGATGATTTCTTTTTAGTATTATTAGAAGCTGTTTTCAAAAACACAGTTATTTAACATAATTCTTTGTAGTATGTGGTGTGCATTATGTGTTTTGTTATGGTTTTCATTTGTGTGCGATAACTGTGTAGCATTTAAATGGCTGTAGATTTTGCTTTGTATGATCTGTAGGATGTACTGTGTTTGCTTTGGTAATTTTACTATCTGTTTAAGTATGTTTTTCTTCAAACTAACTCTCCTGAACAAGGTGATTATTGGAAGCTGATTGTTACTCAGAGGTTAAGAAAATTCTAACCTTTTATGGTATTGAAAAATTTGTTGCTGTCCTCACGAGACCTGTTCACAGAACCCTATCCTGAACCCTTTTAATTCACTCCACATTCTCGTGACCTATGCCTTTGACTTTTGTTGTAATATTATTTTATGGTGTACATTGAAGTCTTTGAATGTGACTTCTCCTTTCAGGTTTTCTGGCTGGGTTTCTCTTTTCCCTCTCTTATGCTACATATACCACCTTCCTGTGGTTCATCTCTGTAATTTCATTTTGTGCAGATTACAAACTGTGATGCTGTCCATTACACAGTATCATCCAACTGCATTTTACCTTCTCTGTGTTTGCCCTGAATATCTCTTAAGCACTGTGTGCATGCTTAGTCTGTGTCAGCTTAAGGTGAGAGAGCAGTGTCATACCCCTGTTTCAAAAGTGAGGACTTGATAATTATTTGAGATTTGAAGTTAATCGCAGTAACTGCATGTGATAACATTTTCTGATACAATTTGGCATGACAGTTCATAGTCATTGCAAGGGCCCAGTTTTGTCTCATCGCCCTTCATGATGGAGACAGAGTGGTTCTCTGAAATGTTATGTTCTGAATTTGAATTGGCACGTCTTATCTCCTCAAAAAATTTATCATGTGATTCCTGAGTTTTGTTTGGGCAGTAGGAAGGTAAAATATTCGTATGTTTTTGAGTCATAATTTTAAGCCTTGAAATATTCCTGTGTTTGATAGGTCCAAGTCTGCAGAAATATTGAAATGTAGACTTGTCATTGGTTTGCTGCGTCTCCAGTATGGTTTGCTAATGAACACAGTAGAATTCCTTTAATCTGGCACCCATGGGACCAGACAGGTGCCAGATTATCAAATATTCCAGACTATCAAACAGTCAAACAGTATTCATACTGCCCTCCGTTCTTACAGGTAATTACTTGTTATTGCTCTGGCATGTGGGCTGTACAGCTAATAAGAGGAGTATTACAGTTGCTGGTTCAGGGGCAGCATGACCAAGAGACTGTGGGTCAGGAGTCTTCATAGTTAAAGGAGTTGATAGAGCAGGAGACAGATCAGGGGTTATCACAATGGTTGATGTGAACACAGTCTTGATAGCCATTTCGGAGGACTTCCACACTTGGGACCATTTTATTGTCAAAATATCAGGATTTCTGGAGTATTGACACCCAGATTAAAGGAATTCTGCTGTACTGTATACAGTATAAAATTGAGTTTGTCTTTGTAACATAAAAGTTTTTCTGGTCCTGTTGTGTTGTAATGAAAGGTGAAAGTGTGAAACTCTCTGGCATGGGTGGGTTAAATCTACATTGGTGTTACATTTCTGCATGTTATAGATTACGGTGCTGGATCATGTGTTGTGGGGTTTCTTAAGTGATTTAGTGAACCACAGGCTGTGTAGAACGCAAGTGCAGCTAGTTGACTCTTAGCTTGTTATCAGTTCCATGTAAAGTGCCACTGAATCAGGCTGTAGGAAAACTGAACGGTGGCAGTTGTGGTTTATTTAAAGCTACTCTCATAGTTGAGGTCTTCACTGCTCTGACTTTTTATGCAGCATTTGTTGGTAGTTGTTTACTGACATTTTGGGACAGCCTGTCATTCTCACCTTCAGGGGTTAAGCAGTTAAAGAATATATTTTGGAACAGGTGAAAGCATTGAAGATGGAACCAATATGCTCACAAAACATCAGTCAACAACTACCTGCCTACACTGCCTAAAAACCCAGAAGAGCAAAGACCTCAACTTCCTAGGTACACTGCAGTGGAAACCTGAAATTTTGGATGCTAGTGTTTGTCTGCAAAGATGGGGAAATTATGAGAACCTCAGTTAAAGTAGCCAGTAGCCAAGTTTAATATATCTGAAAGTGCAAGTGTGGTGTGATGCACGAACCTTTTAGTAGAGACAGACGTACTTTTTGGTTGTATTGTGTGCAGTATGATGTGGGTAATGTCACAGCCTGTAGTCGGATGCTTGTGTCTCAACATAAAGGCCTGTATTTAGTTCAGTAACTGTCCTTGTGGGTTTTTTGATGAACAGAATTTTAATGGGATAAGTACTTTAGTTTTATGTGCCACTCTGCAATTCTTGTATGCTCAGTAACCATCTGTCTTTGCACATGATGTGTTTGAGGGGCTTGACCAGCCAGTGTGTTGTATAGGCACAGTCCTCATTTGGGGCCTCACCTCTGACACAGCCTGGGGCTAGGCTCATAGTAAAAAACTTTTTATTTGAACACGTGGTGGACACATAGACTGTTTTGCCATATAAGGAAAGGAGACTGAACAGGGTGGTTGATATCAGAGCTCAGGAACATATTTTTCCAGGTTAATTTCCAATCTTTTGGGGATTTGATGCAGTTTTATTGGTCCCAAGAATTATGTCTTTTGTATAAATGCTAAAGTCTTGTAGATGTTTGCTGGACTGCATCCACTTGTGTGAATTAACAGTGTATCGAAGGTAGATCCAGTTGGACACAACTTTGCTGTATGCTACACAGACTGCATGTTTGAGTCAATTAATTGTCCATCAAATTATTATCAGCCATGTATAATGTATTTGGTGTAGCTTTTGAATATTGTATGTGAAATACATGTAAAACTTCATACTGTATATTTTGTATCTTTGGGTTTTTATGGCTCATTCCACATCCTGCTGTTACACTGACTAGATTTTGGATCTGTGGAATTCACAGTGAATGCACACGCGTGTGTGTGTGCATGTGTGCTCGCGTGTTTGTGTGTATGCATGCACACATGTGTCTTCAGGCTTGGCACAAGAACATCGCCATAAAGAGAACTCATCAATAAAGATAGCGCAACTATGGCAGTGATTCTTTTAGCAGAGCAGACCTGAAAATGGTCAAAACATGTAGTGTGGACTTTTACATGTGTAGTGTAAAATCAAGTGTGTCAAACTGATCTTCCTCCCTTGTATTCTGGTAGGTATACGGTTCTATTTCTTCACAAGGTTTTGGTACTTGAATCCTATCTTGAGGTTTGATGGTTGGCAGGATCTCTCTGTTAGATTTTGTAGGTCTCTCTGTGTCGGCTTTTACCTTTGGGACCCTCGTTTATCATTTTGAGCTGTGTCTCTTTTCTCTACCTTATATGACTACTGTTTTAATCCATCAGTTTTATTTGCATTTTGTGCTTGATAATTGCACACATATAGGTACTTGATATGACAGTGTATGCCTGGTCAGAAATTTTGTAATGTATTAGAAAAAGTGTTTACAAATTTGAGCTTTAGATTTGTAGGAGAAAATAATCAGGACACAATATTATATGAATTCAGTATGGTGCATTCTTCGAATTTATGTTCTCTATATATTTTTTTAAATTTTAGTTTCATTTATGCAAGAATACTTATTTATTTCCAACTAATTGCACATCTCCTTGTTAACATGTATATTACTACTTGTGCAGCATGTTTAGTTGAATATTAATAGCAGCCATCCTTAGGGAGACTGTTGACACCAAGGAGCATTTGATGCTAAAATTTGTTGTCAGTAATTGTATGTAAGTGATCACACTATAAAATTGTTTATAAAACATCAGTATATGATATTAAACAATTATTTACTAAAATTAGGTTCAAATTGCACTATATTTGTGTTAGTGCATATTTATGTTTCTTTGCATCTAGACATCTAAACGCAACTAGTTCTCTTCTTTCATAGTGGGACCATCAATCCAGTGTAGCACAAACAATGTACACTTGACAGGATAACACTCTGCATATCAGTAACACTGGGAGAGAACCCTTCCCTGTTGTCACATTATCCTTGAGGTTTTTCACATAACCTCCCAGTTTGTTGTAAACATGGACAGGGCCTTGACTATTAAGCTAAGAGTTGTTAATAATTGAATGGGAAGATCTTTTGTATGTCTAGCCTTTATCAGATTCCTTGTTCTGTTTGTAGTAGTTTGTAGCATGGTTAGAGTAAACATATTTTTTTAGAAAATGACTGTCTGGACTGTTCTTGATCTGTAGCAGCAATCATTTGAATTTTGGGGTAATACTGGATAGAGCAGTTAAACTGTACATTTAATTGTTAACTGGCTAAGAATATGATGATGGCTTGGACTCTTTTTCTTTCCTGTGCCAGGATACGTTGGGTAAAATTACTTGTAGGATAGGAAAATATAATGTTAGTGCCAGGAGAGAATACTTCCCTGTCATGCTATCCAGAGTTGTTTCTTGGATACCCCAGGTTGCTGCAATTTGGTGGCAACATGGGTTTTTTTTAAGACCCTTTATGCCTTGATATTCATTTGTTATAATTTTATGGCAGTGGTATTTTGCTTTTTGGACCCTTTAGGCCCTTCTGTTCATGCATTATACTTGACAGGAGAACAGTTCACTCTGTACAAAGTGAAGTATGTACTCCTATCAAGGATACAATGTTTGTGCTATGCTGGTTTTATGATCCATCTAGGATCAAAGAGAACTATTTGCCTTTATATGTTTGGATGCAAAGAAACATAAATAGTCTTGAACACAAATATTGTGCCACGTTTTAACCTGGTTTTGATAACTATGTCTTTAAGATCAAATACTGATATTTTAAACACTTAACTGTATGATGTATTACATACCAAATGCAATCGACAATATGTTTTATTATCAAATGCTCTTTTGTGTCAGTAGTCTCCCTAAGAACTGCTATTATTTGTAGCCAAAACACATTGGAGATGTAGTAATATATACACATTAACCAACAGATGTGCAGTTTGTTGGAAATAAGTATGTTCCTTCATTGACATATGTATATTGCACAGAAGATGTATAACATCAATCCATTTTCATTTGTTTGCTATTTGTACAACAATTTCTGGAGCGAATACAAAGCACTACTATAGCTGTCAACTCATGCAGGAGTAGAAAAGCATGCATAAAGAATTGCATACAACTGTTGTGTAGTTGGGGCCACTAAGTTTTAGTAGCTTTAGGATTTTACTATTGTTGCTAGCTGTGATGTAATTTAAATTATTGTATTTCAGTGTGGTAGTGTGGGGGTGCAACTTTTTGCAGAGATATACATTTTTTATTAACTGTCATCTTTTCTGGTGGGATCAAAAGAATCTAGAGTTATATACTGGTATGCAGTTCAAATACCAGTGAAAGAAATTCCAAATGATTATCCAAGTCAGTGGATTTAGGTGGACAGATTGTCTGGTCTCCTTATATGTCATGATACGCTGTAATAGATTTATTATTGTTAGGATTTATAAAAGGAATTGTACAAAGAAATCTGAACTAAAGGACAGTGTTACTGAATTTAGACCACAGTGTGATAGGTAAAGCAATCCCTATACAGGCCTGGACAGATCCTGAGGGTTCCAGGAGGTTTAGGCTCTCATATTTCAAGACATTTGGCTTATGAAGGTGGTAAGGTTGTCAGCCCTGTGTACCAGTTGCCTTTACCCCCAGGAAATATTCCTGGTATTCATTTCTGTTAGAAGTTGAGGTGACCCCAAGGCCATAGTGCGGCTGGAAGAATTATGTCAATGAAGAGTTTCACTGACATCATCAAGAATCGGACCCACAATCTTCTGGCTTGTAGCGCAGTGACTCAACCAACTGCACTACCAAATGCCCCCAGATCACAATGTACTGGGATGTAATTCCATGTAGTGTTGTAGATAGGTAACAGTGTGAATAATCCCACCATCACGGTTGAAGAGAAGATGGCTGTCAGCACATTAATCTTTAATGTTAGTACATGTTTGCCAAGCTGTGTGCTATCACTGCTACGAAAATCACAGATGTTGTTCAGTGTCATTGCAGTGTGGGAAGGGAATGACCATTGATGGAGTGTCATGTGACAACTGTCAGTATCTCTGAAACTTGGTGTACCCATAATGCACGGTTTGTTCCTGCCGAGCTGAACACAATAGAATAGTAGTGCAAACAGGGCTTGTAAATCAGTATTCTGAAAACATATGGTTATGACAGATATAAATGGTTTCGTAAAAAAAATTATGTGACCTTAGACTTCATAAGTTACCTGGTAAAAGATATGCTAGATTTCTTTACCAACTGGCAGCAACCAAATGTGTCTTTTATTAGGTAACTTACGATAAAGCTTTAAGAATGTCAACCATGAAGATTTAGACTTCATGTTGGCTTTTGTATGTGGTATGGAAAGGAATTTATGGTGTAATAGGTTGTTTAAACAATGGAAGGATGTAACAGTAGCTTGACACATTAGTTGAAGTATTGACTGGTGTCTATCAGGGTCGGGCTGGTGTTGAATTCCGTAACAAGTCTAAGTCTGTTGCCAAGGTTGCCAAGGTGCTGGGAGCCAGCAAGGACAAGCTGAGCACTGATCGTGGGCACTCTGAGGAGGTGAGTCACAAAGTTTATTTTACTTCAGTTTTATAAGTTTGGCATTACACTGCTGTGCGTGGGTTCTCTAACTTTTTCGGTGGTGTACCACTAATGAAATTTGACAATTTCAATGTACCAGCAGTATGTGTGTACATATACACACACACACACACACACACATAAATTAGTGTGTATATTTAAATAAAAAAGACTGAAATTGGAAAGACTGGCAGACAGCAGGGTTGAGTTATATAATGTTGCCAGCAGTGCTGCATATTAGCAGATGTATGTGGCTTATGATTTATGTTTTTTAGATTTTTATCACATTTTCCATTTTGATTTTTTAGTAAGGCCACATACTAGTACCTGTAGTGGTGTGCATACCACAATGTGAGAAACAGTGGTGTAGTGTTATGTTAAATTAAAGGTAGAATTGTCCTTGTGTATGCCATGAAGGCAAGTGGAGGTGAGTGAAAGCGTAGCTCCACTCAGTCTTAACCTCATCGCTGGATGGGTGTGAGTAGTCAGCATCACGCCCTGGTTGCTTTACCCCCCAGGGAAACAGCTCCTGTTACCCACTAAATGGAAGGCTGGATGGGCCCCAGAGCCAGTGTGGATGCTTGGGAGAAGAAAAAAATCTCCCACTCCCGCTGGGAATCAAACCATGATCTCATAAGTAATCTAGCATGTTGCCTATTCTCTATACTGACTACAGTATGTTGAAACATTAAAAATCATTACCAGTGTTTTGAATGGTTGAGCTGATCTCTACATATGTACCACTTCAACACAACTTGAGTGACATTAAATTTGTAATATTTGCAAATATCAACCATACAAGTACTTAATATTAACCCTTTCCACTTGCCCATGTGGCAAAGTTCCAGTATTTCAAATATGGTGGTCTATCTGGTGTGTTGGGCATTCCCTACGTGCCATCTGTACTTTTCATGCCTTGCATGTGAGGATCTTGCCGCTGACTTTTTGTTTCCCATAGATTCTGCAATATGTTTGTACCTAGAAAAACTGTTTTATCTTGATAGTTTAATCTGCCGATATCCAAGGCTGTGCGTCTTTGCTTATGAGTACTTTGTTTTTCTTGGGAGGGTTACCAACCCATCCGCAAAATCCCCATTCTTGGAGGACCAGTTTGTCTCTCTTAGTCTGGCCTCTCTTTAACAATTTAACAATTTAATTATTTGGGATGCGAACTGAGTTTAGATGGTGAACCAGATTTTGGCAAAAAAATAAACAGATTTCAAGGAATATACGACACTATCAGAAAGCACTTAAACAAAATCCGTACAGATACACAAATGAAATTTTATAAAGTTGTAGCTAGACCATCACTACTCTATGGCAGCGAAACATGGGTAACCACGAAGAGAGACATGACTCGCCTAGAAGCTGCTTAGATGCGCTTTCTAAGAAGTGTTACAGGATACACAAGACTTGATAAAATAAGAAGCAAAGTCATAAGGAAAGAACTAGAGATCTCTGGAATACAAGACGTTAGACTCAAATACAAACAAAACTGGATCAACCACCTTGAAAGAATGGACAACACCAGACTCCCGAAACATG
>Ga0123353_10005281_pt1 | contig 16897 bp, 14 predicted proteins | sample TergutLab28metaG_3_FD_92763 | JGI IMG/M metagenome (GOLD analysis project Ga0123353, IMG submission 92763) | Labiotermes labralis P3 segment gut microbial communities from Petit-Saut dam, French Guiana - Lab288 P3 | ecosystem: Host-associated > Arthropoda: Insects > Digestive system > Gut ...
GAAGAAGAAGAAGAAGAAGAAGAAGAAGAAAGTAGAAGAAGGAGAAGGAGGAACATTTCCCCCAAAGCGCTAATAATGAAGCAGGAAACAGGCAGGAGAGCTACTGTGTAAGGTCACTGCATTCAACACACTGGCCGTGTTTCTCCGCGAAAACAATTGTTCTGAGTGCTCAAACGTGGACTGTGATCTCTGGGGAGGAATGGGGGCGGGATACAGACAGATAGTGACGTTAGACTGGAGTCACAACGCAAGGTTAAGTTTGATTGCTCTCATTGTGCCCTGAAGTTAAACAGAAGAACTTTGCTCGCAGAGTTTTGCAAGGTGCGCTCCGCGAAAAGCTATCAGATCTTAAATAACCAAATGGCTAATTACTGGTAAGAAGTTCGGGTGGTTTTTAGAGTAATACAGTAATCCTTCGATTTACATTATCTCGCAGTATGTCGTTTCGCCACTTACTTCGCTTGCCACCAGATCAAATATCTAAAGCCCAGCGCGCAAACTCGTACTTAGAGAGGCTCTGAAGTTGTCTTCAAGTTGTTACGTCTCACGATCAAGAGCCCACTTTCGCCAGTCCTATTCAAATTTTGAAGCAGAAGGCCTTTGAAGCCGCTGAGGGTCCTGAGCTAAGGAGGGGATCGCGGCGATACTGACATTGACAGAACGGCTTGGACTGACCGAAGCTGGAATCCATATGTTTGAGGTTAGACTGAAAATTGCTTTGAGCGGCAATAACTGTACAAGAAATTATGAGGGTGCTTGCTATGGGGACACACTGTAGGGTAGGGAGGTGCTTTGTCTCAGCAGATTACAGTGCTTGATTTCGTCAAGTCATCTTCATGGACTCGTGCATCGCTACCTGTGCTGTTGGACACTGAATAAGATGATCCAGATGACCGGCTTGCAGTTCAGTAGAAAGTGTCTCGTGCTTAAATTATCATTTGTTTACAAGACCTGTGTAAGTTTCGTCTAAGGCTCAAAACATCTCTTATCCTGGTCAAAACAGATTGTCTGATATCATCCTTCCCCTTTTACATGGCATTTATGGGAAAATCTATTTCACGTAATCTCGAGGTTGTTCTGACGACGTAACTTCGGGAGGTTTTGTTTCGACCGGACTGTCATTTTCGTTTCACAATACGTGGTAAGTTTCTAACATTTTCTATTTAATGCAAATCAACTTTTTTTCCAGCATCGTTAGACATAAAACTTAACAAAATGAAAATGGGGAACCAAGATTAAGTCGTCTTAAATACGCCATTAAATTTAGTAGATTCAGGCTTTTCGGAAGAAATTGTTACCTTCTTGGTATACCCTAAAGATGGAGGCAAAAGGGTCGTGATTATACTACACGGCGTCACGTGCCGGAATACTGCAGTTTTAGTATTAAAATCTTTAAAATTTCGGTTATCACAAACTGGAGTGGGTTCAAACGAGGTCACTTCTTCGCGTTCGTCAGTACCCAGGGTGAAGCTTCGCCCCAGAGACTTGCTGTGCAGCTGGCCAGTAACTAATTCATGAAATGCAGGACTTTTTTTTTTCATGAAGAGAGACTTGCATATAGACAGGCGTAAACGCACCCTGTGTTAAACGACTTGCACTGAAGTGAAATGCAGTGAATCGTGTCTATGGGTTGGCGACGGAAGACGAAACGCTCGGACGAAATTAGTCATAATGATCGTTACGTCTGTCTATTCTTGGCACTGACTCCCTAGACTCTTTTGTTTCCTGCATGGAGTATAAAGAGACGTCCTTGTGCATGCAGACGAGTCTGTTTGGCACAGAATTTCTGCTGTAATCACGTCCGCACAATAAAGTAGTTCCTGCTTCAAGTTGGCGTCACCAGAGGCGCTGCTAGCTGACGATGACACGGCTTAATGGAAGGCAGACAGTGATTTAACGTGTTACAGCGTAGTGTGATGCAGAGTGGAGGATGAAAAATGCTTCGTATGTGAGACTGAAAGAAGAAAGATGGGAGACATAGCTCCTAGAGGCAATTAAAAATCTTGAATGGGTCGCGAAACAGGTTTTAATTAAAATCTGAATGAGGATTTTAGTACTTCATGCTACCGAGAGGCTCCGCTAGCATCGTGTGACTACCTTACGTTATGGCTTGCTTGAATCAAAACGAACCGAACATAGGGTTACAATGCGTGACATTCTTGCTTCGTATTCTAGATGTCCCGGCTTCAAAACCCGGCGGAGAAATATTTCTGACTCACGGTTTTTGGTGACATTTCTCACTGCCACAGACTATGGCAGGATTATTGGGTTGTGACAGGTTCCATCATAATTACTTCTAATTTGCTAATCAGTAATTATTCTAAGCTATTGAGAGGATCAGTAAGTATGTGCATATTGAAATAAAAAATAAATCACTATGTTGTTACTCGTAGTTAAAACTTCATGTAATACAGTCATGTTGTTTGGTATGTGGCTGCTTTGATGTTCACGTTGCTTACTATGAAGATGTCGGCAACAGGTTCAATCTAACCTTATTACTTAATGTACCATACTGTACGAAGCCATATGCCATAAAATCATAATATTGACAAGCATTCTCACATCCCATAAAATCGTAATATTCACCCACATTCTCAAACCCCATAAAAACGTAATATTCACTGGCACTCTCATATCCCATAAAATCATCATATTCACCCACGCTCTCACATCCCATAAAATCGTAATATTCGCCCAGACTCTCAATTGCCATAAAATCGTAATGTTCAACCGCACTCTCAAATCCCATAAAATCGTAATATTCACCCGCACTCTCACATCCCATAAAATCGTAATATTCACCCGCACTCTCAAATCCCATAAAATCGCAATATTCACCAGCACTCTTGCTTCCCACAAAATTATAGTATTCATAGCACTGTCACATCCCATAATATCGTAATATCCGTGAGCACTCTCACATCCCATAATATCATAATATTTTTTCGCACTGCCGTGAGAGTTTCCAACCCAAATCCAGGCACGTCCTACTCTTTCACCCAAGATATTCTAATCCACCATATCAGTAACGCCCTGTTCACGTCCTGCATTAGAATTGTGATTGACCATGTTTCACGCCCATACAAAACAATATACAATCTTATGGTTTTGTCCTTACAGTGTTAGATCTCAGAACCTTACACTTGTTTTATTTCTTCTATAATGCTTCGCCTTTATCAGTTAATGCATTTGTCAAGATTACACACACTACCCGACAAATATAAAGAAATGTGGCGTGTCTTGATGTATAACGGTTGACAGCGAATGGCACTAAGTGTGCAAGAATGCAACAGCCTAACATAAACCTGTGCAGAGGGACAGAAAGTTGCCTGCAGCCTAACGTGCGGCCAGAAGCATGTCGAATTTCTCGGAGAAGTTTCTACAATCTCTAGCTATCAAATGTGCTGATAATAGGCGATGGAATATTGTCGAGAGAAACTTTTCTGGTCCTAAAGACTGAAACCACTGGCTGAGACTAACCTGAATTGTGTTTCTAGATTCAGGTGGTACTGTGCAGTAAACACACACACACACACACACACACCGTTTCGGCTATAAAAACCAGCCAATTGGTGCTGTATAGGTAAATAATTCCTGTTTGTTCTGAGATCCGGGAAAAAAAACACATAAATACACCACTTGTGTAGGAAGAACAATTTTTGTATTTTACACCTGGTAGTGGGGGGCCGCGGTACCACATTGGTTAAGGTGCTGTGCTACAAATCGGAAGGTCGCTGGTTCGATCCCATCTGGTGTCATTTGAAATTTTCATTAACACAAAATCCTTCCGATCTCACTATGGCCCTGGGGTCGACTCAGCCTCTAACAGAAATGAGTACCAGGAGCATTTCCTGGGAGTAAAGGCGGCCGGTGCGTAAGGTTGACAAACTTACCACCATCCTGTGCAGCTATCATGAAATCTGGGAACCTTAATTTCCTGGTACCTTCTGGGCCACTGCAGGCCCGTAACGGGACTGCTTAACCGTTACACCTGGTAGTGAAAAAAGTAACAACTGGTCTTACGGGGGCTAATGAACACCGATATCCGAGAATAGGTGGTCAAGATTCCTATTAACCGAACATGAGAATGGTGAAATTTAATAATATTCCTTCACTACTGTTATTATTAGGGAAGGTATCAACTTAATTCACCTGGCTCTGGGCATACGCCAATAGCTAGTGCTGCAAGTCCGGTAATTTATCGTCCGTTTTATTAAATAATTAAAAATTTTTGATTAGCAGAGGAAATGTCAGCTTCTCGTGAAGTATTTCGCTCCATGTAGACTTTTGGCACAACCACCATAACAAATTGTACGGTTTTCGCTGAATAAGCGCCAGTTCATTTTAGGTATCACATCTCTTTTTCCTTCATTAATCCGCCAGTAGATAGGGTGTCACAATGGCAGCCGGAAGTGAAGTAACAACTCTTTGATAAACGGAAATAGGTCAATGACCTTCAACCAACCATAATTAATAAGCAAACGAAGTAATTTGTATGCAAATTATTTAATAGATTTTTATACGTCTTTGATATTCAAATAATCTAATCGATATACAGGCGAGCATGATTGATATGCAAATTATTAATTGATATCCATATGGCTATGATTGATATGCAGTTGATCTAATTATTATGGAAATTATTTTTGTATAAGACAACTTGGCGTCTTTAACCCCTATGTTTTGCCTCGCAGACAGTTTGACGCCTACTAGACCGCCATTTTGGATGACCGCCGTTTTTCAATATAGCGGACTGGCAATTTAAGAATTTTTTAAAATTTCAAAATTTTTTAATTTTTTAAGTCCACCATTTTAAAATATGGCGACCAGCGCGCTATTTTTAAATTATAACCTAACGTTTTACAAAATGGAGGATATTTTTTAATTATAATCTTATTTTAAATTCTGACATTTTAATTATAACCTAACTTTTCACAATGTGACGGCTGTAGCGCGCAACTTTTAAAATTCATATTCCTAATTTAAAAATTTGTTATTCTTGAAAAAGAGGCGGTTGAGAGGTAGAATTCCAGACTTATAATTGAAAGAATGTAGTTTCAAATCCCATCACCTGAACCATCTCTTTTTTTCAAATGAAATAGGATTTTGGTAATAAATATATACACATGTTTCTATTTACGAATACATACAATATAAAATATGTATTAATACAATTAAAATACAATTTTAGTAAAAGGTGTACATATCTAATACCTACAATATAGGTTATTAAAATAAAATAATATATTTTTTAAATAGACGTACAAATCAAATTATTCACACTTATAAGCATCAATTTGGTACAATGCGGGTTTTTATATATTAGTTCATACGACAATGTATCGAAATCAATGGCATTTGTATTTGGAGGTGTACAGAAGTACTTTGATTGAACACACTTATCTCGCCAACTTGACAAGATGTTGAATTCCTCCTTCGTGATGAGTGCGCACTATTTTATCTACTTCAATCACTGTCTGGGGTGAAACAGTGACCTTGACATGCACGTAATTGTAAGACTGGCCTTCGATAGGACGATGTTGCAAGTTTGACAGTTCCTAAACAGATTAGGGTACGCGCTGTATAACCTTGACAACCCGAAATATCTACGTTGAAAAGGTTTGTTCATACCCCTTGGCAAACTTTACCTTTTCTTTTGTTATCCTCACAAGATCCCGCACTTTAAATTTCACACGACCTTGAGGAATATTAGCCCAGAGACTATTCATTCCTTGCCAGACAGAGGAAATGTTTGAGGGGTTTACGTTGCTTGAAGGCATACATATTGTGGAATGGAAAGAATGGTTGTAACCTCTTAATAGTTAATTATGACGGCCAAGTAACGGTATATGTTATTTTTGTGAAATATTTATACATCCTTGTCTTCAGAGATTTGATAAGACGCTCGATAACGGCGCCCTTTTATGTCGGGATTGTGAGTCATGTGAAAATTTATTCCCTGACGTTTCAGGTACTGTTGGACAGTTGCATTAAAAAATCAGTACACTTATCTGATTGTATGGTAATTTGTTTTCTATTTTGTAATAACGATTTCAAAGCTGATGTAATTGACGTAGCGGTCTTGTCCTTTAGAGCCACGCTCCAAACATACCGCGAAAATATATCTATGACATTTAAGAGATATTTGTACTTATCGTTGTATTTCGAGAGCTAACTTAAATCTGCAAGATCCATTTCCCAAACATCATCAATATTTGTTACACTATATGAAATCCCAGGGAATCTTTTTCGCACTGATTTGTTGCAAAGAGTTCGTGTTCTGACCCGACATCACCTCTTTTACATCCGGTTTCTTATTTTTATTGGACTTTAATAACTTTGATACTGAACCGAACCCTACGTGATGTTTAGGATCGTAATAGACTATACCCAGAAACATTAGTATTAATTCAACGATTCCCAATGCACTTCATTTCTGTTTGTAAACTTTTGTGAAATAACCCGTTTATATTTAAGACCTTTGTTTGCTTTCATCTTGCCTGAGGGACTATAATTCGCCCTATGCACGTTAGACTGCAAGAGTATTTGTTTATATGACTGTCTGTCCTGATGAGTGACAAAGTTTTTATCAGTTCGTAATTGGGTTAGTAATTCCCACAGGTCTTGTGTTACCTTCTCCCTACTACCATCCACTAACACGTGTTTATTGTAATATTTAAAACTCGACTGACCTATTATAAAAGAGCCGTCAGCTTCATTTCGCTAAATACCAAAATTGAGGTCCAGGGATACTTTACGTGTTAATATGTTATAAATTTACGTTGATTGTTCAGGTGAAGCATCCGTTTATGATTCAGACTCTGTTTTATACAGACACATTGAACCAATTATACGTTACCGTTTGGGGTTCGTTTTAAAACTCGGTTTGTTACTACCAGTTTCTATCATGGGAATGGTGATGGGTTTTCGTTTTTTCTCGGTTTTCAAGTATGGATGTTGATGCAAACGAACTTGGGTCCATTTATTATAGGTATGATCGTTACGTTTTAGTATCTTTTTAACTGGTGGTGTTGGGGGTTCCCGAATACGATTTTCCCACCGTTCCGGAGGAAATAGAATCATAACTTGCAATGCCATTTTCAATTCTTATTATTAATTACTGCTCCTATTTCAACTGACAAAACACTTACGAACCGTGGAAATATAAACCCGTCCTATTGAACTAAAGGCATACGTTTACTCTTGAAACAGATTTTAGGATTTACCAACCATCTTAAGCGATTCTTATATTTCTTTGGCTTGCTCTTTTCGTCTTTGGTTGATTTATGATTTCCGTTGAGCGTATTTATAGCACACTCGACAATGGCTTTTATGAGTTCGTCGTCTGTAGATGAAAGTGAAGCGCGTGTTCCTTGTGTTTCAGCGTCTTTAAGGACGTAGAGAAGTGTAGTTGTGACTCTAACCGGTTCATTACCCTCTACAGGTGCAAAAACTCACAGGTTTTCCCTGGAAAAATCTTTGTTCTAAATCTTAGTAGATCGTCAATCGATTTGTTAGTTCGAAGAATAAATAAATCTGCGGGTCTTTACAAGCTTCTAAGTACGTTTTATGAAAATTGGAAATGTTTTCTGGGTAGACTTGTCGAGCCAAGTACACAATCTGAGTCTTGTCTCTCGAATTCTTAAACACAACTATATACTTGTTATTCAGAGAAATATCACGTGACGATTGAACTTGGTAAAATGAGTTCTGTGTAATTAGAACCAGACTAATGTTACGATGTTGCGATCCTTTGGTAAATAATTCGCTCAGATTTGTAGAATAGGCAGAGTCCATCAAATCATCCAACACTATAAGTGTAGGTACATTTTCAGGATATTCAATGTCGGGTACACCTTTATCAAATGAAACGTTTTTAAAGTGATGCGGGGCGTTGTTCTCACCAAGACAAGAAACTATGTTTTCAAACACAATATCACAAGGCTGCTTCCTGAATTCCAACAATTTAATTGCAAACGTGGATTTGCCGCAACTTCTTGGTTCTAAAACAATTAATGTGAATGGATGTTGCAGCTTCAGAATCATAATCTAAAATGAACTGAAATGCGCAATAGCGCCTCCATTTATTGAACTTCATCACGTCTAGAATAAATAAATAAATAAGTTTTAAATTAGCCTAGCTAAAATTAATTAATAATGCACTTACGGTAGGGAGTCAAAGTTGTCCATAAGCCGGCGCTCTTTAAAGACAAACTTTCACTCCTTTGTTTTTTAGGTTCAGAAACAACGACACCAAGGCGTTTCCTTTTGATCTCCTTAGGATTATAAACATGCAGAGGGTTGGTGTCTTTCAGAATCATGTCCCTGAAGGTGGTGAAATTTACAACCTTTGAATTTTCGTAATTCAAGATTATACCCTTCATCTTGCATTTGGTTGTACGTTTTCCTGTCGAGGGGCAGAAAAAAGAAAACGCATACTTTTATGTCCACCCAAAAGAAACTCTTCAATAAAGGAGCCAGAGCCAAACTCCTCCAACCCGTCGGTGAGATGATCCAGATATTCACCTGTTCTCACTTGTGGGGGTTCATCTACATTCTGAATAAAGATAACACTCTCTGTATCGCAGTAGAGGACAGACTCCCCTAATTCGCTCAGGTATTCGTAGGGTTTGAGTCAAGCCTGGGTCGTTACCTAGGCAGCAACTGCCACGTTAACACTTTTCCCTGCGGCTATGTTACCCTTGGAATATTTCCAGGGTTCCCATACCACTTCATCGTTCGGTAATATGAGGTTTGTAACCTAAGAACCAGGTCTCGTTAGAAGCTCGTACAACTCTTTAACTGAGGTCACAAGTGTTGTCTTCGTCTTGTTCTGATTTTGCGCCCATTTGGCCCACATCGAGTTCAATTTCTGTTTTGCGAAATTCCTTTGCCCGTATTTTTGAAAACTGATGCCTTGTCTAAAACAATTTCCTTTACGCGTCGGTAGTTCTCGGTGTATTTGTCTTTGTCTTCCTCACTCTGAACCCACGAAAGGTATTCGGACGATTCTTGTTTCAATTTCAGGAACATATTAACGTACTCTGCAAAAGGCCTCCTGAATTGGCACCTTTGTAAAAACATGTCACCTCATATTCCCAAAATACAAATACGCCCACCAAAGCATAACCCATCGCTATGGCTTTGCGGACCTCATTCACCACCCATGTTCCAACTATACACCGCTCTGCATCAGAGTGTGTACCCGTGCCTTGGTTCATCGTGTCGGCACAAGCAGAACACAAGGAGAACTTCAGTTTAGATTTGCTTTTATACTGAAGCACTGGATGGTACAGTTTCCTGGGAGGTAGAAACCTTCATTTGATTATCACCTCCCTATCCAAACAGTCAGGGGGACAGTCTTCACCCATTTACACTTTCGGGTGACCTACACGAAACTTGCCGTACTTACAGATTTAGGGGTACAGACTGATAAAGTTCACATAATGGATTTCTCCCACCCCACTGCTTGACTCTGTAGTAGTTTTTCGTGGCCTCGGTTCTACCCCCGTACAAAGCATCTCGAATATTTTTGGAGAATTCTTTACATAGGGGTGCGAATGCAGTTCGTTTTTTAGGTCTGGATTGTCACGCAAGAGTTTTCTTAACTCACACCCGCGCATCGAAATAACCTTATAATCAGCGTCCCTTATTTTCTGCAACCTCGCTTGAGTCTCCTCATACCGGCTCAGCAGAGTTTCTCCGGTGATGCCGATGGGCTAATTTCGATTTGACATACATCGACACCCATGCCAAAAACACCCAAATTACTCAAAGATTTCATTGTTCTCTGCATAGTATCAGTCGACTTTCACATTTCCTACCCCAGGCAAATGATCCTCCCTTCCATTTTCGGCATGAGTAACATTGTTCCTCGTCCGACCAATGTACGCCAGCCATCGAAGAACTTCAACAGGTTGGCGGTCTCCCATTCGGTAACACCTCTCGGAATATTACGTACAGTGTCCGGTTTCAGGAACATCGTCCGGAACACCTTGTTGCAAATGGACGATATTGTGATATCTTGACGAATTTCAAAAACAAATTCCTAAATGCACAACATGCCTGCCTCAGTACATTGACATCGTCCATGCAGTAGGACAAGAGCTCCTGATTATTGCAGAAAATCTTGTCTTTTTGCTCCTCGTACCATTCCAAAAATTGCGCTCCCTCATCGCCTGACATGTAGTCTGCCCCATAGAATCTGGGTTCGGGATAAGGGCCCACATAGACCAAATTCTTATCAATATTAAAAACGTTTGGTAGTACCCCTTCTTGCATGTGAGGTCCAATGAATAGGGCATGCTCTTTAGACTCGTAGGCAGAAAATTAAGGGAATCAAAAAAGTGTAAATTCTCAACAACCATACTAAAAATATTGGTACCGTCCATTATCAACTGGGGCGTCCATCTCAGTTCCAGAAAATTTCGCAGCACAAACTGTGCCTCGTATCCACGAGAGTTATATGATATGACGTAAATCTTGTCCGCGAATTGTCTGGACCGCCGGAGATAATCAATAAATTGACCTACGGGTTCTTTCGCCCAAAACACGTGGGAACGCTTACCACACGGTTTACAATCGACACTCAAGTCATCCACCGCTTCGCACTTTGAATACATCTGCTGAGCATATATGAGGTTCGGAATATGCTAAAACGACCCACCATGCTTTTCAAGGTCCTGTGTGCACTCCGTATCAAAGAAAACTTAGAGAAACCGGTCTGTCAGCTTGCTACGCTTCAATGGATCGACGTAGCAAATACTTCAGCCTACGTGATGAGCGGAAGCGGTGTGGTGCCAGTTTGACTAGAAGGTTGGCTGTGTCCCTGTCTCAACTGGAAATGCGTTAAGTGGTCCCTAGCATCCTGCGAGTGCTTGTATAAAAATGTTTTTCGCGTAAACTGTGTACAATTTTTTAAGCCGTACAAAATTATTAGTATTAAATAATTATAAGCTCTGCTACACAGAATTATATATCTCTTCTCTAGCATATACTGTAGTGTTTTCATATACGCGCATAAATTAAATTAGTGCGTACTTATACTGCACTTAAATTATCGCCCTGTGTTTTAATGTAAGTGCAAATTATACGCTTATATTGTTTCTAATTATCAGTAGTACATATTTATATGTAAAGTTATTATATAGTGCTTCATAAACGCGTAATTTTATTAGTACGTACTTAAATTATTGCCGCGAATTTTAATGTAATTTTACGTGCAAAAACGGATCTGTTACATGTTTGTACCGTACAAAATTTATCAGTAGTAAATAATTAAGCGCTGTTAAAATTTATGCATCTACTTTGGCTTATAATAAGTGCTTTCATAAGCGCGTAAATTATTTCACCGCGCGTTTTAATGTGTTTGTAAATTAGACGCTAATTTTATTTCTAATTATCAGTAGGAAATTATTGTACGCAGAGTTAAAAACTTACAAGTTCTTAAGTCACAAAATGCAGAATATTCTGCATTTTGTGACTTAAGAACTTGTAATTTTTAAAACTATCCACTTGTTTTGGGACGAAAAATAATAATGTCGCATGGATACAGTAAGTTCTCCTGATGATGGGCACACAGTTGCGCGAAACATGTCGAGAAGTTGAAATAAATATACTAAGAAGTAACGTGCACCTGGTTGTCTTCATTTGAAGAAGATTATACAGTGATTCACGGTCAACAAAACATAAATTAAATGTAACACATCTTTTAATGAATACACAATCGATATTTTCCCATGAAAATAATTTATTTCTCTCATAACAAACCTTTATTTTCTCTATAGGTAGTTTAAAATTAATAGAAACGCTGCGTTTTCTTGGAGATATACCCTGACTTGTATGTGTCTGTTAGGGTATCTTCATACTTCCACACTTTTATGTGGCTCAGGGGACTACTAAGCCTATTTACGGTCCAAAATTCTGTTCCTTCATCAAAGTGTCACGGTGTAAGTGCCGATCGAAACACACGAAGTGCTTTACCTCTTCCGCGATTTATCTGAATATTTTCACAACGTGAAGTTTGCAGCTCTTGAGGCCTTAATTGTGATTCGCGAGGAATCGCCGTGCCCGTTCGGCATCTTCTCCGCCGTTACTTCGTTGCGTGTGTACTAATCGAGTGTGCCTAGGCGTTGGCATCATTCGTTAAAGTCTCCTAATAGCCTGGGCGGTAGCTTATCGTGATTGGAGGGCGCATGTACTTACAGTGCGAGTCAGGCTTGACATTCCCTAGGCAATGCCAGCTCATCTGCGGACAAAGTGAAACGCTAGGAAGAAATGCAGGAAATTTGGGGTGTGGCCTTCGCTTGCAGACGGGGATGGAAGCACAAAATCTGGGCAGTTTGCCCAGATTTTAATATTAACAATGGGGGCGGGAGGCTGCAACAAGGCGGAGTTTTGATTTTAATATCGGTAATGTTGCATGAAAAAACATACAGTGAAACGTAGAACATGGTTAAATCTGAGGGTTTGCTCTAGGGTCCAAGAAAACAATGGAAAAACAATTTTCCGACTTATGTAAGGCATAAAGTTAAATAATACGAATAGTTAGGTTCTCACCTCACAGGAAATATTACGAAATGTGAATGAGGACCTGGTACTTAGATACATCATGGGAACGGCCTCATGCGTGTAAAAGTGAAGAATAAATTTAATTGACAGAAATCGGCCTACTATTTGGTTCGGATCGTTTTGTCTTCGCTTTCGCTATCCCAGCCGAATGAAGTATTGTAAAAAATAAAATTTTGTTTGTTTTTGTCAATGGGTGTGACACTTGGTCTGTCAAATTAAGGGAATACCGCAGGCCGAGGGCGTCGGAGAAGGGGCCGCTGGGGAATATATATAGGGCAAACAGGTGGCACTTAACACGAGGACGGAGAGAATTACACATTGTGGATCTTCATGGTTTATAATTCTCACTAAATGTATTAGTGTAATCAAACATAGGAGAATGAAGTAGGTGGGTTATGTGACATGTTTGGCTGAAGTAAAGGAACTCAAACAAGCTTTTGGTAGGGAAACCTGAGCGAAAGATATTACATTCGAAACCTATTGGATCTTAAATAAATAGGCCGCTAGAAATGAGATTGGACTGTTCTGGCTCGGCAAGGGATAAAACGGTAATAAAACGTCGGATTCTACACAAAATGAGGGGAATTCCTTGACGTATTACGTTTTTAAGGGAGGTGTGTTCAGTGGAGTAGCAGTATTGGTAAACAGGCTGCACACAGGGAAATGATACCCTTTAAGAGGGTCTGAATTCGCGCCTGAAGTGCATTACTTCAGTTGCGCTGGGACTCACATATCTGTCGGCTATGCTTTCGGGTCCCACGGGATGTGCACGTTTTATCCATCGGGATGTCAGTCAACAGGTAGTCTCTCAGTTGCAATAGCGAGAAGTGAGGGAGGAGAGGTATTGATTGGACAGTCGCAATGTATCACTCTAAAAAAAAAACACAGACCTTGTCGATATCCGCTGCTTATTTACTTCCGGTGTAACAATTTGCATGCCACGTCGTACATGTGCACCTTGTGACACACAGACTATGGGCAATGCTTATAATTATGTGCCTACATTTTATATAATCTGTTTACCATATATATTTGTGTAACGTAACGTACATTGATATGGGTATTGCCGCTAATAAGACAAAAAGAGATGCAGAAAAATAAAATTTTTGTCTTTGAGGAACCTTATTATAAATAATGTGCAAATTTATATCAGCTCGCTTTTCAAGGACGTGCAAAACAACCAGTGGAGCTGGCTGATGAAATGCACGTTTACGTTATATGGTGTCGATTTTAAATTGGGTCATAATTGTGCCTGTTTGTAGGCACATTCGCAACTTAAATCAAACCTTAGATTCTTTATGTTTATCTGTCCCTCCGTCTGAATACCTCTGTTCCCATTGGAGGAATGTCGTGAAATTTGATATTTGAGTAGTTTTCAAAACTCCATCGAGAAAAATTAAAGTTTTGGTAAAACCTAACGAAAACAACGGGTACTTTACATAACGACCATTATGTATTTTTTATCATATCTCGCTGAGTTCTTCTTAGAGTGAGAAATGATTCACACAAAATTTATAAAGAAAATCAAAATATATTTTATGTTCTATATTTTTTCGAAAATCCTGCCCTTTATGTAGTAATGTGGAAAAGTACTGTAGAGCCTGAGAGGCCATTGATGACAATATGGCGCATGCGCATTGCGTGATGGATAACTAAGGCTAAAAACACACACACTCACAATACGTAATACTTATTGCTTCCTACAGCAACAATGTTTGCACGAACGCCCCTCAGTGTTACGTTATACGTACATTGCCAGTCTGGTTGGCATTTCCGAACAAATAAACAGCGTTAAATTCAAACATTCAACCCCACTAATACTATTGGTCTATGATCTAAATGATGCTGGGCAAATTCCTTCTATCTGTGGCAGCAGACAGCGAAATTTAAACCCCTCGAATGTCACCGCCAGATACTGCACACCATTACGTTTCTATTCTCAAGCCATCCTCACAACTTAGTTTAAATTCTTTAAATTGTAGTCTTCTTGATTTTACCATTCTGACACACTAGTTGATCCGTATCACCTCCCATACGCGTGCTACATAGAAGCCCACCACAGGCTCTTTTATTCGATCACATATTACTTCAGCCCAGTAGGTACGAAACGAGCTTCGTGTTCTTGTATTTCTGTGTTCTAACCCCGAAATTCATTCCAGATGGTGTCATTGGAATTTTTCATTGACATAATCCTTCCGATCGCACTATGGCCCTGGGGTCGACTCAGCCTCAAACAGAAATGAGTACCAGGAGTATTTCCTGGGGATAAAAACGGCCGGTGCGTAAGGCTGACAACCTCACCACCATCCTGGGCCATTGTCACGTAATCTGGGAACCTTAACTTCCTGGAACCATCTGGGCACCTCGGGCCTGTAATGGGACTGATTTACATTTAATCCCGAAATTCACACTTGATATCTTGACCAAGAATTTTCGTGTATTTTCTCAGTTCCTCTCGGCTAGTTTCGTGACAGTACGTCAAATTTGGCCAAGATGTATTCTTTCTAGTCTATTATGCATTAATCATTGTGCCATTTCGGTAAATACAGTCAGTGTGTTGGCAGCATTGCTAAATAAATAACCACCAAATTTCCATAAGTTGGCCACTGAGTGTACACTGCCACAGTAGCTGTCACAGTGCTCTTCCTTCAGTTTCAGACGTTAATGCTCAGATTTCCCTCTCTCTACACTGTGCAGCTGGTGCACGAAGCATAGCACCTCAGATCTGTTCCTACGATCTTCATGGGATCATCTGCTCTTTATTAATAGGAGCTAAGTTTCGTGGACCCAAAGGTTTAATTAATCAAGCGCAAGGAACACACATATGTGAGTGGAGTCCAGTAATTGCCAGCGACGTCAGACTATTCAGAGAACGAACACCGCCAGCTCACTCCATCTTAGAAATTCACCGCAGACTGTGGGACGGCGGAAGACCGGGTAGAGTAATGAAACAAAAGAGAACGGAGTAGGAGAAATTAAACTAAAGGGGGAGAAAAATGCTGCAGAAAGTTTTGGAATTGATGAGTCAAATTAGTGTAGTAGTTAGAATAGTGATGAATCCTTGGACTGGACGGTCCGGGTTCGATTACTACCAAGGTCAATATACTTTTCCTTACTTCAAAAGTTCAGACGAAAACTGGACCCAGCCAACCTCGTATTACCGATGGTTCCTTCGCTGGGGTAAAGCGGACTAAGCGAGAAGCTAACCATACATATCCACCTAGTGCCGGGTTTGAAAACATGTGGAGTTTTACCTCTTATTCTCACACATGCTTTTATGACGTGGTCAGGGAAAAATTTACCTGTTATAGAATTGAGGAAGAAAAGTTTAATAGATATTTAACTGCTGGTATCCTAAATGTGAACTGTGAAATGCTGTCTTAATTCGCCTAATGAAATCACTAAGCATGCCAACTTTTGCTTCCAGAAGGGCCACGAGTGTAAGGCCACACAGCGAGTGACAGGTCCCGTGAGGTTGCGGTTTGGGGCTTGCCGAAGCAGGAAGAGGTATCGCCCCAAATTCTGTGGCAACTGCCCTCGAGTATGCTGTAAACCACAACTCAGTACCACCATCAAAGTGGAGTTCCACTGCGAGAGCGGCGACGAGCTGGAAGACGACAAAGACATGCTGCTGGAACTCACAGAACCAGGATCGAACCTGTGGTGGCCGGAACAAGAAAACGAGGAACGCCACCGCTACTTCTATTACGACAACGACTCGGCAAGTTTGCCTCCTTGGAGGAAAGGAAGCCTGGAGTTCGGGGAATACCAAGACAATGAACGAAGGCGAAACTTGCAAACGATATTCTTCAGCGTACAGTGGATTTTGAAATGTCATTGCGCTGAGTCTTGTGGGGATGAGGTGACACTTCCGGAACAGGAATTGTTGGCAACAGCCAGACCCACTAATGGGGAAGGTGAGGTGATCCTACATAGAGTTCACAGAACTGCGGCACCCTAAAGCGCCCTTAGCTCTTGTGATAGAAAGAAATATTGCGGGTCGCTCGGTGATGCTGTGCGGTGTGAGGTAAGGATACGTTGGGGGGCGCTAAAGGAAATCACGTTTCTTTGTCAGGGAAATATAATCCTCGGGTTTAACTGTCAGTTTTTTTGTTATATTTAAATCAAATTAACACCATATATATATATATATATAGTGGTATTATCGCAAATGTTTTAGTCATTTATTTCCGGAAATGTGTAGCTCTAAGCGATACGAACGAGAATTTGTAGTGAAATGCGGGGGGGGGGGGGATTACGGGTTTCATTTGGGTCAAGTTGTTTTGGGGGTCCCTTTTTCCTCAAAGCCTACTAAAAACCCCCGCCC
>Ga0123353_10005282_pt1 | contig 16897 bp, 15 predicted proteins | sample TergutLab28metaG_3_FD_92763 | JGI IMG/M metagenome (GOLD analysis project Ga0123353, IMG submission 92763) | Labiotermes labralis P3 segment gut microbial communities from Petit-Saut dam, French Guiana - Lab288 P3 | ecosystem: Host-associated > Arthropoda: Insects > Digestive system > Gut ...
AGCGTGGGCAAAATATGAGGAAGCTGTACCGGGGTCTATTAGGCTTGTGCCGTCAAAGTTTCGTTTTGAAGCGCTGAGGAATGACTATGAAAGTATGACTGAAATGTTGTTCGGTACATATCCGTCTTTTGATGAGTTAATGGAATCCATCGAAAAACTGGAAACCGAAATCAATCAGATTAAATTTTGATTTCGTCCCAAAAGCTGTATAACATTTGGGACAAAAGCCGTTGGTTAATTTTTAACCGATGGCTTTTATTGTCTGTAACATGGGGTAAAAAGCCTCGCCTTCCAGGCGAAACCTTTAGGAAAACCAGCTGGATTAAGAAGCAGCTTCTTGAGAAGACTACTCAAGAGGTGAGGGAAATGGAAAACTATCGAAAAACATCGCACAGTACCTATGACATAAAATATCACTTGGTGTGGATAACAAAGAATCGAAAGAGCGTTTTGACAGGGAAAATAGCGGAACGGACGCGGGAGTTGATCCGGCAAACAAGTGCGGAGAACGAAGTGGAAATACTCAGCGGGCACGTGTCGAAAGACCATATACACCTTTTGGTGTCGGTACCGCCGCATCTTTCGGTCAGCAAATTGGTTCAATACCTTAAGGGATACAGTTCGAGAAAACTGCAAATGGAATACAAAGAAATAAATCGGCAATTTTGGGGCAAGCACCTTTGGGCACGCGGGTATTTCGCGGCGAGCAGTGGAAATGTGACGGATGAGGTCATTGCGGAGTACATTCGCACGCAGGATGTAGAAGAATCAAAAAAGGGCGATAACTTTGGGATTACGGAACTTTAGGCGGCTTCAGCCGCCTACCGAACCCACCGCCTGAAAGGCGGTGGTGGTTCAGTTCAACAACGAATTAGAGCGGCCCGTTACAACACCTCTGCGGTCAACAGCCGCGATCTGTATATTGCTTAATTCCCGGCAGGCGATTCCTACTTGAATAAGCTGAGCTGTATTCCCTCGGGTGCGGGTTTACGTGCAAAGACACCGCCGGAAAAAAGAAGCTCTTTAGGTAGGGAAGCAAGAAAAGGAGAACGCTCAGGAGACGTTAAAAGGATCAGCTCATCCTGCGCCCTTGTCATACCGACGTAAAAGAGCCGTCTTTCCTCATCCAAATGATCTTCCCCATCCCGGTTTGTAAAAGGAATCAATCCTTGCGTTACCCCGCATAGAAATACGACCGGAAATTCAAGGCCTTTCGCTCCGTGCAGGGTCATCAAAGATACCGCGTCCCGGGAATAGGCTTTTCCGCCGGCGCGGCGTATGTCGCTTTCCTGTCCCAATATCAGCGTCTGGAGGAAATCCTGCATATCGGGATATAAAACAGAGGTGTGCAGAAGCATTTGCATACAGGAAAGTTCGGATGGAAAATGCTCATCCATCCACAACTTGATAAGAGTCTCCGGCTTTTCCTTTTTTACTAAAGGAAGGTATGTATTCAGCAGTGTCATGAATTTTTCGGATTTTGCCGAATCTCCGCCAAGCTGTTTTAAAATGACGGACAGGGAAGAAACGCTTTTTTCGGCGCCGGTATATTTTTCGAGAACAGCCTGTATTAAATCAGCCGGATAACCGCTGTATTCCGACAGGCATACCCGCAGAGAAATAAGGTCCCGCGGATTAAGCAAAAACCGGAAAAAGGCAATCGTGCTTCGGACAGGCGGCTCTGACATGAATTCATCCCGCCCAGCCACGACATAAGGGATTCCCTCTTTGGAAAGGCACTCTTCCAGCACCCTTGCCTGCCGGTTTGTGCGGTACAGCACGGCAATATCGGAAAAGCCAAACAATGCTTCGGCAGCGCGTCTTTTGCCGGAGTGCAGCATATCTATGCCGCCAACCATGCGGCCTATTTCTTTCGCCGCAAACACCGCCTCGGAAAAGGCGCTGTCCGCTTCCAGGAGCCTGACCTTTGCGCCGCTTTTTTTGTTCGCTTCCAAAAGCCGTGTGTGTACATCTCCGCTTTTCCTGTCTATGAGTGACGTGGCACAACAGAGAATTTCCGGCGTTGAACGGTAATTTTGAACCAGCCGGATTGATTGAACCGACGGATAATCACGCCCGACCCATTCAAAGCAGTGAGGAACTGAACCTCTGAATCCGTAAATGGATTGGTCCGGGTCGCCGATGACAAAAAGCCCCTTGCTGTTTTTGCTCCATGCCCGGATCAATCGGTATTGGATCGGGTTTATGTCCTGAAACTCGTCCACAAAAAGGTATGAAAAGGAACCTTGGAGGCGTTTGTCCGTTTCACCTTTCTCCATCCTCTCCAGTGCCTTTAGCAGTATGTCGTCATAATCAAGCACACCATACTGCTCCAGCTGCACGCCATAACGTTCGTATACCACGCTCGGAACGTCCGTATCTTCCGGCAGCCGCGCGTTGTTTTTTATCAGGGAAATGCCATGCAGGACATTCCTGGCGGATTGCTTTAAGCCAAGTATTTTCAAAATGTCCTGAACAACGGACAGGGCGCACAGGTCATCTATGACGGTAACCGATGAGTCCTTATTCCAGCCGGACAGGATATTCAGGCAAATGGAGTGAAAGGTGCCGATAGACATGGCGTTTACGGTTCGCTTACTTCCCAGCTCTTTTTCCAGGCGGGTACGCATTTCGCCGGCCGCTTTATTGGTAAAGGTAACAGCGGTAATTTCGGACGGGCGTACCCCTTCCTCCCGGACGAGATGTACAATACGGCTTACCAGCGTTCTGGTTTTTCCCGTGCCGGGTCCGGCAACGACCGCAATAGCCGGAGCAGCGGAAAAAACGGCTTCACGTTGCTCGCTGTTCAAGCTGTCAGGTAAACAGAGGGATTCTTTCTCTGAGTTGACTTTTCCCGGGATATCCGCCGCAGGCTCTGCCGAAAGACCATCCTGTATAGCGGTGTTTTGGGACAAAGGCTGGGCATCCTGCTTTGCTTCAAACAGACAAAGTTGTCCGGAAAAGAAAGCTCGCTCATTTTCGTCAAACAGCTTGATTTTACCGTACTCCCCGTCGTATCCCGGACGTATATTGACTTGACCGGCGCGCAGCCGGCGGATACCCTCGGCGACCAAAACGCCCGCGTAACATTCAATGTCGGCAAGGCTTGCCTGCCGGAGAATGAACAGCTCCGTTCCTACGTGACGGAGCAGGGAAGCATACGCTTCCCGTCCATTTTTACTGGCAGGGGAAAAGCCTGAGGCGGAGGCGATAACTTCCGCCAGCGGAACCAGACTTTCAAACTTTTTGGCGGCCGGCGCCACAGCTCCTTCCGCCCGGTCCGCCAGAGCCTCTACCCGGTGGAGCACGCCTACGATAATTCTGCCGCCGCAGACAGGACATATTCCTCCGGCGGCAATCGTATCCGCCGGCTTTTGGCACACGTTACAGTTTCTGTGCCCGTCATAATGGTATTTCCCCTCCTCAGGGAAAAACTCGATCGTACCCTGAAAGGCTCCTGTACCCGGGTTTTCCAATGCCCGCACGATATTCGGATAGGAAAGGGGAACATCAAATAAATTGGCTTCACGCGCCAAATTCCCCGGAGAATGAGCGTCCGAGTTGGAAACCAGCGTAAACCTGTCAAGCGCGGAGAGACGCCAGTTCATGGGCGGGTCAGAAGAAAGGCCCGTTTCAAGCGCACAGATATGTTTTGTCAGATCCTCAAAGCATTCATTAATATCATCAAACCCCGAATAAGCCCCGAACAGGGAAAAATGAGGCGTCCATATATGAGCCGGAATAAAAACGGCATCCGGACATATGTTGAGCGTTATTTCCAAAAGGTCCCGGCTGTCAAGGCCCAGAATGGGCCGCCCGTCCGAATGCAGATTGCCGATGGATTCAAGCTTTCGCGCCAAAGCCTCCGCTGTCTCAAGGGACGGGAGCAGGATCAGGTTGTGAACCTTACGCACTTTTCCGTTCTTTTTATAAATACTGCTGATTTCGCCGGAGACGATAAAGCGGGGCTGAAAATCTTTCGAATCCAAATGATCTTTTTGGTGAAAGCTTTCTTTCAGTATGTATAAGCCTTCCTCTGAAAGGGACAGTTTTTCTTTCAGCTCCTCCCGCCAGGCCGCGTGGGTGAAATCCCCGGTGCCGATCAGGTTAAGCCCCTTTCTGCGTGCCCACAGATCAAGGATCTCAGGCACACAGTCTTTGCTGGTGGCTCTCGAATATTTAGAATGGATATGAAAATCAGCGATAAACACAGTCTGCCTCCAGCATAAAAGATAAGAACCTGTATTCATATGGATGCAGATTCTAAGTAGAACGATTATATTTTCTCCATATAAAATCGTATGGCCGTGGGAAAGGCCAGATTTTTTATGTCCTTTTTTAGCACCCATTGGTAGCCGGCAGGCAAAAAATCATCGGTAACAGCGCAGTCATAGCCAGTCATGTACCAGATTTGGTGTGTAAAAATATGCTTGGCCGCGCCAATATCTTTCATGCTCTCCACAGAAAAGCCGCGTTCTTTTAAATGAATCTTTGCTTTCGCTTTCGTCATGGCGGAATCTGCCAGGTAAAATTCCCACAGGCCGGAAAGCAGGGATTCCGTGCGCCGGCGCACAAGAATCTCTCCATTCGCGTTTCGGATGATGAGGACCGTCTTTTGAAGCGGTTCAGGCGGCTTTTTAGCCGATTTTTTCGGAAGCTCCCGTTGGCGGCCGCGCGCCTTTGCCTGACAAAACGCCGCGATGGGACAGACTGCGCAATCCGGGTTTTTAGGCAGACAAACCAGCGCGCCCAGTTCCATCAGCGCTTGCGTAAAACAACCCGCCCGCTCTGATGGCATCAAAGCTTCTACAAAAGCGGCAGCCAGTTTTTTTGTTTGCGGCAAAAGGATGTCCTCATCGACATTCTCCAGCCGCGTATAGACCCGCAGTACATTGCCGTCTACCGCAGGGACAGGAATGCCGTATGCAATGCTTAAAATGGCCCCGGCTGTATAGTCGCCGATGCCTGGCAGCGTCAGCAATTCTTCCTTTGTGCGCGGAAGCTGCCCGCCCCAGTCTGTCATAGCCTTTTGCGCGGCCTTTTGCAGGTTTTTGGCCCGGGCGTAATACCCCAGCCCTTCCCATGCCTTCAATACATCGTCCTCACGGGCCTCCGCCAGCGATTGTATCGTAGGGAACCGGCCCATAAAACGCTCGTAATAAGAAAGCAAATACGCAATTCGCGTCTGCTGCGCCATGATTTCGGAAATCCATACGGCATATGGATCATGCGTATGACGCCACAGCAGATCGCGCTTGCTTTCATCGTACCAGTTCAGTAGGCTTTCTGTTATATTTTCAGCCCTTTCGGGCTTGATGGTGTTGTTTTTTACCCAACCACCCCTAATCCCTGACTTTGATTCCCTCGTCAGCTGACCTGCGAAACCGTTGCAGTAAGAAGTCCGCACTGCTCAAGCAAAAGGTAATCGTCGTGATCAATAAACCCGTCATGATTCGCGTCCGCCGCGCGGTACGCCGCCGCGCCAATCTTTGCCTTATTCAGCCCGAGGTCGGTGATGTACGTGACGAGCACCGCGTCAATGCCGTCTATATTACCGTCGCAGCTGACGTCGCCGATCAGCGAGAACGTAAGCGTGTCAACCTCATTTGCTCCGTCGGATAATACCAGCTTACAGCCGGTTTTTACGCGGTCGCTTCCGCTGAGTAAATTGCCGTCCCTGTCCTCGGCATATATCGAATGCCCCGGCACCGTCTTAAACTCCGCCAGCAAATGCGAAACGGTTTTGCCTGTCGTGAGTCCGAAAACGATGTTGTCGCCGGCGTCTATTGTCATCGTGGATGGGCTTTTCAGTCCAAGCTTAATCGCGGGAATACTGCTCGTCATCGCCTTGACGCAGAGGTTGTTCCACGCGCCGCTGAACATCGAGCTGGTGGTATCATACCAGGTATTGCCCGGAGACGAGCCGGGCGAGAAAATGGACACGAAGCTTTGCCCGGACGCCGCCGTATGGGGATTCGTCGCCCCCTCTATCGGCGCGTATACGATGGCCGACCTGTTGTCCGCGTAATAAAGCGTGACGACCGCCGAAAAACGCTGGCCCGGAGCCAGGGTAACGGGGCTCGCAAGCTCGGCGGCGTAGTAGCCGTAGTGCGAAGCCAGTCCCGACGTCTGAGCCGACGCCACGCGCGTGCCTGTCGTGGGACTTGTCGTGCCGGTGACGTCCGTATAGATATCGACCGTGTAATTGATATCGCTGTTCACGTTATAAAATCCGACGTGGGTCAGCTGCTCGTTCCTCGACGCAGTGAAAACGTTGGCCATTCTGAGATAATAATAGCCGAAGTTCCCGAAGCCCTCCATGCCCGTTCCATCGTATTGATATGTGTATTCGTACTCGTCCGCAAGCCCCGCCTCATACGATATGACCGTGGAAAGCGAAGGCTCCTCATATGACATCCAAAAGTAACCGCCGTTGCCCCAAGCCGTGCTCCAGCTGTTTTTGCAGAGCCACGCGCCGTTTTGGGAGGGCGCCATGGAGCTGTTAAAGTTGGAAACAGGGTAGTTGTCATTCCAGCCCACAAGCATGACGCCGTGGTTGGTAACGCCGAAATTGATGTTCTGATAGTAAGACGTGCTTTGACCGCCGGCAGGATACTGGTAACGGTAGCCGCCGTCGATCGAACAATAGGACGCGGCCAAAGCTCCCGTTGACATGATCGCGGACTTCAGCTCGTCCCTGTTGACCATGGCGTTAGAGTCGGCCAGCCTCCGCGCGCTCATCATGCGGCCGTAGGAGACATAACGGTCGCTTTCGGGGTATTGCATCAGGTGAAAATTGCTTGCTGAAGTATAGAACGGCTTGTTTGCCTCAAGCTCAAGTCCCGCGCCCCGGACGATGGCGGCTGTGGCGCGATTCCAGTTTCCGCCTGCCGTAAAGGGATTGGCGTGGTTTACGCCGTCGCCGTAGGTAGGATCCGAGGTGTTTGTCGTGCGTTGGTTTTGCGCGAACCAGGACAGATGAGCTTCCGAGAAGTCGAACGTGCCGTAGCCCTGCATCAGCATCGATGACTCAAGCGAGCCTATGGTGGCGAACGCCCAGCAGCATCCCGCTTCGCCCTGATATTTGACGGAGGTTATCTTCCCGTAGTCGCGCAAATCGTAAGACGCGGGCAGAACGGCGCTTGTCCGCATGGTCTGCCGCTTCGCGTCAAAGGACAGCTCAGGCTCGGCGACATTTCCGGCCTCATCCACATAGTAGTCGTCTTTGTAGCCGCCTCCGGGAGCCGGCTCGCCGCTGATAATGTTATATGTATTGATCTCGGGGATATGGCCGTCGCTTCCGAAAGAGACAAGATGAAAAGACAGGATAAGCGCCACGAAGAGCGCCAGGCATTTTAATTTTAAAGATATTTTTTTCATTCTTACAATCCATCCTTGTTTAATTTTTTTACATTCTCATCTATATTATAATTGTTTTCACCAAAAAAATCAACTGTATTTCACTGTAAAACCACGGCTGACGCATGAAAAAAATTTTCACGCCAACACGTCAAAAAAGATGGAGCGGCATGAACGTCGCTCCATCTTTTTATGCTAATTCGCCACCCTATGCGTGATCGGCGGCGTACTATCCGTAATCGCGTCGAAAAAGTATCCCTGCTCTTTGCAATACCGTATAATGTCCGGCAGCGCGTCGGCCGTGGTAGACTTCGCGGAGGAGTCGTGCAGCAGCACCACATTCTGCCTGCCCTTGGCAAGGCCGTTCACAGCGCTCTGAACGATTGCGTTCTTGCTCGAAGTGCCGCCCACAGCGTCCTCGCTGGACACGTTCCAGTCAAAGTAAACGTACCCTTCATCGATGACCCGCGTAGAAAGTCTTGTCATAATTCCCGGATTAAAGCTGCTGACGCGGTTCGAGCTTCCTCCCGGGAAACGGAGGATTTTTGTGCGGCAGCCCGTGTCGTCGAATATCTTTTGCTCCAGCAGCCTGACGTTCTCCATGAACGCTTCTTCCGACTTATATATCTGGTTATAGTTGTGCGAATACCCGTGTATGGCCAGCGTGTGACCCTCGTCCACGATCCTTTTCACGATGTCTTTATCAGCATCGGCGTAGTTTACAATGAAGAACGTCGCTTTGACGGAATTCTCTTTCAGGATGTCGAGGATACGCGGCGTGACGTTGCGGCTTGGCCCGTCGTCGAAAGTGAGATAGACAGTATTTTTGAGGATCTCTATGTCGGACAGGACGCGCACGTTGCGGACGGCCTCCGACTTATTCCCCTGGGAATCTTTCACGGAATAGACGATCTGATACAGGCCGTCCCTGTGCAAGTTGACCGAGCCGGATATTTTAATCTTATCCGTCAAATTCTTCCCCGAGGTATCCTCTGCCGTTGCCCCCAGCTCCGTATATTTCTCGCCGGGAACAAGCATCACGCTTGCCGGGCCGTTCAGGGTGATTTTCGGACTGCCCAGCGGCGATATCCGAAAGCTTTTCGTTTCGTCGGCGGTATTGCCCGACGAATCCGTCACGCTGTAGCTGAATATGACGACGTCGTTGTTGTCGTGCCGCGAAACCTTGACCTTGTCCGTAACGTCGCCGTCCACATTGTCGGACGCCTTGAAGTTGTAGGCGTCAATCTCGTCGGCTGAGTAGACGGCTTTGCTTTCGTCAAACAAAAATTCAATGACCGGCGGCAGCGAATCCGTGATGTGAACCGTTCTTTTTTCTGTAATATTATAATAGAGCGTCCGCAGGTTATATTTGACCGTGTATGTGCCCGGCCGCGTGCAGTCCACCTCGCCGCTGACCGTGACCTGATCCGAAAGATCCCTGTTATTGTGGGTCGCGGTGAACCCGGGATCGGCAAACTCCCCGAACACCTCGATGTTGACCTCGTGCTCGCCCCTGATCTCGAAAACAGGCGCGTCGAAGAAAATCAGGTAGAAAAACAGCACCATCGAGCACGCGAACGCCGACGCCATCACGCCGAACAGCGCCGTTTTGACGTTGCGCCCCCGGATTCTGTATATCATGATAAATATGACGCAGGCCGCCATGATTGCCAAAATTGCGAATTTCAGGAAATTATACATCCGACACCTCATACAAAACACAAAAAATAATCGAAGTAACCAGTTTTTTGTGCGATTTATTGTTATTATATCATAACTTAAAGCAATATGCAAACGTTGTACCGAATTTTAATCAAATTGTAACCCTTTTGTAAGAATTTTTTTCCAGTAGATATTTTATCCCAAAAAACAAAAAATAAACGCATAAAAAACGCCGCCGAAATTGTTCGGCGGCAATCAGTGGCGGGGTAGGGGAGTCAGGCTGTTTTATTTACATTTATATCGTATGACAGCGGGAGAAAAATTTTAACAGTTTTCGTGAAAAAATTTACACTTAAAATTGAAACGCGCGGGACAGCTTTTCCATCCGTCCCGCGTGTCATCAGTAAAGCAAAAAACTTATAACACTTAACCGTCCGTCGCTTGTTTCCCGGCTTCCGCCTCCTGCGTCGGCCTATCGAATCCCTGTATGAACCCGTTCAGCTCAAGCGAGCACACGTCGCCCCCGACGACCATGCCCTCATACACCAGCATATTGATCTGCACGACATTCTTTCTTGCCTCATAGCCGGGGTAGTTCCTGACCGAATACGTCCAACGTTTGACACGTTTACCGTTATACGGCGTCATATCGAGGTTCTGCGCCTTCTGGATCGCATTGTAGTTTTCGTAGACCTCGTCGAACTCGGACGGCACGATGACCTCCGCGACCTCCACGGGATCCTCGTCTACCTCCCATCCAAACTGTGATAAAAACGCCAGACGCTCCTCGGCGGTACCGGCTTTCAGACTGATGACACCGTCCTGCGCGGCGGGCGTGTCGTCGCTTGACACGTAGATCATGGCTCCCACCGCGATCGCTACCAGCAGGATCAGGGCGATCAATTTTATTTTTGAGGACTTCACGGCATATACGAACATAACTGCACCCCGTCAATTCAAGTTATTATACTCCTTAACTCCTTAAAATCATAACAAAAAATTGCGCAAAACCCATATGTCAAAGCTTTTGCTTGTTTTTTGCTGATTTTTTAGTCGTCAAGGTGTATAGTAATAAATAACTATGCACGGACGGGACAAAAAATAACCGACATAACTCATATGTGTATAACAACCAAAACTCTACAATATATTTTGGTGAATACACACGATTCCTGCTGGTGTGATATCCACAACGCCGTAGCTGTTTGCATGAACCGAGCCGGGGTTGAAAAAGTGCGCGCCGTCTTGATACCGATGCACAGGTTGGTGCGTGTGGCCGTATAATATGATGTCAGCCTGATGTTCTTCAGCGGTACGGCGCAGCTCTGAATCGCCGTACTTGACGCGTTCAGCGGAGCCGTGCGTGCAGTATACGCGCTTGCCGCCGATGATCTCAAGGGCCGATTCGGGCGCGGCTGAACCGTAGTCGCAGTTGCCGCGAGCCTGGACGGTTTTCATCCCTGTGAGCAGGTCAAGGCAGGCGTTCATGTCGTCCTCGCCGTCGCCCAGGTGGATGACCACGGACGCGTCGCGGTGACGCTCGATGGCCAGACGCAACAGGAAAACGTTTCGGTGCGAGTCGGAAACCACGAGAATCCGCATTCATAAGCGCCCCTTTTACAACATATATATAGTCAGGCTTGTCTTGAGTAACCACTGATTAGACCTGACTTCTAGGGAGAGAAATTTTATGTCAAACAACAGCAATTTAACGCCGGAAAAGCTGCTCCAGATGGCGGGCATGCTTAGTCGCGGAGGACTGAGCGAGGAGGTTCAGACACAAAAATTGACGGAAATGGCCATGCGCAACATGACCCGGGAACAAAGCGACAAGCTCAAGGAGGTTCTCGGCGACACGGTGGCCCTGAATAAGCTGCTCGAGAGCGAGCAGGCGCAGAGATTGGTGAAAAAAATGTCGGAAAAGAAGTAAGATTCCATAAGAACCTGTTTAGCATCTCGCCGCGAGCAAAGCTTTGAGTAAAATCAGGTGAGATGCAAGGAAAAAAGCGCAGAAATAATTTGTTTATTTCGAGGCTTGCTTACAAGCCGCTGCATTTCTTGACGCAGCAGATCGCCTGATTTTACCAAAGGTTTGCCGCGTGGGAGATGCTAAACAGGTTCTTAGAAAGGACTGATCATATCGTGGACAACATCATGGACAACTTAAGCGAGCTTTTGGGCGGCATGAGCGGGGAGGATATGGACGCGCTGCGCTCTATGGCTCAGTCGATGCTCGGCGGCATGAACCTCGGGGGCGAACCCCATGACGAGCCGCATAGCGGGGAAAAAACGTCCGAGCAGTCCGATTCGGCGGGCGGGGCGAACTCTCACGCGCCGCCGGGCAACTCCGACGCATCTCCATTTTCAGGAATTACACCCGAAATGCTCCTTAAAATTTCCTCGCTGATGTCCGCGATGGGCAAAAACGACCAGCGATCAGACCTCATCATGGCGCTCAAGCCGCACCTGAGCCATGAGCGGCAAAAAAAAGCGGACGACGCCGTCCAGATGCTGAAGCTTATGTCATTGCTGCCGATGCTTCAGGGCGAGGGCGGCTTGGGCGGATTATTCGGATAATGCAGCAAGGATACATCGGAAAAGAGAGTTGAGAAAATATGGCAATCAACTACACAGAGCGCGAGTTAAACCAAATGCGCGAGCAGGCGATCAAAAATGCCCGGGAAATGCACCGCCGTGCCGTGCCGCCGAACACCGCGCGTCTGAACGGGTCTATGGATAATACGCGCGGAAAACCGCCGGCACCGCAGCGGGTAAACGAAAGCAGCGGCGCTTTCACGCAGAGAATGACGCAAAATACGGCCGCGCACGACCCCGACCGGGAGAAGCAGGAGCGCCTGAACAGGCTTGTGGAGGAGGTTATCCGCGAAGCGTCGGCAAACGCGGAGAGCGACGCCGTAAAGACGCCGGACATTGACGACCGCTTCGTGCCGCCGAATGAAATCTTCGGCGGGGGAGAGACGCCCGCGCCGCCGCCCGCGCCGAGCGTATCAGCCGGGAAAAACAGAAAGCTCCCGGTAAACGGCAAGGACAATGACGTGATGTTTATTCTGTCGATCATTATTATCCTGCTGCGGGAAAAGGCGGATTTTATGCTGATTTTCGCAATGATGTATATACTGATGTAGGGATTAGGCGTGAGGCGTCAGGGATTAGGAGCGGTTACGCCGAGGGATTCGCCGCAATACCGCTTTATCGGATTGTTCACGCCGCAAAGAACGTGGACGGAATTTAGTATCTCGTCCTGTCTGGCGGCGGCTTCGTCTTGTGGTATATCGAGGATAATGTCCTCAACCTCCGGCTTGTAACGGAATTTGCCGACCGCCGCGCCGTGAAATTCACCGTCGGTCAAAAGATAATACAGCGTGTCGGGATACGGATGCGGATATTTTCCCTTGAGGCTGTGTTCGCTTGATTTCACGAGAAAATCATTGCGGTGCATGGCGTAGACGGATTTTGGCGGCTCACCGGAATAGCTTTTCAGCAATTCGAGATCGGATTTCAGCATATATCCGCCGTCTGTTTCAGCCAAAATATCCTCCGCCGTAAGTGACTCGATCGCTGCCGTGACCTCTTTCACCGGCAGCTTATAAAAGGATCTCGCCATCCCGGAATCAAACAACACATGCCGAAACGCAAACCGCCTGAGCAGCAGTTTAAGCGCGTCCCGGCGTGAATATTTCGTAAGCTCAACATCGGGGAACATCTCAGAAAATCGGCACCAGCCCCGGTCCCATTCGCCGTCGTATTGATCCTCATAAACCAAAAATGCTTCCTGCAGGCGGTGCAGGGCCGGGGTGATCTCCTTGACAAGCATCCCGGTGGATTCTTTCATCTGCTGGATGTTTAATGGCCCCTCGTGTTCGATCAGCTCCATCAGCGCGGACTGCCTGCCGGTCGGCTTTGAGAGCGGTTTTTGAAACAGGCAGGCGAACAGCTCCATATCCTCCGGCACGATCCAGCCGAGGTTGCCGCCCGCGAAGCGACCCTTGATCAGCGCGTGATCGGATTGACGGCGGCGGTTGAAGTCAATGTCGCCGAAATCAGCGCGGTAGGTCAGGGACGGCGGATCGCCGAAGCCATTCCAATAAACATTTTGGCCCGGCTGCATGTCACGGTAGAGACCTATATATTCAGCTTCGTTTGCCTTGCGGGTGAGGTGCTGACGCTCCATGCGCAGGGCGATGGTTTGCCTGGAATTTGTCATTTCCATTTCGCTTCCTCGCTTTCGTCATATACGGCAACCTGCCATTCATCCTCGTAGACAATTTTTCCGGGGAAATTCGTGTAAACCACATCATAAGGCATGTTGTATTTATCCATCATATCCATCAGGGGCTGAAGCTTCAGGAGCATGTGCGCCGTAGTCGCCGTTTTGAACCATGTAACAGGCTTGCCGGGACTATCGTCATCATAAAAAGGCGGGTTGGGCAGCTCCTCCTGAAACCACACCTGGTCGATTTCATAATACACGGCTTTTTCCTCTTCGGTTAACTTACCGTCACGCTGCAAGCGGTGAACCGCGGCAAAGATGCCGCAGGGTTTTCCTGTGAGGTAAGCAATCTCGCGGCTTTGAATGCGAACGTATTTTCGTGTGATCATATAGCAGGCCTCTTTATTTCTCCGCGAAATCCAAAGTCGAGCAATCCCCCAGCGGAAGCTTCACCGCGCGGCCCTCTTTCGCCGACAGGTATATCGCCAGCACCGTTTCAAGCGCCCGCCGCCCCGCCTCGGACGTGACATACGGCCTGCGGTCATCGCGGATCGCCTCAAGCATATCCGCGTACAGCGACGTGTGCCCGAAGCCGTACACGTTAGGCGGATTTTCCTCGATCAGCGTTTTGGCTCTGGACTCGCTTTCCGCGCCGTCGGCAAACCGCCAGTCGCAAATCTTATTGACGCTCGTGCCGCCGATCTTTGCCAGTCCCGCCGACCCGAAAACCGTCAGCGTTTCCTCATAGTCGCCGCCGAACATGTTGACGGTCCCGTCGATCATGCCGTAGCTGCCGTTCGCGAACTTGAGCAGCGCGATTCCGAAGTCCTCGGCCTCAATACAGGGGTGCAGCTGATTGTCGGTGAATCCCGTGACCTCAGTGATTTCGCCGCCCATCATCCAGCGCAGCAGGTCAATAGCGTGGATGCACTGGTTCATCAGCGCGCCGCCATCCTGCGCCCAGGTGCCGCGCCAGTCCGCGCTGCCGTAATAGTCGTCGCCGCGCGCCCAGCGGATGCTCGTCGTGCCGTACAGCAGTTTGCCGAAGCGGCCGTCGCGCATAGCGCCGCGCATCTGCTGAACCGCCTCGTTAAAGCGGTTCTGGTGGTTCGCGCAGACCTTGACTCCCGCCGCTTTTTCCGCCGCGATGATCCTGTCCGCGTCCCGCAGCGACAGCGCGACGGGCTTCTCAATGATCACGTGGCAGCCCGCGTTTATGCAGTCAACCGCGAGATCCGCGTGAGTACCGCTGTATGTAGCGATGGCGGCAAGCTCTGGCCTTTCCGCGCGCAGCATTTCGCGGTGATCGGTATAGATTTTGACGGTATCCGGCAGATCAAATTGCTTCGCTTTCGCGCTTGCGGCAATGGGGTCAATGTCGCACAGGGCGGCGATTTCGAGGCCGTTTTGGAGCGCCGCGCCGATATGGCTGCCGGAAACACGGCCGCAGCCGATCAAAGCGTATTTCATAGAAATTTTTCTCCTTTTCTGCGGACAAACACTATATAACATATTATACACGCGCGGCGGACGGAATTCAACAAAAATTTTTTGTGGAACAAAACAACTTGACAACTAAGCGGAAATAGGTTATTCTCATTTTATAAGGTAATGTATTCAAAATATGTTGCGTAAGCAGGGGGAACAATCATGAATCTTTTGCCCTTTGAAATCTCATTTGCCGCCGTGTTCAAAGAAATCGCCGCGTATTTAATGAGCGCAATCGCGTGCCTGTTCAGTTTTATTTCCCCGATGGAAAAAACCTTTTTGCCGCTTGACGCCGCCAACCTGCAAGCGCAGTTCAGCGTGATCTCGGACACGCACATCGAAATCAATCCGGCGGAGGAGGGCGTCGTGCGCTTTCAGGCGCTGCGTGAGGGCCTTTTGAACATATCCAACGCCGCCGTGCCGGTCGATGCCGTCGTGATGGCGGGGGACAACACGGAAAACGGCCAGGTTTTGGAATATATGACGATGTATAACTATCTCCGTCGCTTCGGCGGGATGGATCTGGTCATTGCCATGGGGAATCACGAAACCTTCGGCTTAAACCACGACCAAATTTACAGCAGGGCGCTTTCAAATTTTACCTGCCCTTACAATCTGTACACCGGCGAAAAGATCAGCAAGGCGTATTATTTCCGTGTGGTCAAAGGGTACTATTTCATCGTTTTGGGTACGGATGAAATCATAAGCAACACCGCGTCATATATTTCGCCGGAGCAGCTGGTATGGCTTGACGGCGTACTGAAACAGGCCACTGCGGACGGCAAACCGGCGTTTTTAGTCAACCATCAGCCGTTCCTCGGCTCACATGGCATGAGCGACCCGGCGGAGGGCATGGGCGAGCAAAACGACGCGGTTTACGAAATTGTCAGCAAATACAAAAACGTCTTTTATTTCTCGGGGCACGTCCATTTTGACTCACCGTCCTACGAGCACACTGAGGAGGGCGTCAACCTCATCGCCCTGCCTTGTTTCGGCAAGAGCGGCACGCCCGGCGGCGGCGTACAGGTTGAGGTGTATCCGGATACGGTGCAGATTCGCGGCAGAAACTTCGCGCGGGACATGTGGATGGATTTTTCCGTTGGACTAACGCTGGAATAATATCAAGAAAGAACGAAAAAACGGCAAGTCCTTGATTGTCAGGGACTTGCCGTTTCTACAGACGCAGTTAACTAAACTTTTGCGGGAATTGCCGCATGATGCCGGACGAAAAATAATCGGCCATGGACAGGGCCTCCTGCTCAACCCTGTTGAAAGCGTCAATGTCAGCCTCATAATTCCCCGCAAGACGCGCCGTGACCTCCTGTGTGGTTAATTGCAGATGTTTATACAGCATTTGGCGCAGCTCCTCACGGTTGAAAAAAGGATTTATGCTGCTGAAAGCGTCCGCCATCATATCCGCGTTCGCGTACCATTGGCGCGTCAGCGTATCCGCTTCCGCCGTCTTGCCGTCGCGCAGCGCGGTGATCAGCGCCGACCCGATCTGCAAATGCTGTGTCAAAAGCCGGGCGATATGATTTGCCGTGTTTTCTGAATAAAACCGCGCGAAAATATCCGCGATATCATGCGGGTTTTGCAGCAAACGGTTCGTGACCGCCTCCTGATCCTTGAGCCTTTCGGCGATACTGACCAGCAGCAGCCTCGTCCAGTAAATGTGCTGCTCCCAAGCAAGGCGCATGTCGTTGATGAGCGTGATTTGCTTTTGAGGATTCGGGCAGGATGGTGGATTGGAATGCCCTGATCCGACAAAATTTTCACCCGGACAAATGATGATTGCCGTGCCTATTGTGAGATCGTAGGGGTCTATGTTCGGGTTCAGCGCGAGTATGGCGTTGACTGTCGTGTGGAAATATTTTGACAGATGAAAAAGATTATCCCCTTTACGGATAACATAGGATATTGTATTGCCGCAATTCAAAAAAACCAACTCCTGATATTTATGATATAAGATATCATATGCTTTTTTGTCGGCTTTGCCACAACTAAAAACACCTGCCACAGAAAATGTGACAGGTGTTTCAGCCTGTCAAAGCCCCCCCTGTCTCAACCCAGGCAGGGGCTAAATTTTCGAGAATCCAGCCCCAAAAGCCTTTCAAGCAAGGCAAAAACAAGGGCAGCATAGTCTTTCCATCCCCAGCA
>Ga0123353_10005284_pt1 | contig 16896 bp, 15 predicted proteins | sample TergutLab28metaG_3_FD_92763 | JGI IMG/M metagenome (GOLD analysis project Ga0123353, IMG submission 92763) | Labiotermes labralis P3 segment gut microbial communities from Petit-Saut dam, French Guiana - Lab288 P3 | ecosystem: Host-associated > Arthropoda: Insects > Digestive system > Gut ...
AGCAAACAGGGCGGTCTTTTCGATATAGCCTGCGGCGCTTACGTTTACGCTGATATTGAACAAAAACTTTATAGATTGCACCCCGAAAATGCCTCCGGCTAGACAAAAAGCGCCAAGAACAAGAACAGCAGCTTGCTTGCAAGCATCAGGCCGATGACCGTCAGGGTGGGTAGATTGAGCCTCTTCGCTCAATTGTTCGGGGGCCTTGTGCCCGAATAGCATTGCCGAATACTTTATAAACACGATTATAGTCCCCAGATTGATTATGATCACCGGCACATTTACCATCCAGTCCACGCCTGCTGAGATGAAATATTTTGAAATACTGCCGTTGAAGAACGGGGTGCCTGTTATCCCCAAAACCGCCATCAAGGTCGCTGCGCCAACTAGCGGGAAACGCCTCATAACTCCTCGTATCCGGGTTATATCCCTCGTCCCGTAGGCATGGGTGATAATCCCCGCGCTCATGAACAGAGCGGACTTGAACAAAGCATGGTTAATAATATGATATAAGCTGCCCGTATAGGAATAGACGTCGGAAACGTTCAGCCCGATCATAATCAAACCAATCTGCGAAACAGTACTGTAAGCCAGCATGAGCTTGACATCCGTCTGCGAGAGCGCTAGCAGGGCGCCGACCAAGCCTGTTATTATCCCAATTGTCAGAAAGAACACAGGGCTTGATACCCCTGCGAATACATGTTGGAAGCGAATGAATAGATAGACGCCGCTTTTAATATGGAGACCGGACAATATCGCAGAGACAGCCGACGGAGCGCCGGGCGTGCCGTGCGCCTTTGGCAGCCAACTGAACAGGGGCATCAGCGCGCACTTCAGGCTGACTGCGGTCATTATTAGCGCATATGGCAGCACAAGCGAAGATTTATCGATTTGCCCGATCATCTGAGCGGCGGCAGTCATGTCGAGCGTCCCGGTAAGCTTATACAGATACCCCACGCCGAACAAAAAGAACTGCATAGCTACGATGTTGACCATCATATATACCATACCGTCGTACATGGAGCGGTTGTCGCGGTTAAACATGATCAGCACGGAAACAACGACCGTAGCCAGCTCAATTAGGACGAATATATTAAACACATCGTTTGTCATAAACACGCCGTTGAGCAGGCCTTGCCAGATGAACAGGAAGAACCAGAAGAGACGGCTGAATTTCTCGTTAAAACTATAGACGGTCGCGATCAGGAAAACGAAAGAGGCTAGCATAAGGAAAACCGAAGTGAGCGTATCCACCCTCAGGACGATTCCCAGAAAACCCTCGTAATCGCCTACCCGCGTCACGATATCCCCGTCTTTGCACAACAGGAACACATAAAAAGTTAAGCCAAACAAGGCTGCTTGCGCCAACGCCGCAACCATCCTCGTGATTTTCTTAAAAGGGCTGACGAATAAGAGGACTGCAATAACAATAGGTACCGTCGCGAAAAAAGATAGCATATATCTACTCCATATGTTTGTTTTTTACGCTGTCCCAATCGGTTTTCTTGATCTGATGGGTGAGCGAGATAAGCATGGTCAAATTGACGGCGGTGACGGTGACGCCGATGATGATTGCGGTTAAAACCAAAGCCTGCGGCAACGGGTCCGAGACATTCTCCATAGCCTGGCCTATTGGAGCGTGCATCCCTTCCTCAAACCCGATCCCCAGGAAAAACACGACGACAGCCATCTCCAGTATGACGATCGCGGCAATGGATTTGATAATGTTCTTACTTGTTATGAGGCCGTAAAAAGCTATAAAAAACATGATTATGGAACTCAATTCAATGATTCTGGCGATAACCGGTCACCTCCTTTCAAACGCGATAAACCTGTAAAACACAACGAGAAAACCACAAGCCACCTTAACACCGAGGAGCAGGTTTATGGCTGTCAGATAGACAGTTTTTGGAATCGGAAGATAGTTGTGGGCGCCCATGAAAATAAAATACAAAGCAAATAAAACTATCCCCAGATAGACAAGTTTTTCCATGACGACCGCCTTGCCTACGCGCATATCGCTTATGCCGTATATCATATACCGGCACACGAAAAATGCCGCCGCCACGACGCCGCCGTGAAAGCCGCCTCCGGGCGAAATATGCCCGTTTGCGACGAGATAAACGCTGACAATCAGCAGCACGGGGCAAATGATACGAATTGTGACGCCGGCAATGCTGGATTCTTTGACACCGCTGGGTATCTCTTCGGTAACGGCTATATCCTCGTGCCGGGACAGATGCACCACCGCCACTATGCTGACAAGAAGCATGAGCGCCTCAAACAATGTATCGTACATCCGGTATCCCAAATATATTGCGGTCACAGCGTTTTCCCCTCCGATATCACCGGGGAAAAGGTCAATGAACAGTTCTTTGAGATGAGTGACGGGCGGCTGATCGGGTATGAGCCAGATAAACAGCGCCGCCAGCAATATAGTGAAGCCGAGCGGAATTAAACGGCTTTGTTTCTTGCTCTTTTTACGTGTGGCTGCATCGGGGGCGACGTTGCTGTAATACTTTTCGAAGCAGACAATAAAAAGGATCGTCGAAAAAGCGCTGACAACGACCTCCGCCATCGCGACATCTGGCGCGGCAAGCAGAAAAAGGCAGACTGCGGTTATCAGCGAGTAAACACTGAGCAGTATTATAAGTCTGACGACCCGCTGCTCCCAGGTGAGCAGGATCGCGCTTATTATCCAGATAACAAGAAAAACAGGTATCATAAATAATCCTTATTGTCGTCGTTTTCGTCCTTGATTTGGGCGTCGGTTTTGTAGCCGCTTAAATATGCGGAACGGGCAATCATATGCGAAGCCAGCGGGTTGATCAGCATCATTATTCCCATGAGCAGCAGTACCTTCAGCGAGAAAAAGCTTGCGCCATGTTTTACTGCCATGCCGATGAAAATAGTTATCACCCCGACGGTGTCAATTTTGGCCGTCACCAGTATCCTTGTGTAGAAACTTTTGTATTTTATGATGCCAATAATGCCAAAAAACATGAAAACTATTCCGACCCCTATAATTACCTCTCCTGCGATTATCACGAAATTCCCTCCCGCCTTTGATTTTTTCCAACAGAAACTGTGCGGTGAATATTATGCTTATGAACCCCAGCAACGCGTAAACGATAGCAATGTCCAGCAGATATGTGGTGTTATATATCGAAGAAACAACAACAATGACCAGAATGATCTTTGTAGAAATCAGGCTAAGCCCCAAAAGCCTGTCCCAAATAGACGGCCCCCTCACCACTCTAACCAAATATAAACAAATAAACGCCAGCATGATCCAAATAACGTACATCTAAAATACCGCTTTCAAATAATATTGCAATTGCATCAGGCAAAAGCCCCAGCCGTAGGGGACGCACACTGGGCGTCCCGTGGATACCATCCGGGTTGTGAAAAAATTATTTTTGCGCTTTCGTTAGCATTTTCTCCAGCTTGCTTTTTAGTAGCCTATCCGCGTTTTCTGCGTTCGGGGGGCCGTCTGACTCCCTTGTGAGCCAAAGCACTGTGATAACGTCATCTTTCAAATCCAGTGAAACAGAACCTGGCACAAGGGTGATTGAATTTACGAGTATCGTCCGCAAGACCTTATTTTTTATAGTTGTTTTTATTTCGACAATATCGGCGCGCGCCCCGAACAAAATCATGCCGATTGCTACGATGCCGCCGATATAAATCTGCCCGATCAAGAAAAAAACATATATAAGGAGCCTGAGCGGTTTGATGCTTTCCGATTTCGAAGAAGGGATAATCCGGCGGGTGAACAGCACGCAGCAGACGCTGATGACCAGCCCGGCTGCGACTGTAATTATAGAGATGCTTTCACGCAATATAATCCACACTGCGCTCAACAGTACGATCATAAAAAGTGAATTCCTGCTCAAGTTTTTACCCCTTTCATAGCAATATGGAACCCGCCGGGGCAGGTCCCATATTTTTACAACATATTCACTTCATAGCTGCGCAATTTATGAGCAATCCAATACTGAATCGTCATCAAGACCCAATCCCAGGTATCGATGATGAAAAATAAATTCTGCTTGTCTTTTTGCGCCAATTAGCGAACCCCCAAACAATTTCTTGATTTAACTATCATTATAAAGTGCATTCAAGCAAAAATCAACCTCTGTATTGTAACCTCCTTGCGCAATGTGCCAGAATATGGTAAAATAGCTCCAATAACACCTGAAGAAATGCATCATGGTTTGTTGATGTATGAGCGAAGAGAAAGGACAGGTAACTAAAATGAAAAAGAAGACAGCTTTTGTCCTGGCAGCCTTACTTGCGCTTAGCCTTGCGTTGCCGTTTGGCGCGCTGGCGGCGCCTAATGCGCCTGATGAATTGACGGCAACAGTAAAAGTCGGCTCCATAACACTTGTTTGGAAGGACAACTCAAACGATGAGACGGGCTTTCAAATTGAAAGAAGAGAGGGGAGCGGTGTTTGGGAACATTTAGAAGATGTAGCCGCCGACGCTAATATCTATCTTGATATACAGGTGAGTTCGGGAAAGACGTATACTTACAGGGTTAGGGCATTTGACGCATCCGTTTCTCCTGCTGCCTATTCCGGCTATTCAAACGAAGCGTCGGAAACGATAGGCGTTGTTCCCGCCCCGTCCAATCTTACGGCTACATCCGGGACAAGCAATATTACACTTAAGTGGAAGGATAATTCAGACAATGAGGAAGGCTTCATAATCACCAAAGTGTCGCGTTATGACGTCTGGGGGAACCCTTTGGCAGAAGATATATGGGTAGGCCCCAATATAACGACCTATGTTGATAATGACGTCGAATCGGGTGAAAAATATACATACGAAATATTTGCCTATATCCATGGACCCGCCGAGACCGGCATCCCGAGCTTGTATTCAGCCCACTCAAACTCAGTGACCATTTCTCTGGGAGCTACATCCGGCTCAATGTCAAATTTCCAGCAGATCGAGACATACACAGCCGGTAAATTCACCGACGTCAAAGAAAACGCATGGTACGGCAGGGTTGTTGCCCTGGCTTATGAGTACGGTTTGATGCAGGGCAACAGCGCCACCACCTTTAACCCGACAGGGGATATCACCCTTGCCGAAGCCATAACGGTCGCGGCGCGGGTGCACAGTATCTACTCAACGGGAATTGCGGTTTCTTCTACGATGATGGTCATTCCCTGGTATAACCCATTTGTAAATTACGCTATTGATAATGGATTGATTTCTTCGAGCGACTTCACAAACTACGAAAGGCCGGCAACCCGCGCCGAGATGGCCTATATCTTCTCGCGCGCCCTGCCCGAAACTGAGTTTGGACCGACAACACCGCCCAACACAGTCAATTCGTTGCCGGATGTGATCAGCGGCGACCCCTACTATGACGAAATATTCATGCTATACAAGGCGGGCGTCCTGGCAGGCAACGACGCAAAGGGCACATTCAGGCCCAACAGCAATATAATCCGAGCAGAAGCAGCAGCAATAATCACCCGCGTCATACTACCGGATACAAGAGTATACGACAGAACATTTGGTTAACGCAATTGGTTAACGCAATTTGACATATGCGAAATAATGTTGTATTATAAAGGCTCTTTAATAAAATTGCGAAGGAGTCACCAATGGTATTGGATCGAGAAGCTTGTGATGAGTTTATCAATGAGCGAGCCATAGAACTTAGAAACCAAATCACCTTTAGAAAATTCCACTACGAAGCACATGCCGTTAAACGCGGCCTCAGAGATAAGGACGGCACCGGCGTCATGGCGGGTGTCACCAGAATAGGGAGCACGCAGGGATATTACGTGCGTGACGGCGAGAAAGTCGCGATGGAAGGGCAGCTTTACTATCGCGGTATTGATGTCTCCGACATAGTCAACGGATTTTTAAGCGACGGGCGCCACGGATATGAGGAAACAGCGTACCTGCTCATGTTGGGCAAGCTGCCAAACAAAACAGAGCTTGAAACATTTCGCGGGATACTCGAAGAATACCGCGAACTGCCGCACGGGTTTACCGAAGACATGATCCTGGCGGCGCCCAGCATCAATATAATGAATAAAATGGCCCGGTCAATACTGGCGCTATATTCGTACGACGACGAGCCTGAAACTGACGGGGTCGACCTTGACAAGGAACTTACCCGCGCATTGCGCATTCTGGCACACTGCCCGGTCATCGTTGCCAACGCCTATGCCGTGAAGCGTCATTATTATGACAAAGAGGGGCTTTATCTGCACAGGTCGCAAAAAGGGTACTCCATAGCCGAAAATTTCCTCCATTCGGTCCGCAGGGACAACAGTTTTACGGCGGAGGAAGCGCGGCTGCTTGATCTGTGCATGGTACTGCACGCGGAACACGGCGGCGGTAACAACTCCGCATTCGCATGTCGTGTTCTCACATCATCCGGAACAGATATATATTCCGCGATATCCGCTGCGATAGGCTCGCTGAAAGGCCCGCGTCACGGCGGCGCCAACGAAAAGGTCATGGAAATGTTCTCATATATCGAAAGGGACGTTAAGGACTGGAAGGACGAGGACGAGCTATCGGCATATCTAGCAAAGATAACGCGTAAGGAAGCCGGCTGCGGCGACGGGCTGATATACGGCATGGGGCACGCAATATACACCCTTTCCGACCCCAGGGCCGTGATGCTGAAGAACCTTGCGCGCTCCCTCGCTGAAAAGAAAGGTGTAATCGACGAATTTGAGCTTTTTGAGTTGGTTGAAAAAATATCGCCTGCAGTGCTGCGCAAAGCAAAAATCTCCAAGACGGATTTTTGCGCAAATGTCGATATGTATTCCGGCCTTGTCTATAAGATGCTTGATATACCGGAATCATTATATACGCCGCTGTTTGCAATAGCTAGAATGGCCGGCTGGTGCGCGCACCGGCTGGAGGAAGTATGGGGCGGAGGAAAGATTTTCCGGCCTGCATATAAGGCTATAGGGCTTGACGATATTTATATACCTTTAGCGGAGCGTTGAATTAGACACTAAAAATTAAATATTTTGAAAGGAACAGTGTATATGGCTAATAGGTTTTTTACTTCGGAATCTGTCACGGAGGGCCATCCAGACAAAGTTTGTGACCAGATTTCAGACGCAGTACTGGACGCGATACTTACCGGGGACAAATCGGCACACGTTGCCTGTGAGACAATCGTAACAACGGGAATGGTCCTTGTTATGGGAGAGATAACGGCGGACTGTTATGTTGACATCCCACAGATTGTGCGCGAAACTGTTAAAGACGTTGGCTATATCAGACCGGAACTAGGCTTCGACTACAAAGGGTCGGCAGTCCTGACGACTATCGACGAACAAAGCCCGGACATCGCGATGGGCGTCAACAGCGCTCACGATGACTCCGACGACAGGGGAGCGGGCGACCAGGGGATGATGTTCGGATTCGCCTGTAACGAAACGCCGGAACTTATGCCCGCGCCGATTTCGATGGCCCACGCGCTGACGCGCAAGCTCGCGCAGGTCAGAAAGAGCGGGGAACTCCCCTTTATCAGACCCGACGGCAAAAGCCAGGTCACCATCGAATATGATGAGAACAGAAACGTAGTAGGAATCCCGACTATTGTCCTTTCGACACAACACGAGCCCGACATCAGCATAAACGCCCTGCGCGAGTGCGTGGTCGAATGCATAATCAAGCCTGTGATACCCACAAGATTTATCAGCAAAAATACGAGAATACTCATAAACCCGACCGGGCGGTTCGTTATTGGCGGACCGGCCGGCGATTCAGGCTTGACGGGACGGAAGATTATCGTAGACACATATGGCGGATATGCAAACCACGGCGGCGGCGCATTTTCCGGGAAAGACCCATCAAAGGTCGACCGCAGCGCAGCATATATGGCGCGATACGTGGCAAAAAACCTCGTCGCAGCAGGATTCGCCCGCGCGTGCCAGATCGAGCTCGCTTATGCAATAGGCGTCGCCCAGCCGGTATCGGTGCACATTGACACAAGAGGCACAGGCGTGTTCTCTGATGAAAAAATCGCAGAAATCGTGAAAGCAAACTTTGATTTCCGGCCATCTAAAATCATATCGAAGCTGGATTTATTGAGGCCGATCTACCGCGCAACCGCGGCGTACGGCCATTTTGGAAGGCAAGAAGAAACGTTTACATGGGAAAAACTCGACATGGTCGATAAGCTCAAAAACTACCTGTAAGCCATGCATGATGAAAGAAAAAACGGCGGCAATAAAAAACGGCCGCCGCCGGCGAAACATTTCGACCCATACGGCAAACGGCCGGACACCCGTAAAAACACGGACAATCACGGCGATAATAAACGTAGCGCAAATAGCCGAAACGAGTCCGGTTATCGCAACGACTTCGCCCCCGGCATCGCCGAGACCGAAAAGGAAGGGATCATTGAAGGCCGCAACGCCGTTATTGAAGCGCTGCGGGCGGGCGTCACGATCGACAAGGTCTTTATTGCCAAAGGCGAAACAGACGCGGCGCTGCGGCATATAGCTTCCAGCGCGCGCGCCATGGGCGCCGCCGTCGTAGATGCTGACAGACGAAAGCTTGATTCGATGAGCATCACCCACGCGCACCAGGGCGTTATCGCAACAGCGGCATGCGTGGAGTATGTAACAGTAGAAGATATACTGGAAATTGCCCGGCAAAAGGGCGAACCGCCGCTCATCGTGCTGTGCGATGAGATTTCCGACCCACATAATCTCGGAGCGATAATAAGGACATGCGAGGCAACCGGCGCCCACGGGGTCATTATCCCGAAACGGAGGAACGCGGGCTTAACGGCGACGGTGGCGAAAGCTTCAAGCGGCGCCGTATACCATACGGCAATAGCGCGCGTCACTAACATAACCGCTGTGCTGGGAGAACTAAAAAAAGCCGGTGTATGGGTGTTCGGGGCGTCCGCCGACGGCAGTACGCCGCTGTGGCAAGCCGACCTGAAAGGACCGGCGGCGCTGGTAATAGGTTCGGAAGGCACAGGAATCGGCCGCCTTGTAAGCGAAAACTGCGACTTTAGCGTGAGCATACCGATGTATGGTAAAATAAAATCCTTAAACGCATCAGTATCGGCAGCGATACTACTTTACGAAGCTGTGAGACAGAGACAACTGCCTGGGGGTGTGAACGGTGAGCGATAATGAGGATATGACTGAAGACGGTTCTTTTGACAGATATTCGCTCGAATCAATTTTAGCGGAGTATAAAGGCTCGGCGTTTATCAATGGCGACAAAAGGACGCCGCCGGAACTCCTGCAAGAAAGAGCCGACGAAATCATTAGGGAAGCCGTCGGGTCCGCAGCACCGAACATTGAGCTTGCTGCCGACGATGCAGCGGACACAGAGGGCATAAAAGACGCAGAAAGCAGGGAGGGCGTATACCCGGATTACCTTGGCGCCGCTGAAGAGCCGGCTGTGATCCCCGAAAGGCCGGTAAAGCAAAGCACCGATGAAAAAGACAGCGTAGTAATGTTTTTTGAAAACTACCGTTCTCCGATATCCGAAGAACAAGATGAGCTCGCCAGAGACGTTGAAAAAGCCGTACAGAAGGAACTTGGCTTAGATAAAAAAACAAGCGGAACATCAAAAAAGGATTCCAGGGCGTTTGTTTATTCCGAAGACGCTGAAGAAGAACCCGGCGTAGCGGAAGAAGAGGTGTTCGAAGAGCCTGACCTGAAGGACGCGGCGGACAGGTTTATTGAAGCATATAGTTCAATATCGCTCCGATGTGTTCCGGCAGTGGTAATTACGATTATAATGGTCATTCTCACGTTTGCGTTTGAAGCCGGTTTGGTTATCCCGTTTGGGATCGGGCGCGCGCATGTACTGGCCACCGGTGCGCTTATGATTGGGCTGCTTGCCGTCATGATAATTTGCGTCGATCTGGTCGTAAGGGGGGTCGGATTCCTTATCCAGGGCGTCCCGAACGCGGAAACGCTGCTACTTTTCTCGTGCGTGTTTTCACTCATATCGGCTGCTTTTTCAATGATCTCAGGCTCGACCGATATGCTCCCGTACTGCGCGATATCGGCATTTTCGCTCTCAGCGGCTGCGGTAGGGGAAAGATATAGTTTGCGCGCCATAACCGAAACGGTGAAAACAGCGATAGCTTCGAACGAGCCTTTTGGCGTGCTGGCTGAGTATAACCGCGAAATCGATAAATCTGTTCTAAAAAAAGCGTACAACAGAACCGAAGGCTTTTATAACAATCTAATGCACCCGGACATCGTGGAAAGCGCATACCGCTACGCGGCGCCGGTCCTGCTCGTCGCCTCACTTGTACTGTCTGTTTTTGCCGCGCTTGTAAAAGGGCAAGGCGAACACTTTTTACACATAATATCCGCGCTGTTTGCAGCCTCAGCGCCGTTTTCCGCGTTGCTGGCGTTTGCCGTGCCCTTTAGCGCGGTAGCCAGGACGATTCGGAGGTCGGGCGCTGCTATTGCAGGGTGGGGCGGGGCTGACGACATCTGTTTTACGGATGGCGCCTGTGTGACGGACGACGATCTATTCCCGCCCGGGACGCTCAAGCTCAATGGGCTCAAACTGTATGAAGGCGTATCCCCGGAAAAGGCGATACGCTACACTGCAAGCCTTGTAATGAAGTCAGGCTCCGGTTTGTCGCAGGTTTTCTCGGAACTGCTCAAAACCCAGGGGATGCGCCCGATCAAAGTCGAGGATTTCGCCTGCTACGAAGGCGGGGTCAGCGCGCTTATCCGCGGCGAGCGGGTCGCGATTGGCTCGGTTGGGTTTATGAACCTGCTGGGATTTCGGATCCCCGATGATATGAACATGAAAAACGCCGTATACACTGCGATTAATGACAAACTGGTGGCGGTTTTCGCCGTGGATTATTCGCCGGCCAACTCCGTCCAGGGCGCTTTGATATCGATTTTAAAGTGGCGGATCAAAATATTCTTTGCCGTGAGGGATTTCAATGTGACGCCGTCGATGCTCGAACAGAAGTTCAGGGTTTCACTTGAGGACGTCGCATATGTCCAGGCAAAAGACTCATACAGCATATCGGATTCATATTCCGAAAAAGAGGGGCGCATCGCGGCGATACTGACGCGAGAAGGGTTCGGCCCGTTCGCAGAGGCGGTGACAGGCGGCAGGCTGCTCAAGTCGGCTGCCTTAGTAGCGACAGTTGCGTCCATTGTTTCTGCAGCGCTTGGCGTCATTATCATGTTTTACATGTGCTGGTCGGGCGCGTTTTTATCCGCAAAACCGGGGAACCTCATGTTATTCATGTTGGCAATGCTCGCGGCGGTACTTCTAATATGCGGATATGTCAGGTGCAGGAAGTAATTTCCGGAAAAATCTTGTTGTATTTTAAATTGCGTTAGTATATAATCGACGGTAATGTTAAAATAAATGTATAAAAAAATGAGGGGGCAAAAAAATGCCATATACCACAGAAGGAATCCGTAATATAGTAATTCTCGGCCATGGGAGCAGCGGAAAAACATCCCTTTCTGAGAGCATGCTATACCTTACAGGAGGAACCGACAGGCTGGGAAAGATAAGCGACGGTAATACTGTTGGCGATTCAGATTCCGAGGAGACAAGGCGTCAGATATCGATTTACCTGGCTACCATGTTTGCGGAACACAAGGGCTGTAAGATAAACATCCTCGATACCCCGGGGTTTTTCGACTTCGCCGGCGAGGCTGCGGAGGCGCTGCGCGTCGCCGACGGCGGCATCATTGTCTGCAGCGCAAAAGACGGGATAAGCGTAGGGTTTGAAAAGGGCTGGTCCTATTTATCCGCGAATAAGCTGCCCAAGGCTATATATGTTTCAAAAGTTGATGAAGAAAACGGTGATTTTGACGCCGTTATCGCAGCATTGCGCGAGAGATATGGCACAGCGATATGCCCGCTTATCGTGCCGATAAAGAACGCATCCGGTAAAATCGAAGGCGTCGTGGATGTAATCAGCCGCAAAGCATATAAAATCGAGGGTGGCAAGCAAAAGGAAATCCCCGTCCCCGACAGCATGAGCGCCGAACTGGACGATATCTACAACGCAGTCAATGAAAGTGTTGCTGAAACCAGCGAAGAATTAATGGAGAAATTCTTTGACGAAGAGGAATTCACCGAAGAGGAAAAGATTCAGGGCTTAAAAGCCGGTGTCAAAGACCTCTCGCTGATCCCGGTGTTCTGCGGCTGCGCGCTGACCGGGCTTGGAACATTGCCGGTCCTTGACTTGATAGTCAATCTGTTCCCCTCGCCTGCGGAGAGCGGAGACGCAACAGAGGACGGCGGGGAGATCGCTGCGGATCCAAACGGTTCCGTGTGCGCTATCGTATATAAGACGCTCTCCGACCAATACGGCAAGTTCAGCATATTTAAAGTACTGTCCGGCAACCTGACGGCTGATATGCAACTGACGAATACCCGGACCGGCACTATCGAAAAGATGGGTCATATATACAAGATGCAGGGTAAGAAGAGCACCGAAGTAAGGGAGATCATTTGCGGCGATATCGGCGCGGTATCAAAGCTCTCCGTGACGAAAACGGGCGATACCTTGTGCGACGCGAAGAATCTTGTCACAGCAAAAGGCATAGAATTCACGCCGCCTTGCTACACGATGGCAATAGCGCCAAAGATAAAAGGGCAGGAGGAAAAGATTTCCGTCGGCCTGGGGCGCCTTGCGGAGGAGGATTTAACATTTACATTTGTCAACAACCCGGAGACGAGGCAACTGGTAATTTCCGGCTCAGGCGATATCCAGCTTGATGTGCTCAGTTCGAAACTGAAAGATAAGTTCGGCGTCGAAGTCGTGCTCTCGCCCGCGCGTGTCCCATACCGCGAAAAGATACGCAAAAAGGTACAGGTTGAAGGGAAGCATAAGAAGCAATCAGGCGGCGCGGGCCAGTTCGGCATCGTTATTATGGAGTTTGAACCCGGCGAAACCGAAGAACTGACGTTCGAAGAGAAAGTATTCGGCGGCAGCGTACCGAGGAACTTTTTCCCGGCTGTTGAAAAAGGGCTAAGGGAGAGTATACAAAACGGCGTCCTTGCCGGATATCCGCTGGTAAACCTGAAAGCGACGCTCATAGACGGGAAATACCACCCTGTAGACTCATCGGAGCTCGCGTTCAAAATAGCCGCGCAGTTAGCGTACAAAGAGGGCATACCGCAGGCAAACCCGGTGATTCTGGAGCCGATAGGCTTTTTGACCGTTACGATACCGGACACCTACATGGGCGATATAATGAGCGACCTGTCGAAACGCCGCGGCAGCCCGATGGGGATGAACCTGAATTCCGAAGGTATGCAGGTAGTAGAGGCCGAGGTGCCAATGGGCGAGATGTCCAGCTACGCTATAGACCTGCGCTCAATGACGCAAGGCAGAGGCTCGTTCACGATCCGCTTCGAGCGCTACGAAGAAGCCCCGGCGTTGGTCCAGGCGAAAATCATCGACGAAGCGCGTCAGCTTTCAGCTGACAATTGACGACAATTGACAATTGACAATTGACAATTGACAATTGGTTATTATTGCAGATTTAGATAGCGCTTTGTGTCCTTGGGTTTTTGGGCACGGGCGCTATCTTTTATTTCTTGCTGGAGAATTTTTTTCTAATTCTCTGTTTCGGCTAGTACCTTTATTGCTGTTTTGTAGCCTTCGAAGCCTTTGCCTTTTATTGTTTTTTTGCAGGCTTCTGAGGTGTAGGAGATTTGTCTGTAGGGCTCCCGGTTTTTTATGTCTGAGAGGTGTACTTCAACTGTTGGGATGCCTACTGCTTTTATTGCGTCCGGGATGGCTATGCTGGTGTGTGTGTAGGCGGCAGGGTTTATTATAATGCCGTCGAAAACCCCGTGTGCCTGCTGGATTTTGTCTACTATGGCGCCTTCTGAGTTGGATTGGAAACAATGTGCTTCTAATCCGGCTTTTTCGGCTGCTGCGCCGATAAAATCCAGCAAGTCGGCGTAGCTTTTTGATCCGTATATTTCCGGTTCGCGGATACCTAGCATATTGATATTCGGGCCGTTGATTATTAGTATTTTTTTCAAGAAACGACACCTCCCGGCATTTAAAGAAACTGTGGGGTTTAAAACTATCTCTCACAGATGCTAGTACCCCATATCATATATATCTTTCGCTGTTTGGGATACGCCGCGGACTTTAAAGGCATGGTCGCACCACTGATTATAGAGCGGCAGCCTGGTTGCTGCCAGCGCTTGGACGCCTTTGCTTTTTGACAAGGGCCTGCCTGTTACCGGCAACTGGTTTATATCCCTGTCCAAAAAGACTATTGTTCCGTTTTGCCTTATTATATCACGATTCTCCGGCCGCAATACTATTCCGCCGCCTGTGGCGACTACCAACCCGCTGCGTTTGCATAGTGTCCTCAGTGCCGCGCTTTCCAGTTTGCGAAACTCGTCTTCGCCGCCTTGCTCAATGATTTCCGGAATGCTTTTACCGGCGGTTTCTTCGATCAATCCGTCAGTGTCCGCGAATTCGCGGCTTAGCATTTTTGCCAGCGCTGTCCCTATGCTTGTTTTTCCGCAGCCCGGCATGCCAATCAGGACGATGTTTTGGGTCCGTTTAGCGATCATTGAGGTTATCGCTTCGATTTTTTCATCCGGGATGCTGGCGCGCAAGAATTTTTCCGCCGATTTCTTTGCCTGCGCCACAAGCATTGCCAGCCCGTTTGCGTTGTAAATACCGCGCTTTTCCGCTTGTAAGAGCAACTCCGTCCTTGCGGGGTTATACACCAGGTCTATTACCGCCTGGCATTTTTGAAAAATATCAAAATCCGCCAACGGCGAGACGCCGGTGTTGGGGTACATGCCGACGGGGGTTGTGTTTACTATGATCATTGCGTCGCGGTGATTAGCAATATTTTCATAATTATCCGTTCCGCTTCTGGATATGACTACTACTTCTTTTGCACCTGCATGCCGCAGCACAGCCTGTACGGTGAGCGATGAACCGCCGCTGCCTAAGACGATTGTTTTCCCGTCGGCGGGATTGGCGCCGGTCTTTTTTAACAAGTATTCAAAGCCGAAAAAATCTGTGTTATCGCCGTAAAGCGAGCCGTCTGTAAGCCTTATTAGCGTGTTCACGCTGCCAATGGCGCGCGCGGTTTCGGACAGGCTGCCGCAATACTCGACTACTGTTTTTTTGTAGGGGATGGTAACATTCAAGCCGTCAAAATCCCCGTGCCTTAGAAACGCGTCCAGTTCTCCCGGGGTTTTTTCATACAGGAGATATTCATAATCGCCCAATTCGGCATGGATCACAGGGGAAAAACTGTGGGAAAGGCGTTCGCCAAGCAGGCCGAACCGCAGCATCAAATCACCTCCGGGTTCATTATTTTCTCTTGTTCGGCGCGGCTTAGTTCAAACAGCAGGGAATATAGCGCGATTACTGCGGATTCGCGCCCCTTACCCGCTTTTTGGGACAGGTTATGCAGTATTTGACGTTCGCGGACCGGGTCGTGTACAGGCATATTGTTTTGCTTTTTGTACATAGCGATATCGGCGGAGACGTCCATCCGCTGCTGGAACAGTTTAAGCAAATCGTTATCGATCTCATCTATCCTATCGCGCAATTCTTGTATGTCCATAATAATGCCCTCTAAAATTATTTCATCGCGTCATATATTGCTATGGCGGCGGCTGCTTCCACACACACAACGGCCCGGGGGACGATGCAGGGGTCGTGCCGGCCGGTGACTTTCAGTGTTACCTCTTCCATGCGCGACAGGCTCACACTGTCCTACTCTATTGATATTGATGGGGTCGGTTTGAACGCGGCGCGGAAAACCAACGGCATGCCTGATGTTATGCCGCCCAATATGCCCCCGTGATGGTTTGTGCGGGTCTTTACGGCGCCTGCGCGTATTATGAAGGCGTCGTTGTTTTCAGAGCCACGTAACCCCGCTGCGGAAAAGCCGTTGCCAAACTCTACGCCCTTGACCGCCGGTATGCCGAAAAGTATTGATGCAAGCCGGTTTTCCATCCCATCAAACATCGGGGCGCCGATTCCGGCGGGCACACCTGTTGCGGCGCATTCGACTATTCCGCCGAGGGAATCCCCGTCCCGGCGCGCGTCTTCAATGGCTGCGAGCATACGCATTCCGGCGTCGAAGTCCAATACGGGAAAATCAGCTTCTTTCAAAATGCGCATATCGTCCGGACTGACGTCAACGGGGTCAAAAGCCCTGTCAGGTATCTTTCCGATCTGAGCGATATGCGCGGCAACGGTGATTCTTTCCCGCTGCAGAAGCTGCAGGCATATCCCGCCCGCCACGCACAGCGGCGCTGTAAGCCTGCCGGAAAATGAGCCGCCGCCGTTTACATCGTGCGCATCGCCATATTTGACATACGCGGTGTAATCCGCATGTGAGGGGCGCGGAATATCCCGCAAGTTGTCGTAATCCTGCGAATGCGTGTCCGTGTTCCGGATCACCGCCGTCAGCGGCGCGCCGCAGGTAATGCCGCCGACCAAGCCCGACAGGAATTCCGGTTCGTCCGGTTCACGCCGGCTGGTTGTATGCGCGCCCTGCCCCGGCATACGCCGCCGTATAAACGCTTTCAGTTTGTCGAAATCTATCGCGAACCCCGCGGGCAGCCCGTCAATACTCACGCCAATAGCGGGGGAGTGAGACTGCCCGAATATAGAGATTTTAATGTTGTTTCCGTATATAGACGCCATAGTATGATTACCTCACAATTCGATAACTATGCTCAACAACAATGGTTTGCGCCACGCTCAGCGCGTTAGGCTTCTATTTCGCATACGCCGCCCAGCGCCGCGCTGAAATCTTCGAAAAAGCCGGGGTAGGATTTCCGGACGGCTTGTGCGTCGCGGATGACGACTGGCCCGGTACACGCTGTGGACAGGACGGCGGCAGTCATGGCTATGCGATGGTCGCCGAAGGA
>Ga0123353_10005285_pt1 | contig 16896 bp, 14 predicted proteins | sample TergutLab28metaG_3_FD_92763 | JGI IMG/M metagenome (GOLD analysis project Ga0123353, IMG submission 92763) | Labiotermes labralis P3 segment gut microbial communities from Petit-Saut dam, French Guiana - Lab288 P3 | ecosystem: Host-associated > Arthropoda: Insects > Digestive system > Gut ...
CCCCGCCAGCGGGGGAGATTGTTTTGCCAATTCCCCCGCCAGCGGGGAAGAATTGAATCGCAAATATACACTTCCAAAAGGCGTTTGTCAAGGGGTGAAAAATTATAGCACCTCAAACTTTTTTCTTAATCACTTTTCAGGAATATTAAAAAAAATCAAAAAAAAATATATTTTCGCGGGCTTTTTGAAAGCATATTAAATTAGTAATAATCAAAACATAAAAAAATGAAATCTGTATCTATTAGCGGTTCTCTAAGAGAGAACGTAGGGAAAAAAGATGCGAAAACGCAACGCGCACAAGGGCTAATACCTTGCGTAATTTATGGCGGTAAAGAACAACTGCAATTTGTAGTTGAAGAAACACAATTTCGCCAACTGTTATTCACTCCCGAAGTGAAATATGTGGAATTGGAGGTTGGGAACAAAAAATATGAAGCCGTAGTACAAGCCACCCAATGGCATCCGATTACAGACCATTTATTACACGTTGACTTGTTAGAAGTAATTGAAGGAAAGCCAGTTATTATTGGTATTCCTGTGAAAATTACAGGCACCTCACCTGGTGTACTTCGTGGTGGTAAATTGGTGAAAAAATTGCGCAAAATAACGGTTAAAGGTAAATTGAAAGATATTCCCGAAGAGATTACCGTTGACATCTCAAACTTGGATATCAACGATATGATTAAAGTTGGAGATGTGTCGGTTCCAAATCTTACTTTTATAGAAAACCCCGGAACAATCATCGTGAATGTTGTGTCAACCCGCAATGTGGTAGAGGCGCATTAATTCTATTCAAATGAATATGTTTTCAGCTTTTCGCCACTCGTTTATCTCTTGCTGCTTTCTCTTTTTCCCATTCTCAATCTTCGCTCAATATACCGAAGCAGATATCTATATTTACATTGATACTTACAAAGAGATCGCTATAAAAAAAATGGCTGAGTATAAGATTCCGGCAAGTATTACTTTGGCGCAGGGGATTTTTGAAAGCGCCTGCGGAACAAGCAGACTGGCAACAGAAGCTAACAACCATTTCGGAATTAAATGCCATAAAGAGTGGCAAGGTGAAACTATTAAACACGATGACGACGAATTGCAAGAGTGTTTCCGTAAGTATAATGAAGTGGAAGAATCGTATAACGACCATTCTCAATTTTTAATTACACGACCCCGATATGCGAAACTCTTCACGCTCGATATTATGGATTATAAAGGTTGGGCGCGGGAACTGAAAACCGCAGGTTATGCCACAAACCCACAATATGCAGAAAGGCTCATCAGCTTGATTGAACGTTTTAATCTCGCAAAACAGGATACTATTTGTATCCAATTGTTCGGAGATAAAATAAAACAACAATAATTCTGTTTTCATATAGATAATTTCTGACAAAAGTGGCTCGAGATTCCTATTTCTTCAACCCTGATACTATGTCGTTTGAAAAAGCGAAATTGACCTTTTGGGGGCTTCTTAAAAGATTACTTTGGCTTTTTGCAACTGCAATTGCCTTTGCAACCTTCGTTCTTTGGATTGCATTTTATCTTTTTGATTCACCCCGTGAAAAAATGTTGCAAAGAGAAAATAATGAGTTAAAAGCACAATTGCAAATCGTTAATCAAAAATTGGAAGTAATGGATGTGGTGCTTGAAGATATTCAAGATAGAGATGACCAAGTATATAGAACTATTTTTGAAGCAGAGCCCATTCCTTTAGAAATTAGAAATCCGTGGTTTAATTTAAAAACACGATACGACTCTATTCCGATGAATGAAACTATGAAATTGCTCAAAAATATTGATCTGAGAACACAGGCATTGTTAATCAAGCTACACAAAGAGCATAAGTCTTTGGAAAACTTGATGCTATTAGCCGAAAATAAGAGCGATATGTTGGCGGCAATTCCTGCCATACGTCCCATAAAAAATATGTATAACGTAACCTCAGGATTTGGAATGAGAATACATCCTATTTTGAAAATATATCGCAAACATTCGGGTGTGGACATCACAGCGCCACGAGGAACACCCGTGTATGCGACCGCTGATGGGGTTGTTTCACGACAACAAACAGCCTCCGGTTATGGAAACACAGTCTTGCTTGAACACGGATACTCTTACCAAACTTTATATGGACACCTCTCTAAAAAAGCAGTTAAACCCGGACAAAAAGTAAAACGTGGCGAACTCATTGGATATGTGGGAAGTTCAGGACTATCGTTAGGCCCACACTTACATTATGAGGTGTGGAAAAACGGAACGCCTGTAAATCCCGTGCAATTTTTCACAAGCGATATTACACCCGAAGAATACAATGCGATCTTGGAATCTTCCAAAAAAGTGAATCAAGCTTTATCTTAATGCTGCAACCAATGAAATTTATAAAAATAAAACATTTCTGGAAAAACTTACGAAAATACTGGACCCATCGGTTTTGTCTTATTATTAGAAATGAAGAAAATCTGTCGGACGTATTTAGCTTAAAACTAACTCCAAGGAAAATTTTCGTTTTAGGCACCATCTCCGCGCTCCTCATTATTGTGGCAACCGCTTTTCTCATTGCTTTTACTCCTTTGCGTTTTTATGTGCCCGGTTATACAAATCCTATTGAATATAAACTATATAAACAAATGCTTGCGCGGGTGGATTCCATAGAAAAAATAAATGTTATCCACAAAGTATATTTAGATAATTTTTATAATATTTTAAATGACGCTGTGGCTTTTAAAGAGATGAATGAACCAATGGAGGGTGTCTCTGAAAAGAGAATTAAAGACAAAGAAAAAGCAGCGCAAGCCTTAAAGCATGTAAGTGATGCGGCAGAACAACTACTAATAGAAATTACAGATAGAACTGCTAAATCATATATTCCAATACTTCAAAATATTACATCTCCAACATTTGCTTTTACTATGCCGGCTTTAGGAATGATTACGAACTCGTTCTCTATTCAGGATAAACATTTTGGGATTGATATTGAAAATGAGAAAGGAACTCTCATCACTGCCATCGCAGACGGAGTGGTAATAAGTACAATTTTTTCAGAAAATGAGGGAAATACTCTTGTTATTCAGCACAGTGGAAATATCGTTTCTCAATATAAAAACTTAGACCTTATATTAAAAAATAGAGGAGTTAAGGTTAAATCCGGAGACCCGATCGCTACAATGGGAAACAAAGGAACTGAATTGCAAAATCCTTATCTGCATTTTGAAATTTGGTATAACGGTATGCCTATTAATCCTGTAGAATATTTTATTGGAAGTTAGTAAAAAAATATAAATTATTGTTAGATTAAAATGGAAAAAGAATTAACAGTTGGTACGAGAATAGATCACCAAAAATATGGTGAAGGTATTATTAGTAAAAATAACCCCTTAACTTATAAAGTTATTTTTGTAAGAGGCGGGGAAATAGAATTTTCAAAACTTAATGTACAATTTGATGTTTTAGAAGAAGTTGAAACATCTGAAGAGCAAAAACCTCTCATCAATATCAAAGAGATTGAAACGATGTTAAAATATGTGTTAGATAGGTTTAATGGGTTGGAATACAAGGTTGAACTTGGAAAAAAATGGCAAGGTGGCATGATGACTCTGCAACTTTCAAATAAAGACTTAAAGCCTAAAGAGATTCCCATTGAGGTCTTTTTCCATAAAATTGTAATGATGCGCGACAGATTGCGTGTGTTAGAGCAAAATATTAATAGCCATAACGGTTTGACTGATGAGGACAAAATAAATCTACAACAGTATATCACAAGATGCTATGGAACTATGACCACTTTCAATATTCTTTTTGATGAGAAAGAGGATTTTTTTATAGGATCGAAATTATAGATTGAATCTCAGTCTGTTAAAAACTATAAGCAATTCCAAGTCCAAAAATCTCCTGGAATTGTACCCTTCGTTTCGGTTTTCCGGGTTCATCAAATAAAACTTTATGATAATACTTTAAATTCGTGGTTAACGAAACGTTTAATACTTTTAAGAATTGATAGGTAATGATAAAATCCCAGTCCACATTGAAATTCCCGAATTTTTGATCGTTATCAGTATAAGGAGTATAAAGTTGCAACGTGGATAAAATTTTCATATTTTTAACGCCGTCGTACATTAGACCTGCTCTAAAGGTCATACCTAATGAAGCCGAAGCCGTTTTGTTTATGGGCACTCCAAAATTTGGGCGCAAGATCGAATCGGTGCAACTGGTTACCAAGCCTGCAAGAGGTGAATAGTATAAAGAAACCAACTCTTTCCACTTCCAGTTCACACCCGCAGAAAGCTCAGTATATGAAGGAGAAAGCCAATCTGAAATTATGGATCTGGTTGCATCGGAGTAATTGTAACCGGGCATATATTGCGATTTAAAAGTACCATTTGCCGCAACAAACCACATACTATTCACATGATCTCTCGGACTGATTTCATATCCGAACATGGTTTTGAAATTAATTTTATCATTTGCTTTTCTCCATTGATAATAGGAGAAGTCTGAGGAATAGATTACCCCAAAATCGGTATCAAGGTTGGTATCCCATGCAATTTTATTTTTCTTATAGTTTAAAGTTAAATTTGTGTAGGCAATTCCTGAAAAATTGCTATTCCCTCCGGCTGCCCAGTTCACAAGCTGTGTTTGAGAAATTTTAAGTCCTAACGTGCCGGAAAATTTCCAAAAATCTTTCCATTTTGGTGTTTGTAGCTCATCCGGATTGTTGGTAGCCGAAAGAGGCTCAATAGTTTCAGAACTCGTTACAGGCAAATCGGATTGACTGATAGCCGCCACTTCTTTATCCTTACTTTTCTTTTTTTGAGCAAAACAAAAGGAAGTGATGCTTAAAATACATAATAAAATTAAGATTTTTTTCATATTAACATATTTAAAGTTTAAAAGTATAATCAAATCACCTAATCATCTCATCATCTCATCACCTAATCATCTCATCTTATCTATTTAGCTTGTGATAGGTTCTCCACCATCGTTCAGGAATGTTATCTTTACAAGCTGTATCGAAATCGTTTTTAGAACACGGCAAAAAATATTTTTTATCTTGCTGTGTTTTAATGTGAAAAAAAGGAACTTCTATCCACCATCTTCCGGTTTTTTTACTTTGATAAAAGATCAACTCGCTCAAAGCATTCGTAACAGGTACCACGTGCTTAAAATATTGCTCATGATCTTTAAACCAGATGTCGTTTTTTCTGTGAGTAAAACCCTCGATGAAATACCAAAGAATTTGTGCAATAAGTTGTGAAGTAATTGTATTATAATCGAGTAGAGGGTTATATTCATAAATACCGAAAGAAGATAGTTTATCGCTCAAACCTGCAAACAGGGCGATTTGGCAAATTTCTTCTCCGTAAAAACCATTTACAGAAGCATTTGCATTTCCTGGTGCATCGCTTTGGCGCACAACAGAGATATCTAAAGCCAGCATCTCCGCATTGCGAACGATTGGCTCAATTTCATCCATATCTTTTCGCAAAAGACCTACACGATAGGTCTCGAAAAACAATTGCTTCATCAACTCAATATCCTCCCGACTATTCAAATAGGTTTGGTATCCAATATTAGAATAATTAAGCAGATAATTAGGCTGTTGTAACACTATTTTATTCAAATATCCATTTGATGTGATCTGTTCTTTTTCATTTCCCAAATCTAATTTTGAATCAACGGAAACAATATTTACAATTTTTTCTAATTTATTATATGCCTGATAATTCGCAAAAGCCAAGTCGTTGCTACCTCCCAAAATAATTGGGATAACCTTCTGTTCTAATAAATAAGCAATTATATCGGAAAGAATTGTATAGGTGTCTTCCACTGTTTTACCAATAATTAAATTTCCCAAATCTAAAATAGAGACTTCATTTTTCCAGTAAAAGAGTTTATAAAAATCTTTTCTTATCTCATCGGGAGCAGATTTTGCATCTTCATTATTTGTTGAATATCTTGCTTCAGGGACTCCCAAAATGGCAATATCAATATTCGACAGGTCGGGTTCATTCTCTTTAGAAGAAAACCAGATACGACTCACTAATAGTTGTGGGTTAATACTCTTTCCTTCAGGGAAATAAAGATTCGCATCAACGGGTTCAAGAAAAGGGAGGAGTACCATTTTATTTTTTTCTAGTAAAACGTTTTTTTGCGGTAGGTTGTGTTTGTGCAATAATAGAAGCTACATCCTGATATGTAAGGTGTTCGGACTTCATATCTTTCGGAATTTTAAAATTATCTACTCCATTGGTAATATATGCGCCATATCTTCCATTAACTACCTTAATATTTTCATCTTCTTGAAATGAAAGTAAAATATTTTTAGTATTAACATTATTAATTTGTTGAATAGCTTCTTCTAAAGAGATAGTAGCTGCAGTAGATCCTTTTTCCAACGTAATATTATGGTTATTGAATTTAATATAAGGGCCATACTTGCCCACCACCACAAGCACTTCGTGTTCATCATATTTTCCTAATAGTCGTGGTGCGCGGGCTTCGTCTTGCTTTGCTTTTTGTTCAATCAGTTTTTGTGCAGTTTCGAGATCAATATCAAGCGGATCCATATCTTTTGGGATAGAAACATATTCATCTCCATACTTAATGTAAGCTCCAAAACGTCCTACTGCAACAATAACGGAACAATCCTTATAAGTTCCCAAAGTTTTAGGGAGATTAAAAAGTTCTAACGCTTCTGAAAGCGTTATTGATTCAATAGATTGTGTTTTTTTAATTCGGGCATATTTAGCTTTGCTGTCTTCGTAGTTATCGCCAATTTGAATCATAGGTCCGTATTTTCCTAGTCGAGCATAAACATTCTTTCCTGTGGGGTCTTGTCCTAAAAGGCGTTCTCCGCTTGCTTTTTGAGAGTGTGAAATAGCTTTTTTAATAGATTCGTGAAAATCTTTATAAAATTGGTGTATCATTTTTTGCCATGTAATAGTGCCCTCAGCAATATCATCGAACTCTTTTTCAACTTGAGCGGTAAAACCGTAATCCATAATAGTTTCAAAATGATTTTGCAGATATTCATTCACTACAATTCCGATGTCGGTGGGAAAGAGTTTGTCTTTTTCAGTGCCATATTTTTCTTTAGAAAGAGATTCTGTTATTATATTCTCTTTCAGAAGCAGTTGAACATAATTTCGTTCTTTACCGGGGCGATTTTCTTTCACCACATATTCTCTTTTTTGAATGGTAGAGATTGTTGGGGCATAAGTAGAGGGGCGGCCGATTCCTAATTCTTCCAATTTTTTCACTAATCCGGCTTCGTTAAAACGCAAAGGAGGTTGTGCATATTTTTGGATTGCTTTAATTTCTAACACATTTAATAATTCGCCTTGCACTACCGGAGAGATTAATCCTACCGTTTCATCTTGTTCATCATCATTTGATTCAATATACACTTTCAGGAATCCGTGAAAGAGAATTACTTCGCCGGTAGCCACAAATTTTTCTTCACGATTAAAGACAGGGATATTGATAGTTGTTTTTTCGGTAAGAGCATCACTCATTTGCGAGGCGATAGTTCTTTTCCAGATCAGTTCGTATAAACGTTTAGCGAAAGCATCGCTTGGAACAGAATGGTTTTCCATATTTGTGGGACGAATTGCTTCGTGCGCTTCCTGTGCCCCGCGTGTTTTGGTAACATATTTTCGGGTTTTTGAATATTCGGCGCCGTAAAGTTTTTCAATCTCCTGTTTTGCAGAAGCCAATGCCAAATTGGAAAGATTTACCGAGTCGGTACGCATATAAGTGATATAGCCTGCTTCGTAAAGTTGTTGCGCAATGATCATGGTTTTGGAAACAGAAAACCCTAATTTTCTTGCAGCTTCTTGTTGTAAAGTTGAGGTTGTAAACGGGGGCGCCGGAGATTTTTTACCGGGGTTTTTTTCTATAGACGACACTGCAAAAGAGGAACCCTTACAATCATTTAAAAATGATAGCGCCTCCTCTTTTGTGTCAAATCTTTTGTTCAACTCTGCCTCTAGTTCATTATTTTTATTTAGTTCTGATTGAAAATGCCCTACTACTTTATAGTTTGATGAAGACTGGAAGTGATTGATGTCTTTTTCTCTTTCAACTATCAATTTTACTGCGACCGACTGTACGCGGCCTGCGGAGAGTTGAGGTTTTACCTTTCGCCAAATCACGGGGGAGAGTTCAAAACCTACCAATCGGTCTAAAATTCTACGAGCTTGTTGAGCGTTCACAAGGTCTATATCCAGCCGGCGAGGGCTTACCAGCGCTTTTTCAATCGCTTGCTTTGTAATTTCGTGAAATACAATACGTTTTGCTTTTTCAATAGGAATATGGGCAGCTTCTAAGAGGTGCCACGAAATAGCTTCTCCCTCACGGTCATCGTCGGTAGCTAACAATACCTCATTGGCTTCTGCAGCCATCTTTTTTATGTCGGCTATCAATTTCTTTTTGTCCGGCATAATTTCATAATGAGGTTCAAAATCCTTAAGTACACTGATTCCCAGCTCTTTTTCGGGAAGGTCGCGCACATGTCCTTTACTTGAGATCACGTCATATTCTTTCCCTATAAATTTTTGGATAGTTTTTGCTTTTGCCGGAGATTCGACAATAATAAGATTTTTACTCATACTTTTAGTTGTATTAATAAAGAGTGTTTATTTAAAAAAATTTGGCGGCAAAAATATAATTATTTTGAAAGTTTTTTTGTTGGAGTGTAAAAAGTCTAAAACTTTTTGCAGCATGAAATTTCACAGACACATCTATTTTTTGATATTTTTTGCTAAAAGCTCAATGATGTATATGGTAAAAATTCCTAGAATGCAGTAAGCAATGGCTATCAAACACGTTGTATTCATTTGTGGAAGATTCCATTCGAAAGCAGTTATTACCTCTTTGGTGCCAAATGTTTCGGTAATTGATTCTTTCCATGGCCACAATGTTCCCAGCGAACCTAAAATAAAGCCGGTAAGAATTGCGGTAGTGGGATTACGAAAGCGTTTCAGCAGCCACGACAAGAAATGAGAAAATGGAATTATTCCAACAATTGCTCCCACAATAAACGGTATCAGGATGTCGAATCTCAAATAGTTAATAGAGTCAACCATAATCAGGCGATAGTTTCCCATCAGAACAAGCACGAAAGCGCCGCTTGTTCCGGGTAGTATCTTACAACATATTGCAATAGCTCCGCAAATCATCAGATAGAAAAAGTTTTCATTTTCCACCGCAGGAGTGGCTATAGAAATGTAGGCAGCAATAGTGGTGCCGAATAAAAAGAACGCAATATCTCTGATGCGCCATTTTATTGTTTTTCCAAGAAAAAAAACCGAAGCGAAAACCAATCCAAAGAAATATGCCCAAATATAGGTAGGATAATCGCGGAAAAGAATTTCAAATAGTTTTGCTAATGAAACAATGGCTACCACATTTCCAACCACTACGTTGATGAGGAAAAACAGGTCGGTATGTCGTGCAAATTCTCGAAAATTACCTTTCAGCAGCATTTTAGTTGCTGATATATCGAACGATTTCAACGAATTAATGATTCGTTCAAAAATACCTGTAATCATTGCAATTGTACCTCCCGAAACGCCCGGTATTGCATTTACTGCACCCATTGCTAGCGATTTGATGAATACGATTAACGGCTCTCTAGTCCACGTTTTGTTTTTCATAATTAAAATTATCCGTTCATAAAGAGAAGAAACTCTTCATTATTTTTTGTTTTTTCCATTTTATCTTTAATAAACTCCATTGCTTCAATGGTATTCATGTCGGCTAAGTGGTTTCTCAGTATCCATACCCGTTGCAGTGTTTCGGTAGCTTGTAGCAGGTCGTCGCGGCGTGTACTTGAGGCAACAATGTCCACAGCAGGATATATTCTTTTGTTAGAGAGGCGGCGATCTAATTGTAGCTCCATATTGCCTGTTCCTTTAAATTCTTCAAAGATCACTTCATCCATACGGGATCCTGTTTCGGTAAGAGCGGTAGAGATAATAGTAAGGGAACCTCCGTTTTCGATATTTCTTGCTGCTCCGAAGAACCGTTTAGGTTTTTGCAGGGCATTTGCTTCCACGCCGCCGGAAAGCACTTTTCCGGAAGCAGGGGCTATAGTATTGAAAGCACGCGCCAAGCGGGTAATGGAATCTAGCAAAATGCAGACATCGTGTCCACATTCTACCATACGTTTTGCTTTTTCCAAAATAATATTGGCAATTTTCACGTGGCGTTCTGCCGGTTCATCAAAAGTAGAAGAAACCACTTCAGCCCTCACGCTGCGTTGCATATCGGTAACCTCTTCGGGACGTTCGTCTATCAATAAAATGATAAGATAAATTTCGGGATGATTGGCAGAAATGGCATTCGCTATCTCTTTCAATAATACTGTTTTACCTGTTTTAGGCTGGGCAACAATCAATCCGCGCTGCCCTTTTCCGATAGGAGAGAACAGATCTATAACCCGAGTGCATATATTAACACCGGCGTGCCCAGTAAGCCTGATTTTTTCATCTGGAAACATGGGAGTTAAGTAATCGAAAGGAACGCGGTCGCGAATCTCTTCCGGTAGTTTACCATTGATACGATCTACTTTTGTAAGCGGAAAATATTTTTCTCCGTTTTTGGGCGGTCGAATCATTCCTTGAATCGTATCTCCATTCTTTAATCCGAAAAATTTTATTTGAGACATAGAAACATACACATCATCAGGAGAGGGCAAGTAATTATAGTCTGAGGAGCGTAAAAAACCACATTGTTCGTTGGTCATTTCCAACACCCCTTCAGTCATTACGCTGCCGTCAAATTCAGAGTTTGCAACTAAATTCCACCATTCATCCTGCAAAGAAGCGGGGTCCTCTTTCTTATGATAAGGTATCGGGGCTTCTTCAGCCGTCAGATCATGCGAATCATTCAGTTGATATTTATGTACAGGTTGTTCCTGTTCCACAATCTCCTCTTCCTCCTCAACTTCTTTTTGAACATCAATTTCATCTTGTGCGATGATGGGGAGTTCCATTTCATCAATCGGATTATCTTCTAAAAAAGAATCATCACTTAGCATCAAATCGTTAATTAAAGAAACATCAAGTTTTTTCTCAAAGTTTTTTTCTTTTTGCTCTTTTTTTTCCTTTTCAACAGGCATCTCATTTTCTGTGAGAACTTCTGCAGGAAAATTGAATGTTACCAAAGGCTGTTTAACAGGATCTTTGATCTTCTTTTTTCGACCTCTTTTTTTCTTGGCAGTAAAAACCTCGCCATTCGTAATTTTAACTTCATTTGAAGTTGCCAAAGGCATTTTTTCTACGTATGAAATACGTTTGCGTTTACGCTGACCTTCTTCAGGATTCTCCATAAAAATAAATTATTGTAGAATAAATGTAATGTGAAACTGTTTTGTAATTGCCTCGCAAAGCTACTTGCTTAAGGCTTGAATTGTGCGGCAAAAATATATTTTTTTTTGTAATGCAGAAAAACAAAAAATCAACGAGAAAAACTATCTTTGCCGCTTCAAAAAAAAAGGATGTTTCGAACGTTTTTTTTCATCACACTGCTAAGTCTATTCCAATTGTCATTAGTGGCAAATGATCTGTCAGCAACAGAAGGATTTAGAGCAGATGAATATTTTATGGAACATATTTCCGACAGTTACGGATGGCACATTACAGAGGTTATGGGCAAAGATATTACGATTCCGCTGCCCATCATTCTGTTTGATCAGGGAAAGTTGGTTTGTTTCATCTCTTCAAAATTTCATCAAGGAAAAGCCGCTTACCGAGGATATGCCCTTGGTTTTACCAAAGATTCAAAAGGTAAGATAGTTAAACTGCAAGGCAATGACGCTTGTTTTACAGGTACATTAGAACCAAATAAAGAGTATATTTGGAGTTCCGTTTTCTTCGATATCTCTATTTCAAAAAACGTGTGCTCTTTATTTATAAGTATCATTTTGCTCTGTTGGATATTTTTATCTGTAGCAAAAACTTACAAGAGAAATCCCAATAAACCTCCGAAAGGGATGCAAGGCTTGACGGAGATTGTAATTCTTTTTGTAAGAGATGAGATTGCTATTCCTTTAATTGGGAAAGATGTATATCACAAATATTTACCCTATTTGCTAACCCTGTTTTTCTTTATTTTGTTAAACAATTTAATGGGCTTGGTTCCTATTTTTCCCGGAGGCGCAAATGTTACCGGAAATATTGCAATTACGCTGATTTTGGCGTTGATTACTTTTTTTATCGTTTCATTCTCTGCAAATAAAAACTATTGGATACACATTGTCAATTCTCCCGGCGTACCGTGGTGGCTTAAATTCCCACTGCCGCTTATGCCTTTTATTGAGCTGATTGGAGTAATTACTAAACCATTTACTCTAATGATTCGTCTATTTGCCAATATGTTAGCCGGTCATATAATTATTCTCGGATTCCTTGCATTGATATTTATTTTTGGAGCCATTTCCCCAATAGCAGGCTATTTAGTGTCCCCTGTCTCTATATTCTTCTACGTCTTCATGGGTGCTATAGAAATATTGGTGATTTTTATACAGGCATTTATATTCACATTACTTACAGCTCTTTATATTGGAATGGCAGGAGAAAGCAGTTAAAATAATACTCTCGTAGAGAGCACACCATGTTTTGATGATATTTTTTTCTGTAGTAATTAAAAAAAATGTTTTTTTGCACTTAAATTATTAATAAAAACCTAAGAATTATGAATTACAAGATTATCTTCTTTCCTTTATTTTTTTTATGTACTTATATCAATGTTTCTTCGCAAAATTATGTTTTTACACAAGAAAAGTTAGCGCTCACAAAAATTGAATCTCCATCTTTTATCATCTCTTTTGATTATAATCAATATGGACAAGTTGCCTCAGAAACAAGAATAGGAGTTGGCAATGAATATATTAACTATAAATTTGAATACGAATATGATGATGAGGGTAATATTATTCTGCTTACAAAAACCGATCCCAATCTTATACATAAAGAAGAAAATGAATATAATGCAGATAATCAAATTGTAGTTAAAAAAATTTATGAAGACTATGGTACAGGCTTCAAATTTCTTGAACAGTATTTCTACACCTATCAAGATACTTTACTTCAAACGGTTCTTAGACAAAATATCTCTCCAAACGGACCTCTCAATAGCATCAAACAAGAGTTTACTTATAATAAAGAGTCTCAACTTAAACATATTGCAAAATCAGACTGGGTAATGGGGAATTGGTTGCATACCGAAATATTTGAACTTGAATATAATGAATCGGGAGATATTTTGTACTATTCTTTTGAACTATTATATACAGGTGACGAATTTGTGAAAATTGGACGCTATCGTTTTAAATATAATGATGAAAATGGATTAACAGAGCGTACTTATCATAATGGCATGGGTTCGGAATGGAATCCTAAAGAATCTAACAGATACAGGTTCTATTATGAAACTTTAAAAGAAGATGAAAATCTCTTATTTCCAAATATCTATCAATTCGACGAGCTAAATTTTAATTGGTTTTCCCCTAACAATAAATTAATTAAAGATGATTATTGGCTTACCGATTGTGGCGGATCTATCTATTTTGTAGAGTCTGCAATCTATTCCTATAGAACAATCACTATTACTACAAATTTAGAAGTTATACTAAGTAATAATTCTCCTCTACACATCTACCCGAACCCCACGACGGGAGAATTGATAATTAATAATGAACAATTAACTATTAATAATGTGGAGGTTTTTGATATTTATGGTAAATGTCACCTGTCACGCGTCAAGTGTCTCGAACCGTCTGTCGCCTGCCACGCGTCACGCGTCACTCTCAACATTTCTCACCTCTCTTCCGGGTTTTACTTTGTAAAAGTATCTACAGAAGCAGGAGAAGTTATTAATAAAATATTAAAACAATGAAAACACGACACTTTTTTTTTGCAACTGTTATGCTGTTATTCATGGCAAATTCTTCTGCGCAATATGGAGGAGAAACAGGCCCGCTCACATGGAGTCTAAACGTAAATACTCGCACACTTACTATTTATGGAGAAGGCGAAATGCCTGATTATGATAAATTTGAAAATACTTACGCCCCTTGGTATTTTGCTAAAGATTTTATTAATATCGTTATTATTGAAAATGGAGTTACATGTATTGGAAATAAAGCATTTTATTCTTGTGAAGAACTGACTTCAATTTTCATTCCATCTTCTGTAACAAGAATTGGGAGGATTGCTTTTAGTTTTTGTTTCAATCTCTCTTCAATTTCAATTTCTGATAGGGTTACAAGTATTGGTAATATGGCATTTTTGGGGTGCTACAATCTTTGTTCAATTTATATCCCCGATGGGGTAACGAAAATTGGAAGTCAGGTTTTTTCATTTTGTAATAGTCTGATTTCTATTGATGTTGATCCTGAAAATAGTAATTACTCTTCCGAAAACGGAGTTTTGTTTGATAAAACTAGAACTACCTTAATTTGTTGTCCTGGAGGGAAAAAAGGTAATTATATTATTCCATACGGTGTAACAGCAATCGGAGATGAAGCTTTTTTTTATTGCAAAGATCTTACTTCTATTACCACTCCATTGAGTGTAATAAAGATAGGAGATAGGGCTTTCTCTAATTGCGATACTCTTATTACTATTAATATTCCAAACCAGGTATCATATATTGGCGAGGAAGCTTTTGCCTTTTGTTCAAATTTGGCTTCAATTAATATTCCAAACCGGATAACAAAAATTAATAAAAGGGCTTTTTTTTTATGTAGCAGCCTATCTTCAATAGTCATTCCACAAAACGTATCTCATATTGACGATGAGGCATTTTTTGGATGTGGTAACGTAACTTCTCTTACAATTCCGTGTAGTATAAAAAATTATGGATTCAGGTCGCTGGCAGGTCTCTATAAATTGTCTATATTTACCAATCTTAATCCTGCTCCCTCTCCCGTGAGTAGCTGTGTTTTTTCTGAGAGCGATTATTGTACTTTTTATTACGACAATTGTAAGTTGAGAGTCCCTTCAAGCGCGGTTACTGTTTATAAAAATACATGGGTGTGGAACAGCTTTGATATTGAAGAGGGTGGAATATTGGTAAATCCAATTGTAAATAATATCAATTCTGGCTTTACCTTAGGTGCCGGACTCTACAAAGTTGATACTACTGTTACCGTAATGGCTTTTGCATTTCCGGATTGTAGATTTATTAATTGGACAAAAAACGGTAAAGTGATCTCTACTGAAAACTCATACACTTTTACTGTAACAGAAGATGTGGAATTGGTTGCTAATTTTGAAGGCAATGTAGGAATTTCAGACCCCAGACTCGTTCCCCAACTACACATCTATCCGAACCCAACAAAGGGAGAATTAACAATTAACAATGAACAATTAACTATTAATAATGTTGAAATTTTTGATATTTATGGAAGAAAATTATCAGCTCATCATCTCATCACCTCATCATCTCATCATCTCATTAACATTTCGCACTTTTCGGCAGGGCTTTACTTTTTTAAAATATCAACAGATGCAGGGATGGTGGTAAAGAAAGTGGTAAAACAATTAACAATTAAGAATTAACGATTAAGAGATATTTAACTACTTTATACCTAAAATTTTAAACCTAAAACTTTAAGCCTTAACTATTTATATATGAAAACTTTTTTTTCGATAAACCGGAGTCAATTCTTCTTTTTGTTTTTTATTATCTGCCTTTTATTATCTTGTCAAACAGAGATTGATGTAACTGTTCCTGAGTATTACAATAAAATTGTGGTGGAGGGATATATTGAAAATGGTGCTTATCCTATGGTTTCTTTGTATAGGAGTGCGCCCTATTTTTCGACAATGTCATTGGCATATTTGATGGATTCGATAATAATTAGAGATGCCAAAGTTTTTGTTTCATCAAGTAAGGGGGATACTCAAGAGCTTTTTTTGACGACCTCACCGAAAGCACCTTTATTTTTAGCTTATACTACGGATTCCGGGTTCAAAGGTGAATTAAACACATCATATTCATTGCGCATCGAATGGAATGATAAGGTTTACACTTCAGAGACCCGCATATTAACTCCATACTATTTAGATAGTGTGTATTTTGCTCCAACTTTCGGACATACAAAGATAGACTCCGTAGCCAATTTACGCATTGCCATGACGGATGATGGCGCACCTGATAATTATTACCAGTTTCAAGTAAAGATTCATTGTAAAGATTTTACGGACAGGCTTTGGGTTTCTACAATTCCTGCGGCTTTTGACAACTCTCCGTTTAAAGGAGTCTCTTTTAACTACGAGATAGTTCGCGGCACACCTTCCACTATTTTTATGCCGGAGATGACTGAAAGGGAGCGTCGTAGTTATATGCGAGGCAATTATAGAATAGGCGATACAGTGTATTTAAAATGTTCACGTTTAGATGAATCCGGTTTTCGTTTCTGGCAAAGTGCCGGAGGAGAGATTACTTTCGGGCAAAACCCATTCATGTCGCCCACTCCTATTATTTCCAATATCAAATGCAGCACGGGCGAGAAATGCCTGGGTGTATGGTGCGGCGCAGCAGTAAATGAGATAATGTTGATTTTAGATTCCACTACTACCAAAGCCTCCGCTACCCCTTTCCGTTTCAGATAGATTCTCTACCTGATTCCAAGTGATTTTTTCATATTTTGAAATCACCATTTGTGCTATTCGGTCGCCGTTTTCTATTTTAAACGACTCATTAGAAAGATTAATAAGGATCACTTTTACTTCTCCGCGATAGTCTGCATCAATAGTTCCGGGTGTATTCAGTACTGTAATCCCGTTTTTTATTGCCAATCCGCTTCTTGGGCGTACTTGTGCCTCATAGCCTCCGGGTACCTCAATAAATAACCCGGTAGGAATTAATGCACGCTCTAATGGCTGCAAAACA
>Ga0123353_10005286_pt1 | contig 16895 bp, 12 predicted proteins | sample TergutLab28metaG_3_FD_92763 | JGI IMG/M metagenome (GOLD analysis project Ga0123353, IMG submission 92763) | Labiotermes labralis P3 segment gut microbial communities from Petit-Saut dam, French Guiana - Lab288 P3 | ecosystem: Host-associated > Arthropoda: Insects > Digestive system > Gut ...
AATCGTTCACGGCGAACTCCACGAACACCAGATCGCACCCGCGATGGATCAAATCGCGCTGCGCACGAAACACCGCCAACTGGCTCCCCGTGGCGCCGATGCCCGCGTTCTCGACGATCAGCCGCACGCGCGGATAGTGTTCGTTAAACCAGCCCGCCACCGGCTCGGGCCAGTTGTACGGCACCATCCCCGTCGTGATCGACCCGCCGATAAACCCCACCGTCACCCGCCCCCCCGCCAACGCCCGACGCGTGTTCGCCAACGCGCCACGGTACTGCTGAATCTGCATGATCGCTCCCTGTGCAAAAAAATTCGAAATCCGAAGCGCGAAATTCGAAACAAATCACAAACGACCAATCTCAAAACCCAAACGGCGACGCCACACGCCTTGGAACGAAACATGACGTCATACGTCTTCGCAAAGACCGAGCGGGAGCGGAGTAACGGATTTAAGGATTCCCCGATGGAACAATGGTTCCGTTTCTGTAATCCTTATAATCCGTGAATCCGCGTAATCCCGCTCGGTCTTTGCGAAGACGTACAACACAACACCTGGCGACAAAACGTACGGCGTCACCGTTTGGAGTTGCGAATTTCCGCCGTTACTCGTATACGCCGAGAATCATGGATTTGATTTTCTCGCTGGGCAGGTTCATGGCGCCCAGGGCGGCGGCGGCGGCTTGGCGGAGTTCCTTGCTCGCCGAGGCGTCGTTGACGATTTCCACCACGGAGGCGGCTTGATCTTCGGTGGACTGGTTGCCGAACTTCTTGACCGAGTTCGTCAGCGCCTCGAAGGCCGCCACGCGGACGGCTTCGTCACCGTCCTTGACCGCCAGCGTCGCGATCCCCTGCTGCGCCCTGGCCGAACCCAGCACCGACAGCGCCTTGGCCGCCGCCGACTGGACCTCCGCCCGGCTGTCGCCCACCGCCAGCAGCAAGCCGGCCTCGGCGCGGGCAACGTCGATCACCGCGTTGTTCGTCAGCCCCAGCAGATACACCGCCTGCGCCGCCTGCACCGCCCACGAACTGGCGCTATCCTCTGAAACGGCCCCGCCAAGCTCCATCGCTTCCTTCAGCGCCACCGACACCGGCTCGGCCTTGATGTCCTTAAGCACCACGGAGTACTTGTCCCGCTTGGCGAACGCGGCGAATTCCTGCGACGTGTCCGCCGCCACGATCGGAATGCCCGCCAGCAGCGGGTCCTGCCGCAAGGCACGGGCCACCTGCATCGCCGAGGGCTCGCGACCCACGACCACCGCGTCCACGCCCGCCGAAGCGCGAATCGCCTCGACCGCCTTGGAGATGTCCGGCTGGTCGATCACATCAAACCCCGCCGCACGAACCGCGTCCTTCAACGGATTGCGGACCGCCTCGTCGGCGACAACCACCACGGCCACCTTCTGACCCGTCTGACGCAACGCCTCGCTCAGCACACTGGGCACCAGGTCGCGGCCCGTGAATTTGTCGGTGGGCAACGAATTGGCCAACGCGATGGCCGCCTGGAAGCGGACCTGGCGGTCGGAGTTCGACAGGGCCTTGATCAGCGGCCCGACGTCGCGGGAGTTGCCCACGAGGCTCTGGGCGCCGACGGTCTGCGACAGGGCTTTGATCGCCCCGATCGCGACCGCCGAATCATTGTCCTTCAGCGCCCGCGCCAGAACGTCCTGGAGGTACTTGGCGCTGCTGGCGAGGGCGTAGAACTCCGCGGGCATCGCGGCCGAGCCCATCGTCGGGTCCTTCGCGTCCTTGGGCAGGTTGGCTTCGCGACGGAGATTCGCCGCCAGCCACAACGAGACGGCCTTGAAGTACGTTCCGTCGTTCTTGAGCGCCTCACCGGCCATCCGCATCGCGTAGACGTCGGAGAAAATCGCCGTGGGGACGGGTTTGAAGGTCAAGCCGTTGCCGGTCCAGTACCACACGTTGGCGGTTTCGAATCGGCTGTCGGCCTGGAGGGACTGATTGCCCGCGTAATACGCCTCGGCCAGTTCGTAGTACAGGTCTGCGGGCGTTCGGTTGCTGGCCGACTTGCCCTTGATGATGGTCAGTGCCCGCTCGGCAGCCTGCTTCACCGAATCCTGCACGCCCGGACGCAACGCCAACTCCCGAAGGGCCGGCGCCGAGTGCGGATATTCGATCTGCGCCAGGGCATCGACCACCGCCTTCTGGAGGTTCGGGTCGTCGCTCTTGAGCACTTCGCTCAGCGGGCGGACGGCCGTCTTGCCCATGTGGGGCAGCACGTTCCGCAACCGCTCGAAGATGATGGCTTCCTTCGCGTCCTTCCGGTCGCTGGCGAGGTAGCTCACCATGCGCTGAACGATCAGCGGCATGGCGTATTCGCCGCTCTCGACGAGGCGGCTCTTGTTCAGTTCGTACGCCCGGACGCTGTCGCCCAGGCCGTTGATGGCCTGATTGATCGCGTCCACGCTGGCGCGCTGGTCCTGGTACCCTTCCTCGATCATCTTGCGAAGGGAGGCAATGGTGCCGGAGAGCCCTTCGAGCTTTTCGCCGCGGTTGAACATGGCGTCCCACCGGTCGCTCTTGCGGAGCGCGGTGAGGCGGTACAGTTCCGCCGGTTTGTTGGCGTTAAGGAGCGCCTGCCCGTAGCTCCGGGCGGCGACGGAGTTGGCGACGTCGATGTAGCTGAGGAACTCGAACCACTGGTCCTCCAGGGTTCCCTTGACCTCGGCCGATCCCGAGTCGTCGCCCTCATCGTCGGCGTCCGCGTCGGCGTCTTCGTCATCGTCGCCGTACGACGTGACGCCCGCGTCGTCATCGTAATCGTCGTCATCGTACTCCTGGGCGAACACCGCCGTCGAACCCAGGCACAACACCAAACCCACGAGCAACGCCAGAAGACCGTGACGATTCATCATTACGCTTACTCCCACGAAAGGTACCATTGGCGAACCATGCAACCACATCGCACGCAAGGCGTAACGCCGAACCACGCGGCGGGTGGCCATCGAATGCACGGGCACTACGCCAACACGTGCGTCGATTATAGAACGCCCGGAAACACTGTCAACAAAATCCGGCAATTTCTTTGTTATGTTGTACACCAGCACGGGGGGGCAATACAAGCGCCAAGCGCGGAATTTCGAAATTCGAATTTCGACGTTCGAAGTCCCCCTCGCGAAATCCGAAACAAATTCACCGGTCCGGCGCGTCGGAACAATACACCCCCGGCGGCGGATCGTTCGGGGAATCCAATTCCATCTGGGTTTCCGCCTCGGACCGTTGCTCGAACGTTTCGTCCGTCTGGGCGGCCGCGACGGGCGGCGAATCGGGCGCGGGCGAACCCTCGCCCGCCGGCACAGCCTCGCCCGCCGACTCGACGGCGACGGACTCGTTGACCGCGGATTCGCTGGCGGCGGACGCGGGTTTGGACTTGAACGCGTCGCGGGGGGCCTTGAGTTCCTCCACACGGGGCAGGTCCTCCAGGCTGCCCAGGCCGAACACGTCCAGGAAGCGACGCGTCGTTCCGTACAGCATCGGTCGGCCGATCACTTCGGCGCGCCCGACGATTTTCACCAACTGTTTTTCCATCAGCGTGCGAAGAATTTCGCCGCTGGCGACGCCGCGGATCGCTTCGATGTCCGCCCGAAGAATCGGCTGGCGGTACGCGATGATCGCCAGCGCCTCCAGCCCCGCCTGCGACAGTTTGTTATCGCCGCGGGTCTTGCTCAGCCGCCCCAGCACGTCGTGATACTCCGGCAGCGTCATCATTTGATACCCGCCGCCGATTTCCTCGATGCGGAAACTGCACCCCATCCGCTCGTATTTTTCGTTGAGGTCCCTGACGGCCTGGCGGACGATTTTCACGCCCGGCAACTGGGCGATCTGCGACATCCGGGCGGCCGGGAGGGGCGAATCGGTCGTGAACAAAATCGCTTCCACCAGAGCGGCCGGTTCCCGAAACGCCTCGGTCTCGCCCGCCTCGGACTGGGCGTCGTCTTCGATCTGGGCATCGACGAAGGCTTCGGCGACCTCCCGCGCGTCGGCGGAGTCCTCGGAGTCTTCGGAGTCCTCAGGGTCCTCGACGGATTCCGCCAAGGCCTCATCGGCCGGCCGATTCGACGAAACCGGCCAATCGAACTCGTCCGACTCCGCCGCCGTCACCGCCGGTTCGGCCGGCGACTCGTCGGTCTGCGATTCGACCACCGGCGCCGATTCGTCCGCCGGCAGACTCTCTTGTGGGTCCGTATGGGTTTGCTGCTCATCCAGATTGGTTTGCTGTTCGTCCACGTTCCGTCCTGTCCCTCGCCGCGGGCGAAACCCGCGATGTTCTCAACGAAAAATCAACACCTCACCATTAGCATAACACCCGCCAATCATTTCGCAAGCAGACATTCGAACTTCGCTTATTTCGCCGGTTTCGTGGTGGGATTTGTCGCCGGCGTGGCGGTCGTGTCCGGCCCGAGGGAGACGTTTTTGAACGTCACCTCCCGGATCGGCCGCGTGCGGAACTTGAACAGTTTGATCTCCGATTGCGGCGCGTAGAACTGGAAACGCGCCTTCTCGCCCTCGCCGGGGCTGGTGCCGGAACTTCGCCGGCTGGGGGTCAACTCGCGGCCGTCGAACATCACCGCGAGAACTTCAAACTGCATTTGCAAGACCACGTCGTATTCGCGAACCGTGCGGAGGGTCGTACGAACATCCCCCACCTTGCCGTCGCCGGTCCGGCCGGCGGCGGCCTGGTCGAGGGTCGTCTCTTCCGCCTCCTCCACCGTAACGCCGTCCAGTTTCACGGGGCCTTCGAACACTCCGTTCAGCGTGCCGATCTCCTCCCAGGGCCCCAGGGAGTAACGCAGCACGATGTCCACGGTTTTCGGGAGGTCGTCGCCTGTCTTGCCGGCCCCTCGCGTGACCACGGCCCAGCCCGAATCGTCCGGGTTTTCGCGTTCTCCGCGTGGCGTCGACGACCAGGAGTTCCCGCTCGAACTGATTTCCTTCCCGGCGGCATTCAGGATCGTGACGTTGGCGATGGCCGAGCGGTCGAAGTCCGGGTGCGAGAACCAGAAATGGAGATACCGCCACGTTTCGCCGGGCGCGCCGCCCATGTGTCCGGGCTCCGTCCGTCGCAGGGCCTTCAGAACGGCTTCGTCGTTGACCCGTTCCCCGTTGGGCGTCCAGGCGGCGGGAATCTCGTATGATTGGTCTTCATCCTCACCCTCCGCCTGCCACGCGAGAAACCGCAATTGGGGAGGCCGATCCGACAGGTCCTTCTTGCCCGTATCGACAGCCGGTTTCGAGGCGGCGGTTGGCGGTTGGTCCTTCTGCGCCGCCTGCGTCGCCGGTTCCTCCGCCCGCAAAACCGCCACCGGCCCCGCCACGACCGTGACGAGCACGGCGGCGAGGAAAATTCCGATGCCCCTTCGCGCCCGACGATTGCAATGCGATTGGCGATGCATGGCGACGCTCCTTTTCAAATACCGGGTTTTCCGGGCAGCCGATTGTAGCACGTCATCCGCCATTGACAAGCCCGTTGGCTCCGTTGGCTCCGTGCCCGTTGGCTCCGTGTCGTCCTTCTCCGTATTTCTGTGCCTTGTGGTAAAAAGAGACGCCTTTTCGTATAATCCATGCGTTCTGTTCAAGGTCTTGGTCTTCTCAAAACGTGCCTGGCGTGTCTTGTGGCGGCAAGGGAGCAATGATGATGAAACGATTCGGCGGATTGGCGTTGGCCCTGGCGGCGGTTATCTGGGCCGGCGTCGCGTTGGCGCAGCCGGCGTCGGGGTGGGGACAGGTCTACGACTGGAAGGGCATGATCGTCGGCGAACTCACCGTTGCCGGTACGCACAGGTCGAGCGCGAAGGACAGCACATTGACGCTCACCGGCGGCGGCGCGGGAATTCACGCCGTCGAGCGGTCCGATGCGTGTTACTTCGTTCACATCGACCGCAAGGCGGGCGATTTTGAGATCATCGTCCGGCTGAAAGAACTGACCGGCGGCGAGGCCGCCACGGCGGGCATCATGGTTCGTCCCGCCGGCGACGACGCGGCCAACAGTCCGATGGCCGCCTTGACGTATTCCGTCAAGGACAACAGCGCCCGGAGGATGTCCCGCCTGGCCGCGACGGCGGGGCTGTCGCACCGCGGCGAGCGATTGGCCGCCCAGCCGCCGGTCTGGTTGCGGATGGTTCGCATGGGCGACAAATTCGCCGTCTACAAGTCGCGCGACGGGCGGCTGTGGTCGATGATCTCCAACGGCAGCGGCGAGGCGATCACCATCGCCGGACCGCTGCGCGTGGGCGTGTTCGTCGCCGGCGGCGCGTCGGACAAACCCGCCACGGCCGTGTTCGACTCCATCAACATCGGCGACGCCCAGATGCGCTACCGCACCAGTTGGGTCGGAAACAGTTTCGACTCCGACCAGGTCGGCAGCGGCCACCACGTCTCCAACACCCTGTCGGCCATGTGGGTGGGCCCGGACGGAACCTGCTACGCCAGTTCCTACTTCGACGAAGCGGGCAGCCCCTGCAAAGCCTACCGCGACGGCAAGGTGGTCGGTCCGCTACCGCTGGGCATGCCCATGCAGTCCGACCTGGGCGGCATCACCGGAGACGGGAAACATCTGTACGCCGCCAACGTCGCCGGCGTCATGCAATTGGACCTCGACCCGGCGGCGAAAAATTACAACCCCACGCCGATCATGCTGTCGGTCAACATGCTGGACAAAACGAACCACTCCGCTATTCGCGGCATGGCCTCCAACACGCGCGAACTGCTGGTGGCGGACGAACGCGATCATGTCATCCGCGTCGTCTCGCTCGAGTCCGCCAAGGCCATCGCGGCCTCGGCGCCACGCGGCAGCCGCGTGCTCCTGAACACATGGAACACGCCCGTCGCCGCCGAGGAAATGCATCCCGGCTCCGCCCCCGCCTTCGCCCCGGCCATCGTCTATCAAGGCCAGCGCGTCGGAAACGTCACGTACACCTTCCCCAACCTCAAGGCCGGCGAAACCTACACCATCCGCACCCACCTGGCCGAGTTCGTCACGCGGGCGGAAAACGCCCCGTATGAACAGCGCGTCCTCACCGTCGGAGACGCGAAGATCAACGTGGCCGAAGAGGCCGGCGGACCGCTTGTGCCGCTCGTGAAGGACTTCGCCCACTACAACGCCGACGCCAAAGGCAACGTCGTGTTCACGTACAGCACGCTCACCTACAACGGGTGGTCCCCGTTCGGCGACAGCCCGGGCGTCTGCGGCATCGAAGTGCTCGATGCCGACGGAAAGCGCGTCGCCGCGGTCAACTGCGGCGGACCGGCCGTGGGCGACTTCGCCGGCGAGTGCCCGGAACGGATCGACCGAATCTTCGCCTTCGAGAACCCCGGACCGATGGTCTTCGACCAACGAGGCCACGTCTGGATCATTCAACGCGCGTTCCAGGGCGTCGAGGGCAGGCCCGACACGAAAGGCGCCGTCAAGTGCTACACGGTCGACGGAAAATTCACCGGAAGAGAGATGACGGACGTGACCAACCCCACCGCCCTGGCCTACGACGAGGCGAAGGATCAACTGCTGGTGGCCGAAGGTCTGCCCGACATGAACGTGCGCTTCTATTCGAATCTGGACAAGGAACCGAAACTCGCCCGCACCTTCGGAGAGAAAGGCGGCATCTACGCGGGCAAGAACCCCGGACGGCTGAATGATCCCGCCGCCGGCGGATACGCGCGATTTGCGAGCATTCGAGGCCTGGGCGTCGACACCGCGGGCAACCTGTACGTCGGCGGAAGTTGGCAGGGTACCGATGTCCGCGCGTTCGCGCCGGACGGAAAATTCCTGTGGGAAGTTCATAGCCTGGTCTTCTGCAACACCTACGACGTCGACCCCGCCAGCGACGGTCAGGATATCTACGCCACCTTCAATCACATCAAACTGGACCTGACCAAAACCCAGCCGGGCTCGGAGCAGACCTACGTCGGTCATAACTGGGACTGGCGGAAAGGGTACGAGTACCCCACCAACCGCGGCGGGCTTCAGTCCATCGTCAAGCGGCTTGGCGAGCATAACGGCCTGTACATGTTCACCAGTTTCCAGGGCATCATCGACACGATGCGCGCCTACCGCTACGAGGGCGAACTGGCGATCCCCTGCGTGGTCGTCCGTCCCCACGGCCATCACGAAATGCAGTTGTGGGTCGATCGCAACGGCGACGGTAAGGAATCGCCCGACGAAATCACCACGCTGCCGGGGAGTTTCACCTACGTCACGGGCCTGTGCGTGGACTCCCGTGGCGATATCTGGTTTGCCATTCCCGCCAACGACAAGTCGATCATCCGTCGTTTCCCGCTCCAGGGTTTCACCGACAAGGGCGTCCCGGTCTACACGAAGTACGAGGACATTCCCTTCCCCGAGGAGGGCGGCACGGTTCGCCCCTGGGCGATGAGCCCGCGGCTGGATTACGACGCCGAGCGCGACATCATGATCGTGTACATGCCCGCCGAGGCCCGCACCAGCGACCGCGGCGACGAATGCCCGCCGAAGTATTTCCTGGCCCGTTACGACCACTGGAGCCAAGGCAACCGCGAGTCCACCTGGAAAGTCCCGGCCATCTCGCCCTGGACCGAGCCCCACTACTACATGAACGAGGTGAACATATACAAGTACAATCTCTACAACGGCATGCAGTTGGCGGGCGATTATATTTTCTTCGCCCATCTGTTCGGCGACATCCACGCATTCGATGCGAAGACGGGCAAGCTGGTCGAAATTTTCGCGATCGGCCCGGAGTTGATGGGCAGCAGCGCCTGGGAAGATGCCGCCATGGGCCTGCGCGCGTTCAAACGCAAAAACGGCGAGTATCTGATTTTCACCGAAAACAGCGGCTGGGGCGGGAAGAATAATTTCATCCGCTGGACGCCCGGCGATCCATAAATCCGCCCGTATTCCTGTACGGCCCACATGTAGGCGCGAAGGTGTCGAACCTGCCGCAGGAGACGCTGTCCAAACGGATGACCCTCCAATAAAACCGAACCCGCCCTCACCCTCGACGCGTTCTGGCGTGGGAATCCGTAATGTTTTGAACCGCTCTAGCGTCTGCCCAGCCGTTCCAGCAGGTGTTGGCCGTTGCGGTGGAAAATGTTTCTTCGGTCGTCGTCGGTAATGTCGGCGGAGAGGATGGCGCCGATTCCGTGGTGGGTGTCGAACCACGGCAGGTCGGTTCCGAAGAGGATGCGGTGCGAGCCGACGGTTTCGCAGAGCAGTTCGACGGCGCCGTAGTCGTCGAGCACGGCGGTGAGTTCGTAGTAGAGATTGGGGTGGTCCTTGGCGAGGGCAGCCCCGCGGTGCCAGTCGCCGTGGAAACTATGGCCACAGATGAGGATCGCGTCGGGATAGCGGGCGGCGATGGTTTTGACGGCGTCCACGCCGTTGTTGGGGCTGCCGCCCCAGGTGTGCAGCAGGACGGGCATGCGAGCGGCGTTGAGGTACTCGAAATACGGGGCGTAGGCTCCGTCCGTCAGGGGCATGGCGTGGATGTCGGCGTGCATCTTGAAGCCGAGATAATGGTCCCGATGGTTCTCCACGCGGGCGACGGTTTGGCGGAAATCGGTCTTTCCGGGCGCGACGCTATGGTACGCCTTGAAAAAATCAGGATACCGCTTCGCGACGCGGAGGTTGTAGTCTTCCTCGAACCGGGGGTAATACAGCGGCAGATGGGAGCAGAACACCGTCAGTCGGGTATTGCAGCGTTTCATGACCTGAATCATGGCTTCGGGTGTGGCGGCGGGAAGATGCATGCTGGCCAGTTCGTGCATGTGGGCATGGAAATCCAGGATGGGGCAGTCGTCCAGGCGGCCTTGTTCCCAGAACGTCCGGGCCAGCGGTGAGTCGTGGTTAATCATAGCGGGCCTCCGCGATCAGCCTGGTGAGGTTTTCCCCGGCGATGAGGCGTTGGTCGCTCTCGTCGATCCGCGCGTGGCGGATCACCAGCATGTGGGCGCCGATGGTCGACACGGGGAACCCGCTTCCGAAGAGGATTCGCCGGGCGGAGTAGCGGCTGAGGATGTCCGGCAGCCAGTCGGCCGCGAGGGAACTGGACAGGTCCAGGTGGAGGTTGGGGAACGCATCGAGAAACGGCCGGGTCAGGCGGTCGTCGGGCCAGCACTGGGCGTCGGTGAGTACGGCGGTCAGTTCAGGAAAATTCTTCATGATGCCGGCGGCCTGGTCGAGCGAAAGGCCCCGCGAGGTGTTGAGCACGACGGGGATTTTGCGTGCCGAGGCGACATCGAGGTAGTCACCGATGGCAAAGGGTTCGGGCAGGAAACGGTTGACCTGCGGACAGAGCGTCAGGGCGGCGATTCGGTTGATTTTCATGGCCGCCGGCAGAGCGCCGGGCGACGGCAACTCGCCGGTGCAGGAAGGCACCAGCCTCCAGACGCCGTAGAGGTTGGGTTCGTCGCGGAGGTCCGCGGCTAACGATTCGTTGCCCAGTTTCACCTCGTTCAACGTTTGCATGACCAGCCCGCCCGCCAGACCGGCCCGGGCCATGTGGGTTTTCAGTTCGGCCAAGCTCCCGCAGCCTTTGACCTGCCCATGCGCCATGCCAGGCCCATAGGCGAGATTGCAGTCCCGGAATTCCATTCGGCTCCTTTCGTCGCCAGCGACCAGTGACAAGCGACAAGTGACAAGAGAAGGGAAATCCTGTCTTTCAAAACATTCGCACGGCACGAGAACGCGAAAAAGACAAAGGTCGCCTACTCTTGTCGCTTGTCACTTGTCGCTGGTCGCTACGCATGTTTGTCCGCGTAGTTCACGGTCGCGGCGATTTCTTCCATGTGTTGCGGTGTCATGAGGAAATTAATGCCCAGGCGCAGCGCGCGGGACAGGATATCCAGCGAGGTTTTGCACATGTCCCTGGAGTACTGCACGTTGCCTTTGTAGGCAGGGTCCTTCCAGGGGTAGCCCGCCGGCGTGGGAGCCTGCTTGTTCAGGATCGCGTCCCAGTACGAGTAAATGTGCCGGTCGGGGAACCCGTCGTTGTGGGCCGTCCCGATGCCGAGTCCCTGTTCGATCATCCGCTTGCTCATTCGGTCCGCGACGGCCTTGTCGTGGGCGATGAACGCGATCGAGATGCCGCAATCGCCCTCGGGGTCGTCCACGTGCTGGAGTCGGTAGTGGACAGGCTTGTCCAGGTGGGCGATGAGGTGTTTTTTCAGCGCGCGGGTCTGGGTGAGCATGGGTTCGAGTTTCGTCAGTTGGACGCGCGCGATCGCGGCGCCGATTTCGTTTCCGCGGATGCCCATCTGGACGAAGGGCGCGAGCCTGGCGCCCTGCGCCAGACCCGATTTCCACATCGGCGTGCCGGGGTCGTGCGCGTAAACGCCCCGCAGGAACGCGTCCGGGTCGCTGGAGAAGAACACGCCGCCCTCCCCGCAGGTGATGACCTTGAAGTAGTTCAGGCTCCACGCGAAGGCGTCCGAAGCCACGCCGGTGTATTGACCGTCGTAACGGGAACCGACCGCCTGGCAGGCGTCCTCGATCAACCGGAGGTTGCGGCGGCGGCACAGGGCGCGGAGTTCGCGAAGCCGTCCGGGAACGCCCTGCATGTGAACGACGATGACGGCCTTGGTGTATGGCGTGATCCGCCGCTCGACGTCGGCGGGGTCCAGCGCCAGCGACTCGTCGATGTCGGCCACCACGGGGACCGCTCCGGCGTCGATGACCGCCGAGGCCGTCGCGATGTAGGTGTACGCGGGCACGATCACTTCGTCGCCGGGACCGATGCCCCAGGCGGCCAGGCAGCACGTCAGCGCGCTGGTTCCCGACTGCACCATCAGCGCCCCGTGTACGCCGAGCCTCTCGCAGAGTTCCCGCTCGAAGGCGACGCATTGCCCCTCATCGTTGTAACGGAACAGGAACTGCGACGGCTGGAGCACGTTCGTGACGGCTTCGATTTCCCGATGGTCAAACGCCCTGCATCCCATCCCGCCGGGCGGAAGCGGTGTCTTCATCAATTTTTCCGACATGGCTGGTTTCTCCTGGACATGACGAGAGTATACACAGGACTGGCGACAACGTCAAAACGACACCTTCGCCCGAAGTTGATAAGCTGATGATCGATACCGCCAAGGCCTCGCAACGGACCGCGCGTTTTTCGACTACGACCCTGCGCCCTCCCCGCGACGCACCGCGCCGCCGCCGAATCGGCCGGCGATGTCGTCCAGCGCCTTGTCCAGCCGCGCATTCCGCTCGACCGTGGCATCCTCAAACAGCGACAACTGCCGGCCCTCGGAACTGCACAGGCCCGAAAAATTCACCCCCAGCAGCCGCAACGGCCCCGCGCCGCGCTCGGCCCACGCGTCCAGCAGCCCACGGGCCGACGACCACAACGCCACCGTCACGTCCGTCGCCTCCGGAAGCGTCTCCGAACGCGACAGCGTCGTAAAATCACCGTAGCGAATCTTCAAACTCACCGTCTTCGCCAGCAACCGCTGCCCCCGCAACCGCCGAGAAAGCTCCTCCACCTGGCCCAGCAGCACCCGACGCAACCGCTCCAAATCCCCCACGTCCTGCGCGAACGTCACCTCCTGGCTGATCGACCGCGCCTGAGCGTCCGTCACCACCTCGCGTCCGTCCAGACCACGCGCCAACCGGCTGTAATGCTCCGCCCCCGCCTGTCCAAACCGCCGAACCAGCACCTCCATCGGCGTGCGGGCCAGTTCGCCGATCGTCGTAATGTTCATCGTCGCCAGCGTCTTCTCCGCCGCCGGACCGATGCCCCAGATTTTCCGCACCGGCAGCCCGTCCAGCAGCCGGGCGACCTCGCCGGCCTCCACCACCACCAGGCCGTCGGGTTTCCGCAAGTCGCTCGCGAGCTTGGCCAAAAACTTGTTCGGCGCCACCCCGACGCTCGCCGTCAGCCCCGTCTCCTGGCGAATCTGCCGCTTCAACTCCGCCGCGATGGCCGGCGCGGGGCCGAACAACCCCTCGCACCCGGTGACGTCAAGGAACGCCTCGTCGATAGACAACCCTTCCACCAGCGGCGTAAAACGGCCGAAAATTTCGAAAATCCGCCGGCTGAAGTGCTCGTACCGTTCGCCGCGGGGGGCAATCACCACCGCGTGCGGGCACAACCGCAGGGCCTGCGACATCGGCATGGCGCTGCGACAACCGAAGGGCCTGGCCTCGTAACTGGCCGTGGACACGACGCCCCGCGCCCGCGGATCGCCGCCGACCAGAATCGGCCGACCGCGAAGCTCGGGATGGTCCAGCCGCTCCACCGCGGCGAAAAACTCGTCCATATCAACATGGAGGATCGAACGCGACATCGCTCGTTATGATACAATGCCGCACCATGCCCCACGAAGACGCACGGAAAAAAAAATTGGAACGGCTCAAACAGACCCTGGCGAACAAGGACTTCGCCCAGGCCCGACGGCTGTTGGAGAACAACGACGCGGAGACAGACGTTGATCGTCGAAAAACGCTTCGCGCCGGTTTGCCTCTTTGCGCGGTAGAACGTGATGCGCCCCAAAACGTTTTGCCTGACACAACGTCCCACAGCGCAAAGAGGCAAGCCGTCGCGAAGCATGTTCCGAAAATCAGCATCCCGTCCCTCGACGCGCCGGAACCGTTCTGGTCCATGCACACGACGCTCGCCCAGGCGTCGCCGGAGTGGCTGGCCGTCGCTCGCGAATTTGCCGCCGTTCTGCGCGGCGCGAGACAGCGCGTCGACGAACTCGCCGCATCGGCCGCACTCTGCCACGTCCAGAACGCCAGGCCCGAAGACCTGCTCTTCACCACCATCGACACCGACCCCACCGACGCCGACGGCCCCATCGTTCTCGTCAGCGTCATGCGGTTCGAGCACGAACAACTGGTCTTCGAGCACCTCCTCGCCCGCAGCCGCGATGAGGAACCCGCCGTACTGAACGCGCTGGCCCGGCGGCTGGAGGAAACCGGAGTGCTGGCCGCCTTCGACAACAAATCGCTCGATCTCGCCCACCTCCGTCAACGGGCCGCCGACCTCGACGTCGACCTCGGCGACCGCCTGCCGCCACGGCTGAACCTCCACGACGAAAGCCGCCGCCGCTGGCAAGGCAAACTGCCCAACTTCCGCCTCAACACGCTCGAAAAACTCATCGGCCGCCGCCTCCGCCGCGACGACCCGACCCGCCCAAACCTCGCCGACGCCCGCCGACAATTCCTCACCGACCACAACCCCGCCCCGCTCGCCGACGCCCTCCACCACCTCCGCCTCGACCTCCTCACCCAGGCCCAACTCCTCACCGCCATCCTCACCCAGTGCGACCCGGAGGCGTTGGACGACAGGACGCGGAGAGGGTGACTTCGAACGTTTTGACCAAAGCGACGCATCAATCCGAAATCCGAAGCAAATTGAGACTGTGGCACCAGGTGTATGAATTCGACGTGGAAAACATTCGATTGGCCTCCCCGGTCTCGATGTATTTCGGATTTCGAATTTCGTGCTTCGGATTTCGGATTTCGCGGCGCGCCTTTGACCTTGCCTTTACTTCTCCCACGCAGCCGCATACCATACGGTGCATGTACACACCGACACACGCACAGGAACAGCCGCAGCGATCGCGGCCTCGGATGATTGCCGCCGTGATGGGGGTGTTGTTGCTGGTGAGCGTCGGCGTCGCCGGGTGGATCAGCCACTCCCGCCAGGCCGCCAGCGACCGGGGCGGGGACATCATGGCCGAGATTCGCCAGGCAGGGCTGCCCCATTTCTGGGGCGAAGGCACGCGGGAATTCTACCTTATGCGCCACAACGGCGAAACCGTCGGATGGCGGGCGGTGCTGCGCAGGCCTGTCGGCGACGGGTATCGCGGGTTCGACATGCACGCCACCGCCGAGGGCGCCACCGCGTGGGAGTCCTGGACGCTCCACAACGACCTGCGGAGCGGAACGTACGTCGCGTTCGGACCCTCCTCCACCGTGCGGGGCCTGCTGGCGAAAACCGAAATCACGTTCACCGCCGGTCAGATCGAGGTGACCGAAACCCTGCTGGCCCTCGCGGGCGGAGGCCGGGCGTCCCGACCGGGGCTGCCACCGCGACCGGGCCCGTCGCCGCGGCTGGAGGCCGTCGACCGCCACACCAGCCGGACCGACGTGGGCGACAATTATCTCCCCGAGGGCAGTCTTCCGCTGGTGGCCCGGCGGGTCGGGGAGCACAAGGCCAACGCGTCCTTCAAGATCGTGATGAACGGAACGCCGCCGCTCCAGACGGCCCGCGGCGAGTTGACGACGAGACTGAGTTCGGTCCGCGTCGAATTCAACGGCACCGAGATGCTCCAGGACCCGCCCCTGGAGCCGGCCACGGTCGTTTCGATGGCCCGCGGCGGGTTCGGCCACGAGGACGCCGAGCGAACCTTCTGGTCTCGAAGCGGCGAACTCCGGCGGATCGCCTTCGACCAGAGCGACATGGTCCGCGTGTCGCAACAGGAGCTTCAGCGTGTCTTCCCCAAAGCGATGGAGGAACTGACCACCCTGTCCAACAGCGCCGAGATCGGCTACGAGGAGGAGAAGAACGACGACGCGGAGACGGAGACTTCGAACGATCAGGCCGAGGGAGACGTCTAAATCCGAAGTCACCGTCTCCGCGTCGTTTCGTCAGGCGATCGGTTTCAGGTCGAACCGTCGATCCGTTTTGCCGACCTGCTGGGCGGCGGCGCCGAGGGTGAGGTCGGTCAGCAGGTGCAGTCCCGCCGCCAGGGCCCACCAGGGTGCGGCCGCGATCCACGCCGGGTGCGTGGCCGCGACGCCCGCCGCCGCCAACGCGAACACGCCGCCCACGACGCAGGCCAGCAGGCCCATCAGAAACTGGCCCCACGCGATCAGTCTCCGCCCCACCGGCCGATGCCGCAGCAGACCGACCGCCCCGGCCAGCGACAACCCTCCGCCCACGATCAACAACCCGCCCAACGAGCAGGCGGCCAGGAGCGACCCGTCCCACCCCGACAAGGCCGAGGGTTGCAGTTGCGGTTGCAGCGGTTGCAGCGGTGGTAAAAAACCTTCCCCCGTCGGCCACTGCCCCGCCGCCGCGGCGATCCACACCCAGGCCAGCAGCACGTTGGCGGCCGACCAGACCAGAACCGCCACCGCCACCCCTGTCACACCACGTCCGCCCTCAACCGCCGCCGGCGCAAACGGATCCACCGTCGGGTCCGTCGCGACGCGCCCCGTAGGCCAACCTCGCGCCGCCCCACGAATCAACGCCGCCACCGCCAGCACCACCAACACCCCCACCACGGCCACCCCGCCCACCAGAAGCAACACTCGCACCACCGCCATGACCGCCTCCCGCCGCTGCACGGCCCCGCTACATTCTATGAAGTCACTTTTCCGCGTCTCCGCGTCCGGGCGTCTGGGCGTCATCGTCGTTTCGGGTCGTGTCGCGGAAGGCCCGTTGAGCGTCGCGGATCAGGCGGTACATGCCCAGGGCGAAGCCCACGACGGCCCCGGTGAGCATCAGCGCCGGCGACGTGCCCCATCGGCCGTCCAGCCACCAGCCCAGCAGCAGCCACAACGCGAAAATAATCACCAACTCGATGCCTGCGGACGCATACCGCATCATCCGCGACAGCGGCGGTTTGGCCATGGGACACCTCGTGGATTCGTGAACTGGTTTTTCACCGTCGTCGTTTCAGCATCGCCAAACCGGCGAGGGTCAGCAGGGTCAGCGTCGCCGGTTCGGGAACGGGAACAAAATCCCACATCGCAAAGTCGCCGCCGAGGGTCAGCACGCCGGCATCGAGCAGGTCCTTGAAATTGACGTGCACGCCGTCGAGGAAGAGCATGCCGCCGTCGGAGAAAATGTCCGACAACAACACGTAACTCGAATCGCTCGTGAAGGCCATGTCGTGCACCAACTGGCCGTCACCGAACGCGAGCGTCCCCTCGCCGAACATGTTGACGACCGACGTCCCCA
>Ga0123353_10005287_pt1 | contig 16894 bp, 8 predicted proteins | sample TergutLab28metaG_3_FD_92763 | JGI IMG/M metagenome (GOLD analysis project Ga0123353, IMG submission 92763) | Labiotermes labralis P3 segment gut microbial communities from Petit-Saut dam, French Guiana - Lab288 P3 | ecosystem: Host-associated > Arthropoda: Insects > Digestive system > Gut ...
CGAAATATTGGTAGAAGGGAATATCCCCCACAACCAAAGCCCCGTTAGGGGCGGAATATAAAACATATTTAGCTTACGCTGATTTTCAATTCGTTCCTAACGGAACTTAGAACAGAGGGAAAACGTATTTTTCTACCAATATTACGCCTCTAACGAGGCTAAAAACACGAGAAAATTCAACTCTTGATTGCATTAGATACAAACAGGTGATTTTTATTAATTAAAAACAAATAATTATGGCACTTTTAATTTTATTTGGATTAGCTGGTTTATTCGGCATAGGCGTGATTATATATGCTTTGATAGACGAAAAAAGGAAACAACACCCTAATTGACACTTTGTGTCTTCGTGAAAATATTCTGCTATTCCTCAAAAATTTCTTTTAGATAAAGTTTCAATCCCGGCAATGTTTAAACGGGAATAGAATCGGTTTGTCCTTTTTCGTAAGTTGTAGCTTTGCCATATTTTCCATTGGATTGAAGGATAAAAACATCCACTGATTTTGATAGCGGGGCGACTACCCAGTATTCTTTTACTCCGCTTGATTCGTATTTTTCCCGCTTATGGACATAATCATATTGCAGGCTGGAAGGCGATAATACTTCCACCACCATATCCGGCGCTCCGATACATCCCCTTTCATCTATTTTAGAAAGGTCGCAAATAACACAAACGTCAGGTTGAACCACAGTATCAATTTTATTATCCTGAATATCTTCCGGGCGTTTAGGCAACCGGACATCAAAAGGAGCGTGAAATACCTTGCATTTGCCTTTATGCTTCTTTATATAGTTGGACATAGAAACGTACATCTCTCCCGAAGTAGTCGCATGTCGGGTATTGGGCGCAGACATCAGCCTCACAATTCCTCCGATTAATTCACGCATTTTATCATCAATCCATGTCATATAATCGGCATAAGTGTAATGCCTGTTATAATCAATAAATGACGGATGATATGCTGCCGCAGGTTCTTCAAGTACAGAGCGTTCCGGTTCTTTAGCGTCATACGGTTTGGTCGTTTTCGTTTTCGCTCTCGTTTCCTTTTTCTTGTCGTTGGGTTTCATATAATGCTTTATTAAATGGTCTGTGCAAAGGTAATTATTTTTTAGAAATATTTCTCAAAAATCAAAAAAAAGATTGGCAAGAAAAATCCTGCCAATCTTTTTTTGTCTGAACTGTGATTTATATGATTGTTATGATTTTGATCCTTTTTTAATCACATTTATCATATAAATCATAGTTCACACATTCTACCTCAACAACGTAAAATGTCCTACCAATTCTTTTTCTATATCCCTTGAGTAAATCGTGTACCAATAATCGGTTGAAGGCAATTCCCTGCCGAGGTATGTGCCATCCCAGCCGACACCGGAGTGTAATACCGCTAATTTTTTACCAAAGCGGTCGAATATTGTAACCACAGCATCAGGATAGTACTCTTTCAGACCCGTCACTTCCCACGTATCATTGACACCATCTCCGTTTGGCGAGAAGTAAAGAGGAAAAATGAGCGGAGGAGCCGTTAATGTGTCGTTCTTCGTTTGCGATTCACAGCCCAAAACATCCACAACGCGGAAAATATGAACACCCAACCTCAAATTGTATTTATCCGGATATTCATCAACAGGCTTGCTATCTACTCCGTAATAGAACGGCGGAGTTCCATAATTTTCATCTACAACTATCCTTCTGGCAAGAGGTCCAATAGATTCAATAGACAAAATCTTAGGTGATGAGGCAATCTCTACTAAGTACCTGTCTTCTCCCCTACATTGCCCACGGGTCATCTCTACTTTGTAGACGGTTGTAGTTGTAGGCGCAACTCTGAAAATAGCTTCAGCTCTTCTTTCGGCAGAATCGTCTTCCGATGTCCAAATATAAGTATCTGCATTATAAGAACTTGCGTCCAATGTCGTTCTACTGCCTTCACAAACCCGATCGCCTCCTAAAATTTCGCCCGTGCCAGGCAAAGGTTCATCCACATAAACCGTTATCGCCGCTTGTTCTTCAAGACCGCAAAAAGAGGCAACTACCTTGTAGGTATATTCGGAGCGATGATTATTCCCACCTTTAAAAAGAGGGTTAACAGTGATTGTCTCCCCTGTTCCGACAATTGCACTATTCGGATCAAACCATTTTATCTCTGCTTCTGCCGGAGTAGCAACAGCATTCAATACGACCGCTGTCCCTTCACAAACCGTTGGAGCAGCATTCGTCAACGTAATTGCCGGTCTCGTATAGATAACCGTCAACGTGACGGTTACAATGCTATCGCAATCGTTTTGCGCTGTGAAGTAAACATCCTTGACACCGTCAGTATAGAATGTCGTATTGCCATAAACAAACGGCAAATCCGCTTGACATACTATCGGATTATCTGTACTTGTAAACGTCGGTTTAACCGTCAACGTGACGGTTACAATGCTATAGCAATCGATTGGAGATGGAGATGTGAAGTAAACATCTTTGACGCCGGCAGCATAGAATATCGAATCACCGTAAACGAACGGCAAATCATTTTGACATATCACCGGATTGTATGTACTCGTCAATACGGTATTAACCGTCAGTGTAACGGTTACAACACTGTCGCAACCGGTTTGCAATGATTTGAAGTAAACATCCTTGACACCGGCGGCATAGAACGTCGAATCGCCATAAACGAATGGTAAATCCTTTTCGCATATTACCCGGTTGTCCGTGCTTGTCAATACTGGATTAACCGTCAACGTAACGGTTACAACAGTATCACAATCATTTTGCGAGATAAAGTAAACATTCTTGACACCAGCAGCATAGAAAGTCGAATCACCATAAACGAACGGCAAATCATTCTGACATACCACAGGATTGTATGCTTTCGTCCATACCGAGTTAACTGTCAATGTGACTGTTACAACACTATCACAACCATTTTGGGAAGTGAAGTAAACATTCTTGACGTCGGAAGCATAGAACGTAGAATCGCCATAAACGAACGGCAAATCTTTGTAGCATATCTCCGGATTGTCTGTGCTTGTCAGTACAGGGATAACCGTCAATGTAACCGTTACGATGCTGTCACAACCATTTTGAGATTTGAAGTAAACATCCTTCGTACCGGCTGTGGTGAACGTAGAATCGCCATAAACGAATGGTAAATCTTTGTAACATATCTCCGAATTATCCGTGCTTGTCAATACAGGATTAACCGTCAACGTAACGGTTACGATGCTGTCGCAACCGGTTTGCAATGATTTGAAGTAAACATCTTTAACGTCGGCGGCATAGAATGTCGAATCGCCGTAGATGAACGGCAAGGCGTTCGCGCATATCGTCTCAGCATCCGTACTTGTCAATACGGGATTAACCGTCAACGTAACGGTTACAATACTGTCGCAACCGCTTTGCAATGATTTGAAGTAAACATCCTTAACACCGGCGGCATAGAACGTAGAATCGCCATAAACGAACGGTAAGGCGTTCGCGCATATTGATTTAGAATCCGTGCTTGTTAATACGGGATTCACCGTTAACGTAACGGTCACAATACTGTCGCAACCGCTTTGTAATGATTTGAAGTAAACATCCTTAACACCGGCGGCATAGAATGTCGAATCGCCGTAAACAAACGGTAGATCGCCCGGACATATTGCCTTAGAATCTGTACTTGTCAATATAGGATTAACCGTTAATGTAACGGTTACAACACTATCGCAACCGCCCTGAGAAATAAAGTAAATGTCTTTAACACCGGCGGCATAGAATGTAGAATCGCCATAAACAAACGGCAAGTCGCCCGGACATATCGCCGCAGCATCTGTGCTTGTTAATGTGGAATTAACCGTCAACGTAACGGTTACAATGCTGTCACAACCGTTTTGCGATGTGAAGTAAACATCCTTGACGCCGGCAGCGTAGAACGTAGAATCGCCATAAACGAACGGCAAAGCGCTCGGACATATCGCCGCAGCATCTGTGCTTGTTAATGTGGAATTAACCGTCAACGTAACAGTTACAATGCTATCGCAACCGTTTTGAGATGTGAAGTAAACATCCTTAACACCGGCTGTGTAGAACGTTGAATCGCCGTAAACGAACGGCAAAGCGTTCGGGCATATTGTCGCAGCATCCGTATCGGATTTTATTGGATGGACGGTTATTGGAGTGATTATTTCGGTGTCATCACCATTAAGAGCATCTTTTACGCAACGAACACTGAAACCGAGGTATGCGATGTAGGGGTTCCAGGTTGCGCCGGTGCTGCTGAGGAGCAAACTGGACGCACCATAAGTATAGCCATCGAAATACTGCGTACTGCTCCAATAAAAACACATAGAACCTGCCTGACCGATATTGCCGTCGCTGCCTGCACGACTGCCGGCTGCAGGTAAGAAAACAGAGTTTCCGTTAGATTTATCGGTAAAACGTCTACCGTTTATACCGTTTATGCTCGTCCATTCACTGCTTACGTTATCGGTGTCAAGAAGTTTTAGATGCTCTTCATGAGTAGCTACACGCCAACCCGCAGGAGAAGGGTCGTTCGTTGTTTCCCAAACAGTACCGACAGGAATACTGCTGTCCCACACAGTGCCGCCATTAGAATTTATCATCGGGTCGGCGCCACTCCAACCAATACTTCTGTTCCATTGATAAAGCATTCCAAAATCTTCGGGATTTTTAGTAAATGTACCCGGTGCATCTACATTGCGTGTTGCCCAAACAACGCCATTAATTTCTACACCATCTTCACCGGAAGAAGAACTTCCACCGCCTAACGAACAACCATTAGCAGAAACAAAACGATGCACAATAAACGGATTATCACCTGCTTCTGTTGCTGCAAATGCCGCGTTCATGCCCGTAATTGTTGTGTTTTGTCTTGTGCCGTTGAAAGTATAATCCAACTCAAAAGGCGCAACGCCCGTAAAAACTAAATGAACGGAATTATTTAAACAGACCGCACTTTCTGCAATGCTAAAGGAAGGTGCAGGTTTTACAGTTAAATCCAAAGTCACAATACTGTCGCAACCGAATATCATTGTCTTCAAAGTATCTCGATAAATTCCTGCAACATTCAGGTATTCATCTTTAAAGAAAATACTGTCGTTGTCGCAAATATTGGCAGTTAAGTTTGTTCGCTTGGTTATGCAACCAACCACCAAATGCAGATAAACAAGGCTGTCGCAGCCCGCCTTCGAGGTAAAATGGTGCTGATAATCGCCTGCTGTCGTCAGTAATTGACTGCCGAACAAATATGACTCGCCGCTTTGAATAGAAATGGTATCATGCTCTGTATATTTCGGATTGACTGCCACCGTTATTGAAACCGGTTCGGAAGTTTTTCCGCTGGCGGTCATTATGACCGAATATATGCCCGAATGAGCCGGAGTTGCATTCGTAATAACAGGTGTTTCGCTTGTGCTTGTAAATCCATTAGGACCTGTCCATTGGAAAGTAGCTCCCGTAGGTGCATTGTTCACATAGAGGTTCAAATTTTCACCCTCACAAATAGGACTATTGCTGCTGATGTCGATGATAATGTCGCACGTAGTAGTTGCATTTCCCGATATCTTATTAAAAGAAATATTGCCCGGTCGCTCCGAATAATTGGTAATGAGCAAGATATACCATTCGCCGCGCTGTGCATCTCGAATAGTGCATCTTTCAATCCAATCGCCGGAATAACTGCAACGATCGCCTGTATTGTGTGGAATAAAAGTACTCGGTAATCCCGCAAAAACCTTGTCCAATACATCTTGTTTGGAATTCCCCTCAAAAGGTCCCCAACAAATAAAGTCAATATCTTCCCGTTGAGAATGTTCCATTTCTATGACCATATTACCGGGCTGGTCTATTCTGAAAACAAACCAGGCAGGCGATGGCGTTGTGTACAGACAACCTATCTGACCATTGTTAAAAGGAACGTTTTCACTTGTCGTACCAGCCGGATAAGTGATACCAAATTGGTTCTCTTCCGTGCAAAAAGGAATCACCAAGTCATCACTTTTCCAAGGAATCCCGGCAGGTGTTTGAAAATACGAAAAAGCAAAGCAACCTTCTTTGCTTACAAGCACACTGTAATTCGTACTGGTCCAAATAGAAATATTCAGTGGAGAAGTTACGCCGTTATAGGTATCAGATGCACCTGTTTGTATGTTTGTTACCGTTACGTCGTATCCAGATACAGGTGAAATATCTGACCAAGCTATCCTTGTTATGCCACCGGGCGTATTGGTGACTGTAATGCTCATATCGTTGCAAGAAGAAGGGACTACAACTGCAAGCTCAAAGCCGCTATAAACAACACTTCCATCAGAGGAAAATCTCAAGGTGATGACACCGGATGTAATTACAGTCGTAGGAAAAAAGCCGGTTCCCGAACAGATTCTCGGCAACGTGCTTATTCCGCCATCATATACATACAAGTAATCGTAGCTGTTTTCGGTATCATAAAATCCTGATACAGTAGTACCGGGAGGCACATTAAGCACCATCGTGCCGTTGCAATTATTGGAATAATGACCGTTTGGACCACCGTCGTCGTAAATTTTATAAACACCCGGTGCGCTTAACGTATGTGTAACTGTTCCCGTAACAGGCATATTATAACTTTGCCCGCTTACACCAACGGAAAGAAGCAGCAGTGCGCACACGCACAATATTTTCGATTTTGAGCCCATTATTAAATATTTTTTAAAGTGTAATTTTCAAAAAAAATAAATACCATATCTTTTCACATACGGATCCACCGGACTACCCGCAATGAAAATATTCATTCACCAACTCCATCATCTTCTCCGGTCGTTCTTTAATCTCCTCACGAACATTTTGATCCTGATACGATTTTAATCTTTTAATTATATCATCAATCATTGCGGCAGGGAAAACGTCGTGGTTTTCAAAGATATTCCGGTGAATGGAAAGTTCTTCGGCAGAATCCCAACAAGAAGCGGGAAGCTGATCCAAACTCTCTAATTTTTCTCTATGCTCCGCTTTGTGAATGTTGACATCCACGTATGTTTTTTCGGCAAATTCTAACGCTCTTTCCATTTCAAAACCATGACGCGCCGCTATGACCAAGCCGGCAAGCAATAAATAGACATCGGCAGATCCGTCCGGACAGCGAAATTCAACGGTTTGTTTTTGAGAGAGGTCGTTCTGAGATGCTTCCTCCATTGGGTTAATGTCGGCAATCATGTCGTTTTTGTGCGTCCAACCCAGCGGAACACGTACCAATACGGAACGATTGCGGTCGCCCCAGCAGATCGAAGTCGGTGCCTCTTGATGCGGAACCAAACGGAAATAAGAGGTAGGGTTTGTATTTCCGAATGCCGTAAGCGAGGAGGCGCAAGTCATATATCCGGCGATAGCCGTTTTAGCAGTGGTATTCAATTTACCATTTTCCACCATTCTGTTTTGACCGTTTTTATCAACAATGCGCGTATGAATATGAAGACCGCTGCCTGCTTTCCCTTCGGTAATTTTCGGCGCAAAAGTTACATTCAACCCATATTGATACGCTAAATTCCGAATGATCCATTTGGCAACAACCAGTTGATCAGCGGCATCCACCACGTCGGTAACCAGAAACTCTATTTCGTTTTGTTCATATATTTTATCTCCCAATGTAAAATTACCTACTTCCGAATGTCCGTATTTTATCATGCCTCCTGATTGAGCAATGAGCAACATACATTCATTGCGAAACTGTTCAAACTTTGCAAAAGGAGTGGATTCGTGGTATCCTTTTTGATTTGGCGCAAGGTATAAATCTTCCTTATCTGCAATCACATAGTATTCCAGCTCGCCCATGGCTTGAAAGGTGAAACCGGTCGTTTTTTCGAATGATTGCAATGCTTTTTTCAAGATAAATTCGGGCGAATTTTCCAATTGTTTACCATCTTTGTCGTAATAGGAACAGAGAAAACTTAATGCCGGTATCTCGCTAAAAGGATCCATAAATGCCGTTCTGAAACGAGGAGCAACATACAAATCACTGGAACCTGCATGAATGTAAGAAGGGAATATGTTAGATCCGTCCACACGCTCTCCGGCTGAAAGAACCTGTTCTATATATTCGCGGTTTGTTACAACAAAATTTAACGTTTTTAATCGTCCGTCTTCAGCGACATAGCGGAAATTAACCATCTTTATCTCTTTCTCTTCGATAAATTTCAGCATATCCGCTTTGGTAAATTCGTGAGGCAATTTCTTCAAAAATTGAACTAAAGGATTCTGATTCATTGCTATACTTTCTTTCATAAGAATTCTATTTTATGTAAAATTGTACCAAATATAATATAAATTATATACTTATCCTAAATTATCAAACATTTTTGTACTTAAATATTTTTCAGCCCGGTCGGGAAAAACAACGACAATGTTTCCTTCGGAAATAGTTTCTGCTGTTTTTAATGCCGCAAGCATAGCCGCGCCGCTGCTCATTCCTGCAAAAATTCCCTCCTTGGCAATGATTTCACGCGCCATGGCTATGGCTTCTTCGCTCTCTATCATGATTTGGATGTCAATCCGGGAAGGGTCGTATATGGAAGGAACGATCGCCTCCTCCATGTTTTTCAATCCCTGTATGTAATGCCCTTTGATAGGATGAGCGCATACAATTTTAATGTCCGGCTTCTGCTGCTTCAAAAACTTTGATACTCCCATGATGGTACCCGAAGTGCCGAGAGCACAAACCAGATAATCAATTTTACCTTCCGTATCTTCCCATATTTCCGCGGCAGTCGTTTCATAATGAGCAAGATAATTACTACTATTCGTAAACTGGTCGGGCATAAAGTAAGCGTCCGGATTTTCCTGTACTAATTTACGGGCAAGGCGAATAGCCCCGTCCGTACCTTCACTTGCCGGGGTCAAAGTCACTTTTCCTCCGTAAGAGCTAATGATTTTTCTTCTTTCGATCGAAACCGCTTCACTCATTACAATTTCCACTTTGTACCCCTTCACAATGCCGGCAATGGCAAGTCCTATTCCCGTATTGCCGGAAGTGGGCTCTATGATTGTCTTTCCCGGAGTCAAGCGTCCTTCAGACTCTGCTTCCTCTATCATCTGAATTACAATCCTATCCTTAATGCTTCCGGTCGGATTAAAACCTTCCAACTTTGCAAAGATATGAATATTTTTATTAGGGCAAAGATTATTGATCCGCACCAATGGCGTGTGCCCGATTGTCTCTAATATGTCGTTTTTTATCATTTTATAAATTTCGTTGATCTCTTAGCTATTGAAAGTTTCTGTTGTTACCGAAAAGTTGGAGTAAGCTTTTAATTTGTTTGGAACAAAACGTAAAAGCGTATAGTCGGAATCGCCTGCCGGATAGTAGATTTCCCAACCTTTTTGCCATGCTTTTTGCCTCAACTCATTGTCTGCTACAATTTCCACTGTTCCTTGCAACAACACGCCATGAAATGCACGAGCTTCACAATAATAGAGGCATGCTTTCCCGTTTTGTTGAATTTCTCTGAATTTTTCAGAGCTTGTGTTGGTTGTCAGGTAAACCGTCAGCGGGTTTTCTTCCGTTTCATACAATGCTGTAAGATGAGGATATTCCTGTCGGTTGCGAAGATTTAACATCGCACGGGTTGACGGAAAACCGTTCCGGTCAATCGTGGTCAAATCTACAAATGATAAACTTTCCATCATTTTTATGCATTCTTTTTGTTTTTCCGTTAAATTCATAATAATCTACAATCTATGTGAATCAAGGGTCAAAAATTATATTTTATTTTAATTAAGCAACGTGTAAAAAATAAGTTGGTAACTTTGTCCCGTTAGGGACGTAATATTGGTAGAAAGGCATTTCCCCGTCTTTCTAAGTCCCGTTAGGGACGGGATATTGGTAGAAATAAGAATCCTACCACAGCCCAAGTCCCGTTAGGGACGAAATATTTTCCCTGTATATTACGTCCCTAACGGGACAAATAATACACATTTCATCGTTGACACAACACTAAAGTTCGCTTTCTTTTAGCCGTTCTGCATTTTCGGCAACAATCAATTGGTCAATGATTCCCTGTATATCGCCATTTACAATTGCCTGCAAATTATATAGCGTAAGATTAATGCGGTGGTCGGTGACGCGTCCTTGCGGGTAATTGTAAGTCCGAATCTTAGCCGAGCGGTCGCCTGTCGATACCATTGTTTTTCTTTTGGATGAAATATCGTCCAAGTATTTCTGGTACTCCATATTGTAAATCCGCGTCCGCAATTCGATCATTGCCTTTGCCTTGTTTTTCAATTGCGACTTTTCATCCTGGCATTGTACGGTAATTCCCGTTGGAATGTGTACCAGACGAATGGCAGAATAAGTAGTATTTACGGACTGTCCGCCGTGTCCCGACGCACAAAAAATATCCGTGCGAATATCGGATTCTTTCAACTCAATGTCAAATTCATCGGCTTCGGGTAGAACAGCTACCGTTGCGGCGGACGTGTGTACACGTCCCTGCGTTTCGGTCTGAGGCACACGTTGAACACGGTGTACGCCCGATTCATATTTAAGCGTTCCATACACATTTTCACCCGTTACGGTAAAGATAATTTCTTTATATCCGCCAATTGTGCCTTCGTTGAGACTGGTGACTTCAATTTTCCAGTTTTTCGATTCGCAAAATTTGGAATACATGCGGAAAAGGTCTCCGGCAAAAATAGCCGCTTCGTCGCCACCCGTGCCACCACGAATTTCGACGATGGCATTTTTGCTGTCTTCGGGATCAGCCGGAATCAACAACAGTTTAATGGATTCTTCCATTTCCGGAATTTTCGGCTCCAACTCGGTCAATTCGGCTTTTGCCATTTCGCGTATTTCGGAGTCTGTTTCCGTGTCCAATATCTCTTTGGCTTCCGAAATATGGGAAAGCATTGTCTGATACTCTTTTTTTGTCTCCATGATTTGTTCCAAATCACGGTACTCTTTATTGAGTTTCACAAAACGCTTCATATCCGAAATGATCGACGGATCGGTGATCAACGTCGAAATCTCCTCAAATTTATGCTCTAATCCTTCTAATTTTTCTAAAAGTGTTGTTTCTGCCATTGTTCGATTTTTCAATATTCAAATCTTCCGAACTCACTCTCTATCACAAGCTCCGTTTTATTCGATTTTTCTACAAAGCCTACAATTTGAGCGTCAATATTAAATGCTTTCGAAATTTCAATAACCTGTTGCGCCTTTTCCGGAGAAAGGTAAATTTCCATACGGTGTCCCATATTGAAAACCTTGTACATCTCTTTCCAATCGGTACCCGACTGTTCTTGAATTGTCCTGAATAAAGGAGGCACAGGGAATATATTATTTTTTACAATCTTCAAATTTTCTACAAAATGAAGGACTTTTGTTTGTGCACCGCCCGAACAATGTACCATTCCGTGAATGTCCAAACGCATTTCGTCCAATATCTTCTTGATAACAGGCGCATACGTGCGGGTTGGTGAAAGCACTAATTTACCTGCGGTTACAGCCTGTAGAGACGTGGCATGCCGCGTCTCTACCATATCCGTAAGTTTCAAACTGCCCGAATAGACCAATTCCGAAGGAACGGCTGCATCGTAACTTTCAGGGTATTTTTGCGCCAGATAGTTCGCAAATACGTCGTGACGGGCAGAAGTGAGTCCGTTGCTGCCCATGCCGCCGTTATACTCCTTTTCATAAGTCGCCTGTCCGTAAGAAGCCAATCCGACGATGACGTCGCCGGCTTGAATATTCGCGTTATCTATCACATCCGAGCGTTTCATCCGGCAAGTCACGGTACTGTCTACAATGATGGTGCGCACCAAATCACCCACATCGGCTGTTTCTCCTCCGGTGGCGTACACACCTATTCCCATATCGCGAAGTTCGGACAACAGTTCGTCCGTTCCATTGATGATAGCGGAAATAACTTCTCCCGGTATCAGCAACTTATTCCTGCCGATAGTGGATGATACTAAAATATTATCCGTCGCACCTACACAGAGCAAATCGTCGATATTCATTATCAACGCATCCTGTGCAATGCCTTTCCATACCGACAGGTCTCCGGTTTCTTTCCAATAGAGGTAAGCGAGCGAAGATTTTGTTCCGGCGCCGTCGGCGTGCATGATATTGCAATAAGCGGGATCTCCTGCCAGCATGTCGGGAATTATTTTACAAAAAGCTTTTGGGAAAATGCCTTTGTCTATGTTTTTAATCGCATTGTGTACATCCTCTTTACCGGCAGATACGCCACGTAAATTGTATCGTTGGTCGCTCATTTTGTTATGTTAGAAATGAAGTACAAATTTAGTGTAAAAAATTGAAGGTAGAAAATAATTATCTACTTGTTAAATTTTTTCTCATTTCAAATTTTTTTTTATCTTTGCCTCCTGATGATATCTAAAAGAAAGTATGAATACCAAACACCTCCCGTTACATTCTAGTTTCCGAGGCTGCATCAAAAGTGTTTTTTTTGACTTTTAACACTGCCTCCGAAAGTTCTTTTGTATCTCCCACGACCTGAAATTAACAACTAAATATCTCAAAAAATGAAGAATTTGACCTTTAAATCTTATGCCTTGATTGCCGGTATAGTACTGGCTATATTGCCTTTACAGGCGCAGAGAGTAAACCTCGAAAAGGCGGAAAAAGTAGCGCAAAGCTACGTAGAATCAAAACGCGGAATGCGAGGCAAACCCGCAAAAGTACGCTTGGGACACACCGTAACCCGGAAGCACGAACACCGCGACGGCGCTACGCGGAAGCAACAGCAACGCCAAACAACGCCGCCGCAGGATTCACTGTTTTACTACATCTTCAATATTGATGAAGGCGAAGGCGGCTTTGTGATTGTTTCCGCAGAAGAAAAAGTGCGACCGGTACTGGGATATTCCTCGAACGGACGGTTCGACGAAGACAATTTACCGCCGAATTTTGTAGCTTGGATGAATGACCTGCAAAAACAAATAGCCTACGCTCAGACTAACGATCTGCCGCAAAACGCTGAGACACAAGCCGAATGGGAGGCTTACCTGAGCGACGAAGGTAATGCCCTTGGAAACGGAGAAATCTCTTTTTCGGACGCAGTGGCGCCATTAATCCAAACCACTTGGAACCAAGGGAATCCCTACAATACATTATGCCCTTCGAATATGCCTACGGGCTGCGTGGCTACCGCTATGGCGCAAGTGATGAAATATTACAATCATCCGGCAAGCGGATCAGGTAGTAGTGTGGCTTATACCATACCATCGGGGACAGTGCCGGCAGTAAGTTTAGAGGTGGAGTACGACTGGGTGAACATGCTCAATTCTTATTCCGGCAGTCCAACGCCACAACAGATAAACGCCGTAGCCACGCTGATGTATCATTGCGGAGTGAGTATGAGAATGTGGTATACTCCCGGGGCAAGCAGCGCATATGTTAGTAGTATGCGTGAGTCAATGATAAAACATTTCGGATACGATGAAAACATAAAGTACGCATACCGAAGCAGTTACACTGACACTGAATGGGCAATCATGCTGAAAGCGCAGATTAACGCCGGTATGCCGGTACCTTATTCAGCCTGTCCCACCGGCGAAGCCCACATGTTTATATGCGATGGATACGACAATGACGATAAATTTCATTTCAACTGGGGATGGGGTGGTACTTACGACGGCTATTATGCTATGTCGGCATTGCGCCCCGGTCCTTACGATTTCACCGAGCGTGGTAACGCGGTTCTTATTGATGTCAAGCCTGTACAAGGTTTGTTAAAAGAGTTGAATGTAAGCGAGGGAACGCTCTTGCCTACTTTCCGTCCGTTTGTATTCAATTATAAGGTACTTGTGGACGCTTCGGTAGAAACTATTGATATTGCGGGAATCACCGATGCCATCGGCGCTACTGTTATCGGAAACGTAAATAATTTACCGTTGAAAATGAACGACCTCACGGATGTAACCCTTACCGTAGACCTCGAAAACGGCGAAAAACAAACGTATCGCATTTCTGTCCTGCGAGGCAACCTTTCGCCTGTTTCGTATACATGGAATATTGGCAGCGACGGAGTTCAAATATCGAATTATATTGGAGTAGCGCCCGGCGAAACCCTGTATGTTGACTGGGGCGACGGAACAGAACCGACAACAATCACCCGTAATGCTACCTATATCCCTTATAGTAATTATAGAATAGAGGGCAACGATATATCGCATCTTTACAGTACGGCAGGTACATATCAGGTTACATTTTACGGAGAAAACGAATTGGACTGCCCACTATTAACCCTTCATACAAATCAAAATAACTTAAGCAATGTTCAAGTTTCTCAAATTAATGTCAGAGCCGCTGATCATTTGCGAGCTTTAACTGTGGTACGGGGTGAAATTACCCATTTAGATGTAAGCCGTAATATAAATTTACTTCACCTGTTCTGTGGTAACCAGAAAATTACGGAATTAGACTTGAGTAATAACGCGAAGTTGATAAACTTGTCTTGTTACACTAATCAACTCTCCGAGTTGGATGTAAGTAATAATCCGGCGTTGACAACCTTGTCTTGTTACAGTAATCAACTCACCAAGTTAGATGTAAGTAAGAACACGGCGTTGACAGGCTTGTCTTGCTACACTAATCAACTCACCGAGTTGGATGTGAGTAATAACACGGCGTTGACAACCTTGTCTTGCTACACTAATCAACTCACCGAGTTAGATGTAAGTAAGAACACAGCGTTGACAAGCTTGTCTTGTTACAATAATCAACTCACCGAGTTGGATGTAAGCAATAACACGGCGTTGACAAGCTTGTATTGTTACATTAATCAACTCTCCGAGTTGGATGTAAGTAATAACACGGCGTTAACAATCTTGTCTTGTTACAGGAATCAACTCACCGAGTTGGATGTGAGTAATAACACGGCGTTGGCAACCTTGTCTTGTTATACTAATCAACTCACCGAGTTGGATGTAAGTAATAACACGGCGTTGACAACCTTTTATTGTTACGAAAATCAACTCACTGAGTTGGATGTAAGTAATAACACGGCATTAACAACCTTGGATTGTGCCGATAATCAACTCACCGAGCTGGATGTAAGTAATAACACAGCATTGCGAATCTTGTATTGTGAGAATAATCGACTCACCGAGTTGGACGTAAGTAATAACACAGCGTTAACAACCTTATATTGTACCAACAATGCTATTCCGTTAATCAATCTTTATACACTGGCACAACAAGTAGGCAGTATTACAACTAAACAATTAGGTACACAAAATCTACCCGATGTACGTGTATTGCTCAATACCCCCGTAGCAATAGATACAGTATTTTATGGAGTAAATACGGTATTTAGTGTAAACTATACTTCAACGACTTATACGCTGAACAATGGCGAAATTACTTTTCTTGCACCGTATGCCTATACCTATACGGTAACGATAAGCAATCCTGCCCTTTTAAATGGGTCAGTGCGTCAAAGATTTATCGCCAGCTACATTGTATTAAACAAAAACAATGCTACTATACACGTAGATGCTGCCGAGCAGCTAACAGCCACTCTTGCGCCGTCTATCAGCAGTCAATCTATCACTTGGAGCAGCAGCAATCCAGATATTGCAACGGTTACGCAAGATGGCTTGGTAACGGGCGTTTCTGTTGGCACAGCAACCATCACGGCAACCACAGCGCCTGGCGGTTACACGGCAACCTGCACGGTAACGATAACACAACCGGTAACAGGCATTACCCTTAATAAAGACAATACAACGCTACAAGTAGGCAACAAAGAAACCCTCACCGCAACAATAGCGCCAACCAATGCCACCAACCAAACCGTAACATGGTCATCCGACAACCCGAACGTGGCAACTGTCGTTAACGGCACTGTCACGAGCATTTCCGCAGGTACAGCTATAATAACCGTAACAACTGTCGACGGAGGCTTCACGGCAACCTGCACAGTAACGGTAACGCAACCGGTAACAGGCATTACTCTTAATAAAGGCAATACAACGCTATCTGTCGGCAGCAACGAAGTGCTCACCGCAACTATCTTGCCTAATAACGCCACCAACAAAACCGTAACATGGTCATCCGACGACCAGAACGTCGCAACTGTCGCTAACGGCACTGTCACAGGCATTTCCGCAGGTACGGCAATAATAACCGTAACAACAGATGACGGAGGCTTCACGGCAACCTGCACGGTAACGGTAACGCAACCGGTAACAGGCATTACTCTTAATAAAGATAATACAACACTATCTGTCGGCAGCAACGAAACACTCACCGTCACAATAGCCCCTGCCAATGCCACCAACAAAACCGTAACATGGTCATCCGACAACCCGAACGTTGCAACTGTCGTTAACGGCACAGTCACAGGCATATCCGCCGGAACGACAATAATAACCGCAACAACAGACGACGGAGGCTTCACGGCAACCTGCACGATAACGGTAACACAACCGGTAACAGGCATTGCTCTTAACAAAGAGAATACAACGCTATCTGTCGGCAGCAACGAAACGCTCATCGCAACTATCCTGCCAAATAACGCCACCAACAAAACCGTAACATGGTCATCCGACGACCAGAACGTCGCAACTGTCGCTAACGGCACAGTCACAGGCATTTCCGCAGGTACGGCAATAATAACCGTAACAACTGTCGACGGAGGCTTCACGGCAACCTGTACGGTAACAGTAACGCAACCGGTAACAGGCATTACTCTTAATAAAGACAATACAACCCTACCTGCCGGAAGCAACGAAACACTCACTGCAACTATCTTGCCAAACAACGCCACCAACAAAACCGTAACATGGTCATCCGACAACCCGAACGTTGCAACTGTCGTTAATGGCACTGTCACAGGCGTTTCCGCAGGTACAGCAATAATAACCGCAACAACAGACGACGGAGGCTTTACGGCAACCTGTACG
>Ga0123353_10005290_pt1 | contig 16892 bp, 4 predicted proteins | sample TergutLab28metaG_3_FD_92763 | JGI IMG/M metagenome (GOLD analysis project Ga0123353, IMG submission 92763) | Labiotermes labralis P3 segment gut microbial communities from Petit-Saut dam, French Guiana - Lab288 P3 | ecosystem: Host-associated > Arthropoda: Insects > Digestive system > Gut ...
CTCTCTCTCTCTCCACTTCTTCTTGGCTCGTTATTGCATCTTGAATCAACTGCCGAAATTACGCAACTCTGAGTGGCATACATTATGAACGTTATGGTTCGTGAAACAGCGTGAATGTGGAAAACAAAGGTTATGGCTCGTTTTAAAGTGCCTGTTGTATCTAGTAACTCCAAAGTTCTAAAAGAAAACCGTCAGCCACTTGACACATGGAAACTGAACAGTGGACGCACTTCCTGTGGACGGTGTTTTGTAAATTTACATCTTTTATTTGGACGGTGGTGATATCACGCTTGACTCAAATGCGTCCTCGGAATCTGGTGGTCGCGGGACCTTGGCACAGTATCAGCCACGGCAGACTTACAATAGCTTAAAGATGTCTCTTTTACTCGTCATAAAGCGCTTAAACGAAGTGACGTCATCCCCACAACACGTGTTCCTGCAAAACGAGACTGTAGCCAAGCTGATATGGCGACCTCCAACGACGTCGGAAATTAGTGCCTCTTAAAAAGTTGCTGGAAGGGGCATGAACCTCAGTTCCTTATAAAACTAAAGAAAACATGCCAAAATTATTCTAGTGTATAGGTCAAAGTAAGTTGATGTTTAAGGAGACCAGGTCGTTGAGTTCAAGACAAAAGGATATGAAATATGGAATTACTAAGTGTACATATCGTGTGTGTGTGTGTGAGTCACGGACACAATAAAATCACAAATCGTATCATATTGAATTACAGAGCACAAGAAAGTAGAGTTACAAGACAGTGAAGGGAAAATGTAAGAATGTTCCAAATGAGGTGCAATTCCCAATAAACACACAAAAAACAAGATTTGACGAAATAGCCATTAAAACATTACATAAAAACACTCCCTGCGTATGCTTACTGGGAAGGAAAATTTTAAAAAATCCAGGAAAACAATGGCAGTTCTGACATGTAATTCCCAATAAGCACTACAAACGGTAACAAATCTTACAGCAACATGAATCAAAATATGACAGGTTACTTATTATGAAAAAGCTGTTACTATACAGATGTCCAATTATGTTCACTGAAAAATAAAAATCTAACAAGCATTGTAACAAACAAGCAAAACGATTCTTGACAAATCTAACTAAATTTATACAAATCAGTTTATTCACTTGTGAAAAGCCTTAGCACCACAACAATCGCACAGAAGTGTTACCAACAGTCCGGTTCGAGTGGCTTCAGCAATATATTTACAGTAAGTCAAAAGCCACGTGGTGCTACGAAAGCAGAAAATGTGCAGTCTCAAATAAAACGAAACCTAAACGTCATCATGATGTCTGATGGAGCGATGATGAACGTCCCTCAAAAATCTCTGCTAGGGTGAGTCTCTATGGTACAGACATACACAATAAAATCCAATTCACCTTAGAAAAAAGAAAAAATCATAAAAATTAATTATATAGACTTACCCACATCCACATTCAGACACAAAGTATGTTTAACGTACATTCTGATAAGTACTTCACGAATCTCTACCCTGTTGTTTTCAATCTTCAGGAATATTAAACTGCATCATTATGTAGTCGGTTCCCGACGGTTTCAGACGAAGTACTAGTCTCATCTTCAAGGGTAGAAATTCTTCTTGCGCGTTCCTACATTTGATGATGAGACTACTATATTGTCTCAGATCGTCGGGAACAGGTTAACTACTGACGTGGCGCCTTATACCAGAAGAACATAAACTTAAACCAAAACGCCGAAAAACATGATAACTCGGTTACCACCCTATCAAAAAAGAAGCCAAACGCATAAATATTGATGAAAAATAGTTCTCGAAAATTTAAGATAGACACATTTGAAAGCATGCTTATGTTTTCAACGTTTTAAGAGGTTACAGCCCACTTTCAGCGTCGGTTTCCTCTGTTTTAGTGGTTTCATGACCCCTTATTACAGGCGGTTATAAACCTCAGATGGCGGACACAAGCACTGCAACAACTCTACAACATCCCGATTCACTTCTCTGAATTCTTACTCAGACCTTGGATAGGGAACCAAAGCACTGCAGGGCTGTGCCATCCTTCAGTTCAGAGACTCGGGAACCATGGTACTGCCTATTGCATATGTTCACAGTCGTTATTACAACACCTGGCACAGCATAGCAAACTAAAAAGCCTATACTATCGAGATTCTAATCCATCATCCTAAGGGTTCCAGCGGGCAAAAGGTAACAGAGATTCTGCAGTTGTCTGAATAGCCAGACGGACAATGGTACGTATAACGTACCATTGTGGCTCATTTGTGCAACCATTGTTGCTGTGGAAAAGTAATAAGTATTACATATTCTGATTGTGTGTCTGTAGTCTTAGGTATCGAGCAAGCAAAACGCATGTGCCGTATTATATTGTCGTCTGTGGACTGCCCGGCTCTACTACATTCTTCCACATTATCTCATAAACGGCACGATTTTCGAAAAATAATTACTGAACGTAAAATGTGTATTTTGACTTTCTGTGCATATTTTGCCCGAAACACTTCTAATTCTAAGAAGAATTCTGCGCGATATTATCATAAATGTTCATAGGTCTTCATGTGAAGTACCCGTTATTCATGTCATTTTAATGAAACTTTAATTTTCTCAGTAAATTTTCTAAAAATACTCAAATTTCATGAAAATCCGCCCAGTGGGAGCTGGGTTGTTCGATGCGGAAGGACGGACAGATAGACACGTAACTAAAAACTGTGTATATATAAGATGTCAGATGGAATTACAAATGTAAACTGAGGAATCCTAATATAAATGCATTTACGAGTTACTTAACAAAGCGACGCGCCGCAGTGATCATAGGATGATAAGCGCCGTAGGGAATCTGTCACGGCCGAACTGGAGGCATTATCCTGGAATTTTTCTCAGGAAAACTTCTGGGATAACATTTGTTATGATGGTAGAGAGTCGAACCGTTAACCTCCCAATACAGACCAGAAGTAATACTGGTTGGGAGAGTTTGCTCAATCCTAATACGACACTCGATTTATTCTTAGATGTTGCAGCTTCGTGCACAGGTATCGGCATTGCAGACGAATGTGGGCATCGGTCCAGCTGCACGCTGTAATATCCCACAGACAGCTCCAGAGAATCGCAAACCTCACATGCTGATATACGAGACAGGCAATGTCCGTGTAACGTACAACTGTGGAGCGTTCGCGCAACCACTGTTGCAGTGGAAACGCAACAAGGCATTTTGTGTTTTTTACACATTATCTCATAAACGGCAAGATTTACGGAGTAAAAATTACTGAAAATAAACCGTGTGTTCTGGTTTCGTCTACAACTTCTTTCTAAAACTTTTCTCATTCTAAGAAGCATTCAGAGATACATCAATCACAAATGTACACAGGGCTTCATGTACTATACCCGTTATTGTTATAACTGAAGAATAAAAAACCAACTAGATGCCACTTATTATTTTATTGTACTTCTTATAGGCTCAACATATTTCGGGCACTACTACGCCCATCATCAGGAGTTCGCGACTATGATGTTGATTACCACATTGGTCGTTTCGTTCTTGGTTTGCCGTGTGTTGGAGGTTAGGTGCGGTTAGGCTGGAGTAGTGTCCAGGCTGCAGGCTAAAGCAGGACGTGCTTTAGCCTGCAGCCTGGACACTACTCCAGCCTAACCGCACCTTTAGCATGCAGCCCGGACACTACTCCAGCTAACTGCACCTAACCTCCAACCTACAGCAAACCAATAACGAAACGACCAATGTGGTAATCAACATCATAGTCTCCAGCTCTTGATGATGGGCATAGTAGTGCCGGAAACATGTTGAACCTATAAGAAGCACAATAAAATAATAAGTAGCATCTAGTTGGTTTTTTATTCTTCAGTTATCACAATGATGCACGGTCCAATAAACATCAGATTCACCCGTTACTGTTGTCCAATTTTAAGAAACCTTGAATTTTCTCGACATATTCTCGAACAATCCTTAAATATCGAATTTCATAAAAATAAGTCCGGTGAGGGCCGAGTTGTTCTAGACGGAAGGACAGACATGATAAATCTAATATTAACTTTTTGCAACGTTGCGAACGCGTCTAAAAATTTAACAAAACGCACGTGAAACATAACAGTGGAACTTGAGATATTCTGAGAGGCGATAACCAAATTGCACCGAAATGCATTGGGGAGACGAGACACATGCCTAGACTGACAAACCACCAGGCAGACCATGACAGCATTACGAATTTCTTCTACGCACTTTTTGCAAAGAAATTTCAACGATATACCACATACAGAAACTTCCTTGGAAGGCGGAGACTCACTTGACTGGATCAGGCCCCGTATGTAGAACCTCCACGAGGTCTCCCTTCTTCAGAGAGATGGCATCGACGGTATCTGCAGGGAAGTTTTGCGTCGCTACGAATACATCAAATACCTGCAAAGAAAAGACGAACTATTTGGAACCTCCTTCTTTTCTCGTTTCAACACAACACAGCGGCGAAACACAGTGAATTTCAAGGGGACACGCTAAATACGTGTGCCTGATCTGTAAACTTATATCCACATTCAAAATAAAACAGACTTCCGCAAAGCTTAAACTTCTCTATGAGCTATTAAACATAATTTCGTCTAAAAGCCTGATATCGATTTAAAGAATGCTTACTGTTATAATAATATAAACAGTCGACTAGATGCAACAATGATAATTTTATTAACACTTTCAATCAGCTCAACATGTTTTGGGCGATAATTTCGCTCATCCTGAGGAGCACTAGACTGTGTTTACAGCTTGTGGTATAAAGCATCGACGATGCTACCTGCCGGTGACCAGCATGAGGTGGAACTGAGCTGTAAACACAGTTTAGCGCTCCTCAGGATGGGCGAAATTATCGCCTGAAACATGTTGAGCTGATTGAAATTGTTAATAAAATTACCATTGTTGCATCTAGTCGGCTGTTTATATGTTATATTAATGATGCAAGGCCACTGAAACGTCAAACGCTCTCTGTTCTCAGACTCCAAAGATCGCATTTCTTACTACACAGCCATAACTGCACAGGTTATACTGGTCGAATGGCAGGAAGAATGTGTACAGTTCTCCGTCAAAACACGTGTTCCTTTCATCCATCATTTGCCCGGAAGCCCAAAGCAGACAACAGTGTCTCAATCAAGACTGCCACCCTCGTACCTCGCAAATGCAGTTCAGAGACACTAGAAGTCAATAGGCCTGCTCGACAACCATATCATCATCATCACCACCATCACCATGACCACCACCACCACCACCACCACAATCATCAGTGCTGTTACAACTATTATTACTACCTATAATACCAGAACCAGTGCTTATACATGGAAAATTGAGGGATATTTTATGACTAGCAGATTATTTGCATTTATGGCAGAAGAATCGACAGCGACAGTCGAAACTGTGTAGCGTACTACTGAAAGCATAATTAAATAAATTAGATTAAATGTGGGTGTATAGTAAGCTTTGGTATTGGTGGTAATATTCGTTCCATTATTTATTTATTTATTATGTATTTTTCTACTGATTTATTTACTTATTTGTGGTTTATTTTACGGTGTTGTCAGTATCTCAGATTACTCAGGATCGAAAGGTAAGATGATTTAAGGATGATGACCTGGAAAGGTTTTGGAAGGAAACGATCGCGGCCTAATTTGGTTACTGTTCCGACATTTTCAGAAGGCACTGAAGGAAACCACAGAATCTCTAAGTATACGCGGCGTCCCGACCAAGAATAGGAACAGGGACCTCCCAAGTACAAGCCACAAACAGGACACTCTCAACGATGCTGCTCGTTCAGGAACCAGAGCGTAATTAATGAGCCAGGCAGCCAGCCAGTGAGATTCGAGGCTGATAAATTTCCAGTTATTTTGTCCGAGATTCGGAATTGTCAAGTTCCTTCCTCGCTGGAGATGTCTCGAGGCTAGGTTTCATCTGTGTTAGGGTCATGAGATTCTCACACTGGAGGGCGGGGGGGGGGGGAGGAATGCGATGTAAGAAAGTGATTTACAATAAATTCATATCTATCCTCGTGGTGGTCTAGAACCCGTAGTTGTAGTTCACTTCGCATAGACCATGTGGCCATTGTCATCAACTACCTCGGCAGTCACCACGGTCATTCATTTCGCCTTCTCTTCGCGCCGGCAGAACACTAACCTCTGATCCCATCATTCTGACGGATGATCCGCTACGGCTAAGTTTTCTGCAACCAGGGAACGTCGTACTGTAGCTCTTCCCCCTCAAGGCAGTCATTTTTTCTCCATTACCATCTGACCTGGATTTTGGAGTACTATATCCACTTGGGGGTGTCAGTGAGCCCTCGCCGTTAATGTGACTGTAGCCCCCATCATCGCACCTCCTGCCGCGTCTCGATATAGGCGTGTTGTACCCACTGGTGAAACTTTGTGTCTCAGTACTACCATTCAGTCGTGTGTAGTTCAGAGTAGACCCATCGACACTGTCGGGAGTTCCTCGCCTTCGGCTGGCTGTTGTTGTAGTTGTTGTTGTGTCACTCAGACGCCGGCGGCTGTCCCTTCCTGCCAGGTAATCGCTGGAACTTTGAGGCGTTAAGGTAGGAGCAGTGTGAGTCAAATCTTCTTTAGCTACTGGACAAGAATATATTGAGAAATGGTACGCTGCTTGGCGTGGCAATCTCAGGGCTGAAAACACGTGCAGCGGTTCAAAGTGTCGTATTCCCGTCTCATCTAATACTGTGTAAGGGATCTGCCCTGTAAGGACGGCCCTAGCATTCTCTCTAGGTATTATAGCCTGAAGTCCTTGTTTCAATATAAGCAGGGTCCCCGAAGAGCGTTGGTTTCTAGAAAACAAAAACTCCTCCATTGCCAGTATATTGTTAGAGTGAAACAAAACGCTTGGGATATCGTTGGATGATTCCAGCGGCAGACGGTCTTCTTCAGGCGCTACCAACAGTGCAGCACTCTCACGCACAAGTTCTCTGAGTCGTGGGTCGGACTTTGCGATTTCAGGATCGCTCTGCAGCAGCCTCAATGCCATGCACAGGCTTGGTTGCTGTTCTGCCAGCTGGCGCATGACGGTAAGACGGCGCAGAATATCCATTGTAAGAGAGTCGCTGGCTAGAACCCGCGTTGACTGCGGATCAGACAGGACATCCAGGAGACCTGTTACGATATCTGACAAACCCAGGGCACGAGCCAGACCTACTGCTTGCATCAGAAGCCCCCTTAAACCTCCTTCAGCACTGTTTTCTTCCTCCTTGTTGATGGACTCATACTGCAACATTTCTCGTATCTGCTGTTCGCTATGCTCCTGAACAGCAGCAATGATTGCCCTCTGCAAAGTACCTGTCGGGTCTTTCTCTGTTACCAAATCTTCATCATATTCAGATACTTTTTGCAGAACTCTATCGAGTAATTCTGGGTTACCATGAGAAAGGTGTCTGAATGCTGACTCTAAAGTTCTTTCTCTTGTGTCAGCTTTGCTTTCTTCTTTCCCGCTATGAACGACACTGGTGTGTTTCAACACAGTAGACAATTTCTCCATCACGCTTTCTTCTGTTTGCTGTTCAGACAATATGTGCTTCAGAATCTCCAGTTTATTAATATTTTCCTCGTGTATGGTTCCATCCATGTTACAAGCTGTAGTAACTCGTTTCGGTGTGAAGTCGACGGTCGGAATATCTAAGGAAACTTGGCGGCCAAGCGACATCCCTGCTTGCGATAATTGTCGTAACATTCGTGAATCAATAGACATCTCCCACTCACTGGCAGGGACGTACGAAGCGGTCACTTGCATGGGACGCAGAAGCTGCAGTTCCTCCGGCGTTATCTCGAAGCCTTGTACGGAGAATTCGAAACCACCTTCCGGTGTATCTTGCAGGTCAGGAGCAACGAAGCGCAACGAGCCGTCCTTCGTCCGAACTGTCTGTCCAGGGACGAATTTGACTCTGTCATCTTCAGTTTCTATAACTCGTCCTGGGACAAATCGAGGTCCTTCTTCAGTATCCAATACTTCTCCAGGTACAAATTTCGAACCTTCTTCTGTGGATATAACTTGCCCGGGTATGAAGGTTGGTCCGGCTTTAGTATCAACTATCTGACCTGGAACGAATCGTGTGCCTTCTGAGGTTTCCATTGTCTGCCCAGGAATAAATTTCTGACCAGTTCTTGTTTCTATAACTTGTCCCGGAACAAATTTCGCACCTTCCGAAGTTTCCACCACCTGTCCTGGAACAAACTGCTCCGCTCTGTCTGTCATTACTACTTGTCCCGGAACGAACTTCTCAGTTCCGGGCTCTATTTCAATAACAGTGCCCGGGACGAATTTAACTTTGCCATCCACAGCGCGTTCCAGTTTTCCGGGCACTATCTTTCCGGCCGGAAGTCCACTGATGGACTGGCCCGGGAAGAACTCCACACCATGTAATGTTTGCACAACGTGTCCAAATAAAGATGAAACATCAGGTGACGGCAATAAACCTGAATATGGATTAATTGGTTTCAGCCCTTCTTTCGGAACTTCAATAACATCATTCAGAACAATTTCTTCTAATTTCTTTGCCGGGGTGAATCTGATGCCATTGTTTTCTGTAACATAAGTTTTTCCAGGAACAAATGAGGTTTCGCCACTTGCATTCTTTAATAACTGACCTTCTACGAACTTCACACCTTCTGGAGTCTGTAAAGATTTACCCGGCACAAACTTAGACGTTGTCCCATCTTTTTCTAAAACAGTCACTCCAGGGACGAATTGCGGGCAGCCTTCTATCGTATTTACAATCTGTCCAGGAATGAACTTCGGGCCTTCAGGAGTCATAACAGTTTGGCCGGCCACGAACTTTACTTCATCTCCTTTTCCAACAGTCTGTCCCGGAACGAATTCCCAGTTTCCATCCTTCGTCTGTATGTTCTGACCTGCAATAAAAATCTCTTCGCCTTGTGCTGTTGCCACAGTTTGACCGGGCACGAACTTGGGACCGTCAGAAGTCAGAATCGTCTGACCTGGTACAAATTTATACTTTTGTGTTGTGCCTTCTTTATAAACGTTTTCGCTCTCGGTTTCTATTAATTTCTTTTCGTCGTCTATCTCAATGACCGATTTGTTTGGTTGAACAGAAATATCCATCTCCAAGACAAGTTGTCCTGGTATGAATTTTGGCCCATCTGGCGTTATCACAGTCTGGCCTGCCATGAATCTCGGTCCTTCCGATGTATGAACAGTCTGGCCTGCAACAAATTTCTCCCCTTCTCTTGTAATTAAAGTCTGGCCGGCCACAAACACTGGCACAGCATTTCCTCCACTCTCTTCCGTGACCGCCAACACCCGCTGTCCGGGTATCAAAACAGGGCTATCCACTCCAGGCGTTCTAACAGTGAAACCAGGCACAAACTGGGGTCCCGATGGTGTCTGCAAAGTTTGGCCTGGCACAAAAACGGTTCCTTTCGGAGTTTCTACAGTCTGGCCCACCACGAATCTCTTTGCGGCTTCTATATCCAGTACCAGTCCTTGAATCTTACGACCTCCTTCCACCAGTTCTGTTACAATGCCTTGTTCAATTCGAGTTACCAAATCTGGTATTTCATTAACCCTCGGCACCATAGACTTCACCTCTTCCTTTGCCTCAAAAAACATGTCTTGTATGTAGGATGTTTTTTCTAAAATATCAGGATCTTGGAGCTTCAGTACTGCGTTCGTGACTTCTGCTCCTGGTTCTACTATTAATGGGGTAAATGGTGCCACAGATGGTATTGGTTCGAAACCCGCCGTTTCTCCGTGTTCACCGAGAGTCTGTGACTGGACGATACCTGGCAGCGACAGGCCGAGATCGATTACCTGGGCCTGAATGGGTACCGACTCAGGCAGATTATTGATAATAGGAGTGCGAACTGATTCACTGTCGAAAGAGTCCCAGTTCCAATCTTCTATAAGAGGTTTGATGAGATCCCTCCAGTCTCCACTACACATGACGAGGCTTGTCTCCGCACGCGAGTTTCTGGGATCAAACCTCTTCCAGTTATTCAGTATTGCTGCTCTCTCTTCTTCTTCCGTCATAACATCGTTTTCCTTCTTCTCTTCCTGCCTATCTTCCTTTTTTACTTCAACTTTATCCTTAATGTCTGCCTGTATAATCTTTTCTACAACCTTCGCCTTCTTCATTTCATTTAATTCTATTTCTCTTCTTACTTCAGTCTCTGCTTCTTTCTCCTTTTCTTCAAACACTTTCTTCATTGAAGCTAAAGCGCCAGGAAGCTTCCTCTTTCTCTTTTTAATGTTCATTTCTTCTGCCTCTAATTCTTTCACGACATCAGCGTTAGGTCCTTCTCCATCATAAAGTTCTGAACTCTTATCTATTTTCGGTGTAACATTTTCGAAATCCAATGAAATATCTCTTCCCTCTTTCAGTTTGAAGAGAACCGTGTCTGAATCCTTTGACAACATGATATCACGAATGTCGCCGTCTCTGACTGCTGCCTCCAGGACGGACGGAAGCACAAGGCTGCATTGCCGTTCTTCCACGATGTACACAAAGCGGGAGTCCTCTTCAGGAAATGAAATCACGCGGCCATCTTTAGTTGCCAGAAGTTCCATCATTGTCTCCTGTTGGGTGGAGGAACCCTTTAGCACTGGGAATACATAGCGATAGTCACACAAAACAACATGGCGCTTTCTTTTATCATGCGTCCCTATCTCTGGTGTAAATTTATGAACAGCTTCATTGCTGGTGATCTTGCAATTCCCGCGCTTTCTCTTGGTCTTGCTTATGAGGGCGACAGGAATGTAATGGTGAGCAGGAAGCCCGTACGATTTCCCTGTGATACGGCATAACCGTTTTGCGTCTGCTGGAGAAATAGGAGGCAAAAGTGGGAAGTAGTTGGGTTTCGGAAGCCCGTGGCTTCTCCCAGTAATCCTGCAGAAAGTAGACATATTGGCAGGGCCGCAGTAACTCCAAGGCTTGTCGCTTCAAGTCAGAAAATAAATTAAGCCAGACTTCGGAACAGAACAAATGTACTTCCCATTCACAAGTTACAAAACCACGCACTGTAGATTGGCAAAAATCTGTTCGTTAAACCAGTTCAACCAAAAATATTTCACCTCTATTTTTAAAAATCGGTATTATTACAAATTCAGATATAAGATGGGGGATTCACCCCCATTCCAGTTGAAATATCACACTGAGTATAAAACTAAAAAAAAAATAATTTAATTCGTAGATTATTACATACAGGCACTTTTCAACCTCAACAGTACCGGGCACGAAGAAACTGAAGCGGATATTCACACAGCCAAGAGAATGGAATGGTTGTGGCGACACAATATATGATAGCCTACACAAAAATCAGTACACAATGGGAAGAAAACGCAACACAAATGCACAGACTTAATTTCGCAAATAAAATGCTTTCCACTGCCTTCCAGATCTCGTCCTCTTCGATCTTCTGACGTAGCAATCAGGCATCCAGACGATAGTGAATCATTTCCATTGGCGTTTAAATCCAACGCAAATGTTATATGTCGACCGTGTTACAATAAATTATTTCGATTTGTTCCATTTACTGAGCAGTTAATGTGACTTTTATTCCAAAGAAACGAAAACACAATATCTCTACTTTCTGATTTTGAATAACTGAAAGCGGTCCATTTTTGAAGGCAGTTCGTTGCATCAGCTGACGCGAGTTTCGCTGCGTCGTTGTGTCATCGTACTGAAAGCCGCCACACGACCGACGCTGGCACGACCAGCCTTCAACTGACAACTTAAGGTACCTCCGTCTTGGTTGTACCCCACCGAAGACAGAAACGACGATGCCCGAATACTGCCGACGACACGACGCCGTCTTCTATCCGCTGGATGCCACTTCGACGCCAGGCATTTCCAGATGCCTTGACAAGGGTCAAGTCTACAAAGGAATGTCCTGGCTCAGAGTGCAGATGACACCAGCAACCAAAGAGTGCGCGCATATTCTGTCCTAATTTGTGACCTCCACTGATGTTGAGCAAGACCAAACCAACTGTAACTTAAAAACCAGTGATCCATCTGTTCTCAGGTAATGTAAAGACGGGCTCCTTTCATAAGAGTCTGAAAACACTTGGTATAGACAAAGTACAATTATATTATCAGAAAAGTCGCTACGTAAAATAGTTTCGACACACAGAGAATACGTCGATTTAAGATCTGACAATTACTGTAATGATCTGGAAGTTGGCAACGAAGCACGACAATTTACAATTCATGAGCTAATTAACAACCACCATGACGAACAAACAGTTCAGTCACTAAAGATTTTTCTAGTGCCGGTTTATGATACGCAAAAACACACAAAAAAATTTCGCATGTAACAATCGACACACATAAATATATATGATGTCAGCTAAAATAACTATAATAGTTACGTTTCTTTGCAATTTTCCTGTGGACAAAATTGTGAGTTGAGAATATAATTTATAAGCACGGAAAGTTTTAATGAGCTTATGATAAAGCAGCTTGTGTGACTCTTTAAATTACCCATCATGCATTACTTTCCGAAAGCTTGGCTTGGAATATGGCTTTAGAAGGTAGAAAATTGTCGCTGGTAATGATACAAAAATGTGAAAACCATGATCGCTCTAAGTGTTATGCTACCATGCATTGCACAAAATTAACAAATTTTGTTACCATCCGAAGTACAAAATTCTGTACGTTACATACAACTGCAGTTCTCACCTCACAGTGAAAAAATTCACTGTCAATTTCAAAGCATAGCTGCACATAAACAAAGAGAAACCCGTCCCTCACAACTAAAGCTGAAAATATTTATTGCCAAACTGTATGCTTGCTATATGTTTCGGCTTGCATAAGACATCGTCAGACACCAACTCTAAAAATACGGAAGGCGTTGACAAATTTTTGCATAAAAAAGAGCTAACAAATTTTTATATAAAAATATGATAAGAGATTTGAGTTGTGCAGTGCACAGAGCGTTAAGTTTCATATCTTGGAACATCCTTATAGCCGAAACAGGGAGTAAAATTTAAGTTACGCTAAGCATACAATATAGGATTAATACAGGACAGTCAACAAACCCCACCTATGATTGACATTTCTATCTTTCCTTGCGTGTCACTATACGTCACACAGCTATATCCTTAGCCAAGTTGAAGGCTAGGTCATGAAAGGAGCTGGGGAATGGAGGAGATTGCATAACGAGGAGCTAAATGATTTGTACTCCTCACCAAATATTGTGCGGGTGATAAAATCGAGAAGAATGAGATGGGCTGGGCATGTGGCGCGTATGGGGGAGGAGAGGGGTGTGTATAGGGCCTTGGTGGAGAAGCCGGAGGGAAAGAGACTACTGGGGAGGCCTAGGCGTAGATGGGTGGATAATATTAGGATGGATCTCCAGGAGGTAGGATGTGAGTATATGGACTGGATTGGGCGGGCCCAGGGTAGAGATAGGTGGCGGACGCTTGTGAGTGCGGTAATGAACATTCGGGTTCCGTGAAATGCGGGGAATTTCTTGACTAGCTGCAAACCATTTAGCTTCTCAAGAAGGACTCTGCATCATGGAGTAAGTAAGTAAGTATGAACCGCGCACAAATACGGTTGAAACAAAATGCAGATTTACCGAACCTTTGCGACACTGTGCTTTTACCCTCTGAAGCAAGCATTCCATCTAACAGACGTCTAAACTGAATTCCTATCTAACAGTAAACATTCCACCCTCCGCCACGAAGGCCAGTCTGCTAATGCTGTGTACAGAAATAATCGCTGTTTGCCGTCAGAATGTACGCAACATATACGTATATTCTACATTGTGCAGGCAAACTGGAGAGGTAAGGATAAAGATAAAGTTCACCCTAGAACACGCCACGGAGGCCCAGAGGGGGCACTAGATGGGGTGGGTGGTTAAAGCCACGGCCCGGCCCCTTTACCCACAGGAAAGACCCGGTACCCATTGTACAGGTGGCTGAGTGGGCACTGGTGTCGCTCTGGACGGGTTCGGAAAATCTCGCCCGTACCAGGATTCGATCCCTGGACCGTCCAGCCCGTAGCGAGTCGCTACACCGACTACGCTATCCCGGAAACTGCAGAGGTTCTAGATGGTAATGCAAGCGGTACAAATAATTACCACTGGTCTTTAAACGGTTAAAGTGTTGAAAGAAAAATTATTGTAACCAGTTTACGAACTAATATCCCTGCAAGCATGGTGGCACTTTTTTCTTAACGCTCATTCAGCTACACTTTCTTGTTAATAAAATAGTCTAATTTCTTTAAATTAAGAGATTCGTTAGGGCCTTTGGGCGAGTGACCGTACAACGGATCATGCCTATATTCACAGAAAATAAGGTGGAGTCACGTAAGTAACCACGCTAGATACAAACCCGTGATACGAAAATTGGACTATTCTTACACCAGCATTTGGCTACACAACACGCACAAGAAGGCACGGCCCTGTTCAAATTTTGACGTTTATAACTAAAAGTTCCATAAATATTCTCTAGGGTGCAACCATCTCTCTTCCTGGCTACACTCCTTCCGGGTTCGTAGATGTGTGCGCGTCACAGACAGCTCTCTGCACATTTCCTGGTATCAACTGAAATGCGTTATTATAGTCTTAAAAAGGGAGGACAACCCCGGGTCACTGGCCTGCGAGAAAGGACACATGTTCATGATGCTTATCCCAGATTTTAAAATATCCAAAATGTCCATCTTGTTTCAATTTTGCTTTCCTATTGGTCACAACACGCGCTCATTTTTTTTAAATTGCCGTTTAGTTTCAGATAAACGAGACGGCCTCCAGGTATGAATGACACCTGTGGACACGCTGAATACACGGTGGTAGGCAGCTGATATGTGGTGGTCCTCAAACTTTAACGGAGGCCAGACAGGGTGCTAACAATACCTCAATGTAAAACCCCAGCAAGCTGCGATGTGTGGGCTTCAGACCTGGTGGGGTTTAGTGAATATCCGGATCCCGTAAGAGAATGTAATTCCTCAACCCTTGAACGATTAATTATATTCATAGGCCTCCTTGGCCTGCCTACCTGAAATGCATAAAGTTTCCTTGGTACGCCGTGAATTGTAACGTTAGTAACTCAAGAATTAAGAGTACTTTCATGGTAGCAGAAAAGAAAATTGGCGATTTTATCTAGGCATCCACTATTCTCACCATAAACAACTCGTACATCGCGTTCCCGGAATGTAAATGCACAGTGCATAAACCACAGCCGTGCATCTAATATCTCACAGTTTGTGTACCGGTTCGTTGCTTCTACGTCTTCACCGCGAGGTACTTGTTTCTTGCTTAAATTAAAGAAGACGCATCAACTACAGTTTATAAAAAACGGAACGTAGATAAATATTAATTGTGCTGCCACAGCACCAAATTAATATAACGAAGTAAATCACTGAGTGTTTTAAACTGTAACTTTAGCAAGGAACAAAGTATGCTCCCTGAGGATGATCGTACGATCGAAATATGTAGGACCCTTTTAAGTGTTTTAATGTAAATTTTAGATTATTAAAGACTATATATGTGCATTTGTTGGTGTGTTACTTAAATAAACTACAAAATGCACGGTGCAACGATAAAGATAATTAATGGTGGTTTCAGAACGTTAGAGGAATAAGTCATGGTACATCTTATGTTACCCGGTACTTTCCGGCAATAATGTGTTAAATTATAAAAGCAGTAACCTAGATTCGAACGACGATCCTTCTCGAGGAAGCAGGTGAAGCAAAAGCAACTCAAGTTCTCGACGTTGATCACGGGAACGTCAGATGCCGCATGGAGTTTACTCACTGTCTTCTCTAACAGATGGCGCGATCTACCGTTTTATAAGCCACTCACATCCATTAACTAGGGCGAAAGAACGGGTGGAACTGCTCTCGAACAGCTTGCTTTAATTTCTGCTGGCGGCACTTGATGAACGAATAGATCACTTCGTTGTGTATCTATTAATTCATTACTTATGCTATCCTCTGTACCCAAACGATAACAGTGCAAGAAAAGTGTCTCTGTGTGTCAACACCTTTCTTCACTGAAATCGAGACGCGTCTGCGCATGGACATGTCTGCCTTATGAGAATTTTCATACACATGGACCTATACATCACACATTACATTCATCTATGTGTCGCGGTGTCCGCAGTGCACTCTGTCGGATCATTTTTTGGGTTGCAACTCATATTACAAGCTTAACTAGTGGCGGCACCTAGGGACGCACACTCGTAACTACTAGTGAATACAGTCGTAAATAGAGTGAAATACACGTACCTCCCAACTATACGTTGTACCCTACTACTGGCATCACTGATTCTTTGAAGCACCAGTTGTAATTACATTTCCATTATATTAACATACTGCATCTGGCTGCTACATCGCAAAAATGTTTGTTCTACACAGCTGATGAAGTCGTGTATTTTAGATCAAGATACGTCCTGAGATCTTCGTTCTTCTGGGACGTTACGCAGCGTAGATTGGTAGTTAGTTACCGACGTTTCGGGGACAATATAGCCGTCCCATGACCGTTGAAAATGGGAACGATAGGTTGTCCCGAAATTTCGGTAATTACTAATTTACTCTGCGTAACATCCCAGAAGAGTAAAGATCTGATATACACTATGGTGGAAGCCTGAAATCAACATACACCCTGTTTTCCTTTGTGGTGGAGTGTACTTGAAGATGGATTATTTAAGCCGAAAGACGTAGGGGAATGTAAACCATAAAACAGTAAACATATGCATTATTTTTTTTGTTTTGCTGACCTGCATCTCAGTATATTTATCTTAGTAATTAACCAACTTGATGCACAAAATTTTGTACTACAGTAAGTTTTATTTCATGCCTCTACATGTTTCGAGCACCATGTGCTCATCATCAGGAGGTCAAAATTGTATTATACAGCCTCTGGTATAATCACACCTATAGGTGTGATTATACCAG
>Ga0123353_10005292_pt1 | contig 16892 bp, 13 predicted proteins | sample TergutLab28metaG_3_FD_92763 | JGI IMG/M metagenome (GOLD analysis project Ga0123353, IMG submission 92763) | Labiotermes labralis P3 segment gut microbial communities from Petit-Saut dam, French Guiana - Lab288 P3 | ecosystem: Host-associated > Arthropoda: Insects > Digestive system > Gut ...
CAACAACGGCGCCTCCGCGCCGAACCACTCCAGGGCCAGAAACTGCGCCCCGGGGTCCGCCAGGAAAGTGCCGTAATAAGTGTACCTCAGCGCCACGCCGCCTTCCATGAGACCAAGTTCCCCAGCCGCATATTCGGCGCCCTGTATAAACCCCAGGCCCGTGTCCGCTATCTCCGGCGTCGGCATTGCCCCAATGAACCCGAGCGACCTGTATCCGGCCTTCACTGCCGAATATCCCGCTAAAAAACCGGCTTCGGACGAGTTAAACCGTAAAGCCGCGACATTTGCGTTCATTTTTTCACTGGTGTAATCTTCGTTGTGCGGCGAGCCGTCCACTAAAATAAAAATGATATCGGGATAAAAATGCTGCGCCTGCCAAACAGGTACTTCGGAAAGGACGCCGGACGCAACGACAATTTTTGCGCCGCTTCTTACAGCCACCTTGATTATTTCCAGATAAGCGTCGACGCTGTAATCCTCGGGGGCATAGTGTTTTGCACTGATGTTGTTTTCCCTTGCGTACCGTGTGATTCCTTCCCATGTAGCCTGGGAAACGGATTCGTCCCCGAGCAGCCCAAAATCGCTGATATAGGCAATTTCAAACCTGTTATTGCGCATATAGCCGCCCGACGACGAATGCACGGGCGATGAAAAAATTACGCCGTCAGGCGCCTGGGCAGCCGTCGACGAATGTGTAAAAAAAGACGGATCAGGCAGTTTGGAAGCCGTTCCGCCGCCTGTGGCCCGCATCCCGCCGGAACCCGGGTTTAACGCGCCGGGTACGGCGGCCGACGCCCCGGGAGCTTCCGATGAAACGGCTGCCGACGCACCGGGCGCGATCGCCGATACGCCGGGTATGGCGGCGGAAGCCGTTGGTGTTACCGATGATGTTACAGCCGGTTCGGCAGAACCGCCACCGCCGGTTGTAGGCGCAAGATTTTCTGAGTACGTCTGCGCAGAATTATTAACCTGCGCCCGCGCAGGATTTTCTAATTGCGCCCGCGTAGAACTATTAACCTGCGCCGACACAGGATTTTCTGAGTACGTCTGTACAGGATTATTAACCTGCGCCGGCACAGAACTATTAGCCTGCGTCGGCGCAGGATTTTCTGAGTATGTCTGCGCAGAATTATTAACCTGCGTATGCGCAGGATTATTTACCTGCGCTTCGGCTCCGCCGTTTTTTAGCGGCGCAGCCGGGCCGCACGACGTTGTGAAAAGGATTGCGGCAATCAGCATAAACGCCGGTATCACGCGTATATTAATATTAAGTCTATGTAAATATTTATATGGTTTCATGTAATCCTGATTCAGCCCCGCCGGGTAAATAAACTAATCTTTATGTTATCATGCCACGCCTGTTTAGAAAAGATGCGCTTTTATGTAAATTTAAGCTCTTTTTACGTTAAATATTATGCTGTGAGGGAATAACTAAGCGACGTATTCATATTACAGAACAAAATTTTGATATTATAAAACCGCTAAATGTTGTTAAATATTTGATAGGCTTATTAATATACGAGCGCTTTAATTCATATGGTTTAAACATATAACCGACAATGAAAACAAAAAACCATGACTGCAGCCACGACTACATCAGAGGAGGACATAAAACTGCGATGGATAATAACTATGACAAGAATTTATGGTATACAAAGGCGGCGGATGATATACCTAACCTGTTCAGAAGGTTTAACGCCGAGACATATAAAGGGAATTATGAGTTGTTCTGCCGTGAATTCGCATATTCGCTTATCTTCGGCAACCTGCGGACTTCCAATATTCAGACGATAATGACGTTATTGGGCATCAGCGTGATGCCGAATATCATGCTTTTGGTACAAATGGACAGTTTTAACAAGCTCTACCCCTCATATCCGGATTTTTCATATTATCCCAACAAGTGCAATGTGGTCCACGCGATACAATCCAGGCTTAAAAAATTGAATATAGAGGGCGTCGTCTCCAGGTTCCTGGGGCATTATACCATAGGCGCCTTTATATATATCGACGGCGCCGCGATATATGAGGACAACGGCGGCGACGCCAAACCCATCACTATCGGGGACCCGATGGACTATGTCTCCGCGGTCGCCTCCGATTTGATCAACTATGTATATGAAAATACGCGCGAGAGCATATCAATAGGGATTAGCGATTTTTGCGCGTCGCACGCACAGTTCCCAAGGGCGTATTCCGAATGTAAAACCGCCCTGTCATTCGCGTTTTACAACGGCAGGCGATCGTACGAAGTGTATGACAGGCACAAACCGCAGCCCGGAATTACCAAAATCGATTTGACGAGGGTCTATTTCACCCATTTGATAACGCTGCTCGATAAATGCGACGCGGCGGACTGCGCCTCTGTATCCGACGAAATGGTCGACAGGTTCAGGAAGGCGAACGTCGGGCCGATCACGGTCAGGCTGCTGGTCGCGAGGCTGTTTGGCAGGATAACGGATTACTATATGGAGGCCGGGCTCGATCAGGGGGAGCTTTCGCAAATCGCGCAGGATTCCGTCATAGAAATACTGGACTGCTGTTTTATGGACGAAGTCACCGACGTCATATTGCGGTTCTGCGAACGCGTCAGCAAGCTCCACAGCGGATCGCGCCTGAGCCATGACGAACGCTTCCGCCGCCATGTAAACGACTGTATTGAACGGCACAGCTCCGATTGCCTGTTCGGGCTGGGTTCCATCGCCGCGCTGAGCAATTACAGCCCTTCCTATTTCAGCCGCCTGTTCGTCAGGGTTTACGGCATCCCGTTCAGCCAGTTCCTGGCGGCGTACCGCGTGGACCGCGCCAAGAGGCTTCTGATGCAGGAATCCATGACGCTGCACGAAGTGGCGCGGAAGGTCGGTTTTTGCAGCACCAGCTATTTTTGTTCGGTGTTCAGGAAAAAGACGGGCAAGTCGCCCAGAAAATACGCGGCTGAAATGCTCCTGGAAAAGATTGAGCCGCCAAACGGCAACGGTGACGGGAACGGGAACTGGAACGGGCAAACTGACGGCGGCCCGCCGCTTGCTTAAATGTAATTAACGCGGTGCGCCGGGGGCGCCCGAACGGCAAAATGCCGCCCCTGCAGCCCAAAGTTATATCGTAGGGCGCGACGTCTTCATCGCGCCGTGTCGCAAATAGAGATTGCGGCTCTGAGGCCGCAATGACGAACTAATAATATTCATAGCATTGACGAAAGGACTTGATCAAAAAAAGGGCGCGCGCCGCGCGCTTTTTTTTTATTATTTTTTGCTATTAAATCATATGTTGTGATAGAATAATATAGGATCAAAACTAATAAACATTAATAAATATCCGTCTTTAAGCACAATAAAAAACTAAACAAACTCAGAACGGGGGACAATCGCTGATGGTAAACAAAAAGACCAAAGTTCCTTTCGCGGGGACGGCGGCCCAGGAGCAGCAGCTGCTCAAAATCATCGAGGAATACCGGGGCGCCAAAAGAATGTTAATCACAATCCTGCAGGGCGCGCAGGATATCTACGGCTATCTGCCGATCGAGGTTCAAAAGGTCATTTCGGAACAAATGGACGTGCCGCTCGAAGAAATTTACGGGGTCGTTTCATTCTACGCGCAGTTTTCGCTCAACCCGCTGGGGAAACACAAGATATCATGCTGTCTCGGTACGGCGTGCTACGTCAGGGGCATGGGCGGCATTTTAGAAAAATTCAAGGACAAGCTCGGGATAGAGCCCGGGGGGACGACGCCGGACGGCAAGTTTTCCCTGGAGGCGTGCCGCTGCATAGGGGCGTGCGGCTTGGCGCCCGTCCTCACCGTCGGCGAGGACGTGCACGCGAAGCTTACGGTGGACGACGTCGATCGCATAATCGCCCAATATTAATATTACCGTGCTGTAAGATACATTTATAATCGACGCACTACAAAACATTACCAGGGGGATAATTTAGTGAAAAGCTTGGATGAGTTAAAGGCTTTAAGGGACAAGCTGAAAAGTGAAAACGACGTCAACCTGAGCGGCGAAGATAAAATACGCGTCGTAGTCGGTATGGCTACATGCGGGATGGCCGCGGGTTCGCGCCCCGTCCTGGCCGCGTTGTCTGAAGAGGTTGAAAAGAGGCAGCTGCAAAACGTGGCTGTCAAACAGACGGGATGCATAGGGTTTTGCCAGTTCGAACCCATTGTCGAGGTGTTCCAGACCGGCAGGGAAAAGGTTACATACGCCGTAATGACGCCCGAACGGATAGCCAGGGTCGTCAACGATCATATAGTAAACGGCAATGTGGTAAAGGAATTCGTAATCGGCAGCTATACGACTTAATGCATTTGCGCGGCCGAATGAAAATAACCGGAGGGAGAAAAGGTAAACGATGTATCGTTCTCATGTATTAATATGCGGCGGCCCCCAATGTACCGAGGCCGGCGGCGCGGCGTTGGTGGATGCTTTTAACAAGGAAATAGGGAAAAAGGGCCTCGGCGAAGCGATCAGGGTCGGTACGACCGGATGCTACGGGCTTTGCGCGCAGGGTCCGAACGTGGTCATATACCCGGAAGGCAGTTTTTATGAAAAAGTGAAAATTTCGGACGTCCCTGAAATAGTCGACGGCCATTTAATACACGGCAGGATTATTTCGCGGCTGCTGCACCGCGAATCATCGGGCTCAGGCGTATCTGAATCGATAACCGGGACGTCATATTATAAAAAGCAGCTGAGGGTCGCCCTCCGGAATTGCGGCGTCATAGACCCGGAGGACATCGGCGAATATATCGCCGAAGACGGCTATCAGGCGCTGGGGCGCTGCCTTACGGAATACACTCCGCAGCAGGTCATCGAAATAGTCGGCGCTTCCGGCCTGCGCGGGCGCGGCGGCGCGGGCTTCCCGACGGGCACCAAATGGCGGCTTGCGGCGCAAAGCGTATCGGATCAAAAATATGTCTGCTGCAACGCCGACGAAGGCGACCCGGGCGCGTTCATGGACCGTTCCGTACTGGAGGGCGATCCGCACGTCGTGCTCGAAGCGATGGCCATCGCCGGATATGCGATCGGCGCGAACCAGGGGTTTATATATATCCGCGCCGAATACCCCGTAGCCGTCAAGAGGCTGCATATAGCAATCGGGCAGGCGCGCGAATACGGGCTTTTGGGCAAGGGCATCCTGGGTACGGATTTCGATTTTGACATAGAGATCAGGCTGGGCGCCGGGGCGTTTGTCTGCGGCGAAGAAACGGCGCTGATGACTTCAATCGAAGGCAAGCGCGGCGAGCCGAGGCCAAGGCCCCCGTTCCCCGCCAGCAAGGGCGTATTCAGCCAGCCGACGATTTTAAACAACGTCGAGACCTTCGCAAACGTGCCAAGGATCATACTGCTCGGCGCGGACTGGTTTACATCCATGGGCACCGAGAGGAGCAAGGGCACAAAGGTATTCGCGCTTGCGGGCAAGATTAACAATTCCGGGCTGGTGGAAATTCCGATGGGCACCACGCTCAGGGAAATCGTCGAGGAGATTGGCGGGGGCTGCCCGAACGGCAAGCAGTTCAAAGCCGCGCAGACCGGCGGCCCGTCGGGCGGATGCATATCCACCGCGAACATGGACATCCCCATCGACTACGACAACCTGGTTTCAATCGGCTCAATGATGGGTTCCGGCGGCTTGATTGTAATGGACGAGGACAACTGCATGGTCGACATGGCCAGGTTCTTCCTCGACTTTACCGTGGACGAGAGCTGCGGTAAATGCTCCCCATGCCGGATCGGGACTAAACGCCTCTACGAAATCCTGGAACGGATTGCAGAAGGTAAAGGCAAGATGGAGGATCTCGATACCCTAGAAGAGCTGTGCAACCATATTAAAATGAACTCCCTTTGCGGCCTCGGGCAGACGGCGCCCAATCCGGTGCTTTCGATGATGAAGAATTTCCGGGACGAGTACCTGGCCCATATAAACGATAAAAGATGCCCGGCGGGCGTATGTACGTCACTGTTGTCATATTTCATCCTGGAAGACAAGTGCAAAGGGTGTACCGTATGCGTCAAGTCCTGTCCCGTAGACGCCATCTCGGGAGAGCGCAGGCAGCCGCATGTGATTGATCAAAACCTGTGCATCAAGTGCGGGGCGTGCGTGGAAACATGCAAATTTGACGCTATTGTAAGGAAATAATTTCGGTATTAATATCGCCGTAGGAGGAAATAAGACGATATGAGTGACATGGTCAACCTGAAAATAAACGGTAAGGAAATCCAGGCGGAGAGCGGCTCAACCATACTGGAAGCGGCAAGGGTAGCAGGCATACAGATTCCAACCCTGTGCTATTTAAAAGAAATCAACGCGATCGGCGCATGCCGGATCTGCGTCGTGGAAGTCAAGGGCGCCAGGACGCTGGTGGCCGCGTGCGTATTCCCCGTAAGCGAGGGCATGGAGGTCCAAACATCGTCGCCCGCCGTATTGAACGCGCGCAAACTCACGCTGGAGCTGATCCTCTCGACGCATAAACGCGAATGCCTGTCATGCGTGCGCAGCGGGAACTGCGAACTGCAGAAGCTTTGCAAGGACTTCAAAGTCGACGACGAGGGCCGCTTTGACGGCGGCAACCCCGAGTACCCCGTGGACGATACAGCGGTGCACATGCGCAGGGACGACAACAAATGCATACTCTGCCGCCGTTGTGTGGCGGCCTGTTCGAGCTGGCAGCACGTATCCGTCATCGGCGCCAACGACCGGGGGTTCAATACGCATATCGGCTGCGCGTTTGACGAAGATTTGGGCAATGTGGCGTGCGTCTCGTGCGGCCAGTGCATCGTAGTCTGCCCGACAGGCGCGATATATGAAAAGGACGAAACCGACAAGGTATGGGAGGCGCTGGCCGACCCTTCGAAGCATGTTATCATCCAGACGGCGCCTTCGACCCGCGTGACTTTGGGCGAATGCTTCGATATGCCCGTCGGGACAAACGTCGAGGGCAAAATGGTCGCGGCTTTGAGGCGGCTTGGCTTCGACGGAGTGTACGACACGGATTTTTCCGCCGATTTGACTATCATGGAAGAAGCGCACGAGTTAGTAGAGAGGGTCAAACACAACGGGACGCTGCCGTTGATCACATCCTGTTCGCCTGGCTGGGTAAAATTCTGCGAACATAAATATCCGGAGTTTATCCCCAACCTTTCGACGTGCAAATCGCCGCAGCAGATGTTCGGCGCCATCGCGAAAAGCTGGTATGCCGAAAAGAAGGGTTTAAAACGCGAGGATGTGTTCGTCGTCAGCGCGATGCCCTGCACCGCGAAAAAATTTGAGGTCGGGCGCGACGCGGAACTGAAGTACGGCGCGTCGGACGTGGACGTGGCGCTCACGACGCGCGAACTCGGCCGCCTGATCAACCGGGCCGGAATTATGTTTGCCGGGCTGCCGGACGAACAGTTTGACGCTCCGCTTGACGAAAGCACCGGCGCCGGGGTCATATTCGGCACGACCGGCGGGGTCATGGAAGCGGCTCTGCGGACAGCCGTCGAATCCCTGACAGGCGAAAAGCTGGACAACGTCGACTTCCTGGAAGTGCGCGGAACCAAGGGGATCAAGGAAGCCACATACAGCGTCGCTGGGCTCGATATAAACGTATGCGTCGCTTCCGGGCTTGCGAACGCCGCGGCGGTGCTTGAATCCATAAAGAGCGGCGAAAAGAAATACCATTTCATCGAAATCATGGGCTGCCCCGGCGGTTGTATAAACGGCGGCGGTCAGCCGGTCCAGCCGGCCTCGGTGCGCAACTTCGTGGATTTGAAAACCGCGCGCGCGGCAGCGCTGTACAATGAAGACAAAAATAAAAAGCTGCGCAAGTCCCATGACAGCAGTCTGATAAAGAAGCTCTACGACGAATTCCTCGGCGGGCCCGGTTCGCCGAAGGCGCACGAACTGCTCCATACATATTACCGCAAACGGGCAAGGTTCTAAAAATGCCGGATCAGGATAAAAATATAGGGGAAGGCGCCAGCTCAACCGGCGCCTTTTCTGATGTCAGCGGAGTGCGGGCGGAGCAAAGCGGGCCCGATACGGACGGGCTTGTTGCGGGCGGGCCCGATACGGACGGGCTTGTTGTGGGTGGGCTTGATACGGACGGGTTTGTTACGGGTGGGCCCGATACGGACGGGTTTGTTACGGGTGGGCCCGATACGGACAGGCCCGCGGCGGGCGAACCCGCCCCCGGCGGCGCGGCGCATCCCTCCGGCGTCGCGGCGCATCCCTCCGGCGGCGGAAAACGCGATCAGTCCTTCAGCGCGAAGCGCGAGGCGATGACTACCGCGCCTGTCGAAAAACTGGTCTTGCGCATGGCCATACCGACTATATCTACCATGATGATCACATCAGCCTACAGCATGACCGACACATATTTCATCAGTACGCTCGGCACGAGCGCTACGGCGGCGGTGGGCATCGCTTTTCCGTTAATGGCCGTCATCCAGGCTTTTGGGTTTTTCTTCGGGCAGGGCTCCGGAAACTATATATCCAGGGAACTCGGCGCCAACCGCATGGACAACGCCGCGCGGATGGCGACGACAGGTTTTTTTTCGTCGCTGGCCGCCGGTGCGGTATTAGCAGTGATATGGCTTATCTTTTTGGAACCGCTGGCCTTGCTGCTGGGCTCCACGCCGACGATTCTGCCGTACGCTGTCGATTACCTCCGGTTTACTATACTGGGCACGCCGTTTATGATCGGCTCACTCGTCCTGAATAACCTGCTCCGCTATCAGGGGAGCGCGTTCTACGGGATGGTTGGCATGACTTGCGGCGCAATCATGAACATCCTCCTGGACCCCCTGTTTATTTTCGCGCTCGGCATGGGCGTCAGCGGCGCTTCGCTGGCGACCCTGTTCAGCCAGATGTTCGGCTGCGCGATCCTGCTTGCGGGGAGTACGAAAAAAGATAATATCAGGATACGCCCGAAGCTGTTTTCGCCGTCCGGGAAAGCGTATTATGAAATGCTGCGCGGCGGGCTGCCGTCGCTGTGCCGCCAGGGCATAAGCAGCGTCGCGGCAGTCGTGCTCAACCAGTTCGCCAGGGGATACGGAGACGCGGCAATCGCCGCAATATCCATTGTACAGCGCGTGACAATGATGTCCTATTCGGCGCTCATCGGTTTCGGGCAAGGTTTTCAGCCCGTATGCGGCTTTAATTTCGGCGCGGGCCGGTACGACCGCGTTAAACGCGCGTTTTGGTTCTGTATCAAGGTATCGGCGGTTTTTTTAGTTTTGTTTGGCGTCGTCCTCTTTGTATTTGCGACCCCCATCATTACTATATTCCGGGCGGACGACGCCGAGGTTATACGCATCGGCTCGCTCAGCCTCAAGCTGCAGGCGATAGCCTACCCGCTGTTCGGATGGGTGATTTTTAACAATATGATGATGCAGACGACCGGGAAGCCCGTGCACGCCTCAATCCTCTCGCTTTCGAGGCAGGGGCTGTTCCTGCTTCCCGCCCTGTTTATATCCGTACCGCTGCTGGGTTTACTGGGTATCCAGATCAGCCAGCCCATCGCCGACGCCGGCTCGTTTATACTGGCGATCCCGTTGTATAATAACGTTCGGAAGGGCTTTAACGAAAGAAAGGGCTGGTAGCCCGCGCGGCATACGTAAAAAAGTGTTGATGAACCCCTCGGATCATGCTATGATCCATTACGGTAAATGATATAGCAATACGATGTTTATACAAATGAAAAAAACAGTTAACAATACGACAGATAAAATAGGCCCCGCGAAGGGCGCCGGGCGGATCGCGGGCAGGATAGCCTGTATCTTTTTACTAACCCTCACAATCGCGCTGTTAATAATAGCGACTCCGCATTTTTCAATATCTGAAATAAAGGTGAGCGGAAACAACTATTACAGCGATAGCCAGATTGTTGCCAAAAGCGGCCTTCGCACCGGTCAAAACGGGTTTACCGCGCTTAGGGGCAACAACATATTCAAAATCATTTCATTCCGGTGCGACGCCGCCGAGGACTCGGTTATTTCGGCGTGCCCCTACATTAAATCCATAAATATCCGCTATATCCTGCCGGCCGCTATACAAATTGAAGTCGAGGAGCGCAATAAATCCGTCGTCATACCCTATTTTGGCACAGGCCTGCTCATCGACGGCGAAGGGGTCGTAGTGGATATTGTCAGGAACTACAGCCAGACCGGGCTGCCGGTCGCTTCGGGGCTCTCTGTCTCCCGTTATGAAATCGGAAAGGCGATCGCGGTCAGGGATGAATTAAAAATAGACGCAATCCTGTCCGTTGTGAACGCTTTAAGGCAGGCTGACCGCGATAGCGACGAAGCTTTGGCGTGGCGTATTTCTGAAATTGACGTAAGCGACATGAAAAATATATTATTAAAAATAAACAACGGCATAGATATAAATCTTGGCGACGGGACCGAACTGTATTACCGCGTCAGCGCCGTCAAGGAAATTCTGGTACACGGGATTGACGAGGGGGAAGAAGGCGTAATTGTTTTTTCCAACGGCGCCAGGCCGGTATTTGTACCGGGCGCCGCCGGAATATAGGATACGCGCCGCCGAATCCGGCTTCATCGCCGGACGGGAATAATCTTGGGAGGTGTTGTGTGGGAGAACTTGTCGTAGCTATTGATATCGGCACGTCAAAAGTCTGCGCCCTTTGCGGTGAAATAGGCAAGACCGGCATGGTCGAAACGCTGGCCAAGGCGGCCGTGCCGTGCACAGGCATGAAGAAAGGCTTGATTGTCGATATAGAAAGCGTCGCCCGATCGATTACGGCCGCCCTGCGGAAAGTTGAAAACGACGCGGGCGCCAGAATCGGTTCGGCATATATAAATGTGATGGGGCTCCATGTCGACGTGATTACGAACAGGGCTTCCACTGCCGTCGCCAATGAAAACCGTGAAATAACCAGGGTCGAAGTGGAAAGGCTGCTCTACGCGGTCAGAAATGTGGACGTCCCCATGGACGCGCAGATTATTGACGTAATCCCAAGGCAATTTATGATTGACGGTTACAGCGGGATTACCGAACCCGTCGGCATGATCGGGTCTAGCATCGAACTCGAAGCCGATATTGTGACGGGGAAAATATCATCCATTACAAATATTATCAAGTGCATAGAGAGCGCGGGCATTAAAATTGATGGGCTTGTCATTTCAGGTCAGGCGCTGAGCGAAATCATACTGTCCCCGGAAGAAATGGAGCTGGGGGTCATCATGGTCGACGGCGGGGGAAGCGTGACCGATATATCGGTTTTCCACAACGGGCGTTTGTATTTTTACGAATCGGTGCCGGTCGGCGGGGATCATATAACCAACGATATTTCAATCGGGATGAAAATTCCGTACGCGGACGCCGAAAAATTGAAAAAGGAATACGAATTGGCATTGCCGCTGCTGATCGACAAAGATATGGAAGTAAACCTTACCGACATAAACGACAACCTCAGAAAACGGGTGTATGTGTCGGAGATCATAGAAATAATCGAAGCCAGGGTATATGAAATAATGATGATATGCCGCGACCTCTTAAATGAATACCGCGTGGAATTTGATTTTGGCGCAGGCGTCGTTTTGACAGGCGGAGGCATTGCGTATCTGGACGGATGCAAACAGGTCGCGAACGACATATTCGGGCTGCCCGTCAAGGTATTCCCCGAAAGGAACCTGAAGAACCAGAAGACCGATTCCATACTCGCCGAAGGTATAGTCAAGCATGTGGCGAGGATGGGAAAGGGCGTCCGCTACGGCAGCGACGTGCAGCTGGCTAAAAAACGCGAACCGGGGACGGGCGCCAATGTATTTGGCAAGTTTATCGAGCTTTTGAAGAGGATTTTTTAAACAATAAGCCGATAGAATCTTCCCATATATATATATAAAAATTCTATGCTTGCATTTTAATGTAAAATTTGGCAGAATGGTCAAATAGTTATCAATATAGCATAAAACGCTTGCTAAAACGGAAGTTGTAATATATATTTACATTATATCCAAAGATAAATGAAGCAAAAGGGGGCTTTCAATTGCTCGAGCTGGATTTAGAAAAAAACGAATTTGCCCAAATTAAAGTTATTGGCGTCGGAGGCGGCGGTAACAACGCCGTTAACAGGATGGTGGACTCCGGCCTTCGCGGAGTGGAATTTATATCGCTGAATACCGACAAACAGGCGCTCCTGGCTTCAAAAGCGACTACGAAAGTACAAATTGGCGATAAACTTACCAAAGGCCTTGGCGCCGGGGGGAACCCTGATATAGGTGAAAAGGCGGCGAACGAGAGCATAGACGACGTCGCGCAGGCTATAAAAGGCGCCGACATGGTATTTATCACGGCGGGCATGGGCGGGGGCACGGGTACCGGCGCCGCTCCGCTGGTCGCGGCGGTGGCAAAGGAAATGGGCGTCCTCACAGTCGCCGTAATCACCAAGCCGTTTACGTTTGAAGGCGTCAAACGTATGAAGAACGCGGACAAGGGGATTATTAACCTCAAGGAATCCGTAGACACCCTTCTGGTCATCCCAAATGATAAATTGATAATGCTGGACGATAAAAAAATATCACTGATCGAGGCGTTTAATAAAGCCGACGATGTGCTGCGCCAGGGGATTCAAGGCATTTCCGACCTGATCGCCGTGCCCGGCTTGATCAACCTGGACTTTGCCGACGTCAAGACCATCATGGCTAACACCGGGATTGCGCATATGGGCGTAGGCAGGGCTTCCGGCGACAACAAGGCTGAAATGGCCGCGAAGCAGGCAATCAACAGCCCCTTGCTCGAAACTTCGATTGACGGCGCGATGGGCGTCCTGTTCAACATCACCGGGGGCAAGGACCTGGGGCTGTTTGACATATATAAGGCTTCCGAGTTTATACAGAAGGCCGCGGACGCAAACGCGAATATTATATTTGGCGCTTCGATCGATCAGGCGCTTCAGGACGACATGGTCATCACGGTCATTGCGACAGGCTTTGAAAGGCCGGCCGTACGCAGACCGGAACGCACGGAAAAACCCCCGATGCGGACGATAATAGACGACGAACCGCCCCTGCAGATCAATACTGCCGACAGGCAGCAGGCGCAGCAGCGGACAGGGCGGAATGACGACCTGTTTCAGCGGAACGGCAGGGGTTTTACGGAACGGCCCCCAGTCCAGGGCGCGCAGCAGCCGCAGGCCGCGCAACCGGCCAAACCCGAACAGCAGCAGCCGCAGATTGATCAACAAGACATAGACATCCCGACTTTTCTTAGGAATAAATTCCGGAGATAAAGCCGCCCGTTAATCAATAGTAAGATCAAAATGCCTGTATTCAAAAGATAAAGATGAGGTTTAATAATGAAGTGTCCGTTTTGCGGCTCTCATGAAAACAGGGTCGTCGATTCGCGGCCTACGGATGAAGGCGATACTATCAGGCGCCGCCGCGAATGCCTCAGTTGCCAAAAACGATTCACGACCTACGAGAAAGTTGAAATCCTCCCCCTTATTGTCATAAAAAAAGATAATTCACGCGAAACGTTCGACCGCGATAAACTTATGCGCGGCATTTCGCGCGCGTGTGAAAAACGCCCCATAACCGCCGATCAAATGCATAAGCTGGCGGATGAAATTGAAACGCAGCTTTCCAACTCGCTGGAGAGGGAAGTCTCGTCGCAGAGCATAGGCGAGCTCCTGATGGAAAAACTGAAAAAGCTCGATCAGGTCGCCTATGTCCGGTTTGCCTCCGTCTACCGGGATTTCAGCGATATCGATACGTTCCTGGACGAGATACATAAAATACGGATAGAAGAAAACCAGGATTTCAGGCGCCAGGGCTACGACGAAATATACGATAGCGGCTTGACGCCGCGCCAGCGCCAGGGCAAACCGGCAATAGCGCTGGCGCGCCCACCCAAAAGGCGCAAGCCCCACAGAGGCAAGTAAGCTGCGGACAGAGCCTTATATTCCGCATAATACATATTAGCCAAACAGCCACGAACGCGCCGCGACGTCCTCATAGCGCCGCGTTTATTGGTGCACCCCTCCCCTCCGTCTTCATTCTGAGGGCGTACGTCAACGAAGTTGATGTTTAGTCCGAAGAATCCATAATTTTCCTTTACATATAGCATTATATAGGTTAAAATACAAATATAACCAATTTTAACATATATAGCATTATGACTGGGATGTTTCTATGCTGGCGAAAGTCCGTAGTTTTTCATTGTTTGGCATTACCGGGTACGATATCGAAATCGAAGTGGATATAAGCAACGGAATACCCGCTTTCGACATAGTGGGCCTCGCCGATACGGCTGTAAAGGAATCCAAGGAACGCGTCCGTTCCGCAATTAAAAACAATGGCTGCGACTTTCCCATTATGCGCGTCACGGTCAACCTGGCGCCTGCGTTCATGAAAAAGGAAGGCTCCTCATTCGATCTGCCGATAGCAATCGGCGTTCTTATGGCGACTGGGCAAATTAACATTAAACACCCCGATCGCTATGGGTTTACCGGCGAATTGGCGCTGGACGGTTCGCTGCGGCGTATCAACGGCGTATTGCCCATGTCCATCAGGGCGCGTTCGTCAGGCCTGCAGGCTCTGTTCGTCCCTTCAGAAAACGCGCTGGAAGCCGCGGTCGTAGAGGGTATCGCCGTATATCCGGCGCGCAGCCTTACAGATATAGTAAACCATTTCAACGGAAACGATGAAATAAACTCCGTAGATATCGACGCCAAGGGGATACTTGCGGAGGGGCGCGCCCCGGATTTGGATTTTTGTGACGTAAGGGGGCAGGAACAGGCCAAACGGGCGCTGGAAATAACGGCTTGCGGCGGGCACCATTGCATACTGCTCGGGCCGCCCGGTTCGGGCAAGACGATGCTGGCCAAGAGGCTCCCGTCGATCCTGCCGCATTTATCATACGACGAATCGGTCGAGATAACGATGATCCACAGCGTGGCGGGCATGCTACCGCCGGGCGTCTCGCTGCTTTCTTCCAGGCCGTTCAGAAATCCGCTGACGAGCGCTTCGCCCGCCAGTCTGACCGGAGGGGGTAAAATCCCCAAGCCCGGCGAAATCAGCCTAGCCCACAACGGGGTGCTCTTCCTCGACGAACTGCCGGAATTTGGCCCGCAGGCGCTGGACGTGCTCCGCCAGCCGTTGGAAGACGGGGTGGTGACCATATCGCGCGTCGCGTCTAAAATCACATATCCGGCCCGGACTACATTCGTGTGCGCGGCCAACCCATGCAAGTGTGGTTACAGCAGGGATTCCATGCGCCCCTGCACATGCACGGCGTCCGAGATCAGAAAATATTTCGGCAGGATCAGCGGGCCGTTATTGGATCGGATCGATTTGCAAATTGAAGTGCGCATGCAGGCGTACGATGAACTATACAAGGATAAACCTGCCGGTGAAACTTCATGGAAAATTAGGGAGAGGGTCGAACGCGCCCGCTCAATCCAAAAGAAAAGGTATAACGGCCTGAATATATTTACCAACTCGCAGCTGGAGGGCGGGATGGTCGATAAATTTTGCAGGCTCAACAGCCGTTCGCGCGATTTAATGCGCGATATATTCAACCGTATGGCGCTCTCCGCGCGGGCGCATAATAAAATATTAAAAGTAGCGCGCACAATCGCCGACTTGGAAGGCGACGAATGTATTTTGGAACGCCATTTGGCCGAAGCGATAAGTTACAGGTGCTTGGACAGGGACAGCCGGGCGGGGGAGTGATTATAACTGACATGAACGCGCAAACGAAATATTGGTATTGGCTGGGCGTACTGACCGGGATCGGGGCCAAGCGCGCAAAGCAGCTGCTTGACATATATGGAAACGCCTATGAAGTGTTCAGGCAGCCCAAAGAAGCGTTTACGGCGTATGATTTTTTGTCTGATATCCATGTAGCGCAGTTAAGCAATCCGACGTTACGCACCGGTATCGAAGATATATTAAATGAACTTGCCGGATCGGGCGTCGGCGTTGTTTCAATGGATGACGCCCGGTACCCGGAACTGCTTCTGGAAATCGACGATCCGCCGCCCGTGCTTTTTTACCGCGGGGCCCTGCCGGCGGCGCGGGGCGACAGGCGGATTGCAATCGTGGGGACGAGGCGCCCCACGGCGTACGGTATTACGATGACAAGAAAAATAACCGCGGGGCTGGCAGGGCTTGGGTTTACCATTGTCAGCGGCCTGGCGGCCGGGATAGACGCCATTGCGCACAAGGCGGCGCTGGACGCAGGCGCCAAGACTATTGCGGTGCTGGGGTGCGGGGTCGACAGGGCTTACCCCTATGAAAACAGGCGCCTGATGGACGCCGTAATTGAGGCGGGTTCCGTATATTCCGAATATCCGCCGGGGAGCGCGCCATTCCAGCAAAATTTTCCCCGCAGGAACAGGCTGATATGCGGCATGTCCATAGGCATTGTCGTCATAGAGGCGGGAGAGCGGAGCGGCGCGTTGATAACGGCAGGCTACGCGGGGGAGCAGGGGCGCGATATATTCGCGGTCCCGGGCAACGCGACCAGTCCGATGAGCAAAGGCGCAAACGCGCTGCTCCGCGACGGCGCCGCCCTTGTGACGTCCGCCGAAGATATCGCTTTTGCGTTAAATAAATACCTATGCCCGGCTGAGATAAGCCTGTTTGACATACAGGAACATAAACGCGCAGAGTCCGGACGGCGGCTGGCTGCCCTGGACCCCGAAGAACAAAAAATTGCCCGCTGCCTGCAAGAGCGCGGCCCGCAGGATGTTGACGGGATGGTAAGATTTTGTCAAATACAAGCCGGGGCGGCGGCTTCTGCTGCCGTAATGCTGGAACTAAAGGGGGTTATCCGCCGCCAGGCAGACGGGACATATGATTTTTGCGACGCCTAAAACAGGGCTTAAAATAGGACAAAAATTGAGTAAAAATAGTTTTTTTTCTTATTGACAATGCTTAAATATGC
>Ga0123353_10005295_pt1 | contig 16890 bp, 7 predicted proteins | sample TergutLab28metaG_3_FD_92763 | JGI IMG/M metagenome (GOLD analysis project Ga0123353, IMG submission 92763) | Labiotermes labralis P3 segment gut microbial communities from Petit-Saut dam, French Guiana - Lab288 P3 | ecosystem: Host-associated > Arthropoda: Insects > Digestive system > Gut ...
AATCATCATAAACATATTCTATTAGAAGATTCTTGCCACCGGCAGCTTTCGCGTAACCCTTAATAAGCCATTTGTTTGAATCATATTCAAAATTAAGCCCCCTTACCTGACCCGCAACACTGGCGGGATAATCTATATCAGTAATGTTTCCAAGAGGATCGTAGCTGTAATTTGTCATTGCAGCATTTATTTCCCCGGTAGATGGGGAAAGGATATCTATCTCAGAATAGCCTGCTAATCGTTTAAGATAGTCATAGCTGTATTCGGTATGTCTGGCAATCCCACTTTCGTCAATATCATTATAATCTTCCATGGATGTGATATCCCCGGAGATGTCATAAGTGAAATCCGTAAAGTAATATGGGGCCAATTTCAGCGCTTTTGATTTTTTTGACTTACCTTTCATTTCGTAGTAGCCAGATTCAACAGAAACAAGCCTGTCTTTACTGTCGTAAAAATACTCCTTGTACCCACTGTCGAGATCTCCCACCCCGTCATCCTCAAGAACAAGCAGGTCTTTTGTTTCGTCATACTCCATATGCCTTTCTATAGGGTCAAGACTGCCGTCGCCTTGGTCTATTATGCCTGTGTTAAGCCCTCTGACATCCTTGATTTCCACACTTTTGTTTCCCCTTGCATCCGTGGTCGTAACCGATGAGTTCCCTTTTGAGTCAGCGTCTATGTATTTATATTTGGTTGTATTTTGATCCGGTGTCTTGACTGATGTTATCCTCTTTTGTTCATCAAGCGTAAACTCTGTCCTGTTGTTAAGCGCATCTATCTCAGCCTTTAGGCTTCCATCCGGATAAAACTCTTGTTTTGTGGTTATGCTTCCTGTACCGATTTTATATTTCCCTGAGCTGACTTCCGGGTTAAGAATCTCTGCATAGCAGTTGCCTTTATCATCGGTCAGGCTGAGGCTGACAAGACCCGAAGCACCATTTTTGGACACCTCGCATTCAGTAAGGGTATCCCATGAATTAGTATAGGTGTAATCGGTCGAAAGCCCATCTTGCGTCTCCCTTACAGGATTCCCAAACATGTCAATATATGATTTTGAGACAGTATTTCCGCCTGAATCTTTTTCCTCGGTGGTCTGCACATTGACAGAACCCTGCTGTATGCCTCCCTTTGGGGTTATGCTTCCCGTACCATAAACCGTTGTAAATGTCTGCGATTCATTTTCTTTTGACCGGGTTTCTGATATCAGCCTGTTTCTGCTGTCATAGCCATAGCTTGTTTTAAGTCCTTCAATGTCCGTTTCTGTTATTAGAGTCCCGTTATTGTTATATGTAGACGATTCGGTTGTGACTATGCCGCCTTCGGTTATTACGGTCTTTATCATTCTGCCAAACCCGTCGTATGTGCTCCCTTCCTCGAATCCGGTACTGTCTTTACTATATGTTTCATTGCCCATCGCATCATAAATAGCAGTTGATGTTATAACAGAAGTCCCTTCGGTTTCTATTGTTGTCACTTCACTTTTCCCGTTAGGATAATACAGGTATGAATATTCGGTTTTACTGACCTCTACCCCGTCTATGTCATATTCTTCTTTAGTAAGTTCGCCCTCATCATTATAGGCAAACCCTCCGTTCTCGTCCGAGACGAGGTTGTTTTCGTCTGTCTGGTTGCCGTTTTCATCATAGCTGTTTTTGGTATTTGAAACCGTGCCTCCGTTATAGTCTTTCTCTATTTCGCTCGTTGGCTGCTCTGTCAATGCGCTTATAGTAGTTCCGTAGCTATATGTGATTGTACCTCCGTCACCATCTGTTATCTTTTTTATTGCGCCCTCGGATGTATATGCAGTGGTTTCTGTCTTCAGTATCTGCTGGTTTGTTATCACGCCTGTCACTGGATCCATAGTCTGATACTGATGAATCCACTTACAGGTTTCGATTTGGTCATCATTCATATATGTATATGTGGCTATTTCTCCTAAAGCATCTGTATATTTTTTAAGTAGCCCTTTTGCTTTATCGAAGACATATGCCTCTGTGCCAAACGGCATGTTCCCGATCTTTCTTTGTGAGGTTGTCCTTGTTTCGCCTGATGAAAGCCCATTTCCGCTGTTTTCATATGTGAAAGACAGTTCCTCGCCTTCAGGGAAAGTAAGCCTGTTTGCTATTTCGCCGCTGTAGCCGACTTCATATTTATTGCCTTCTGCGTCAAATATCCCATTCAGCTTCTTACCCCCGGCAACGCCGACGGTGTAGCTGTAATTATATGCGATGGACGTGCCGTCATTCTTGTTGCTCAGCTTCTTCACAGATGAAAGTGTCCTATTGTTCCCTTTGCCTGAATAACTGTAGTTTAGTATTCCGCCATCAGGAAGAAGTACTTCATCAACAAAAGGAATCCCATCGTTGTCATCCCCATATAAAAATTCAAGCGCTACATTCCTGCTTGTCGAGACCCTGTAAAGCAGCCCTGTATCAGCATCATGTTCCAGGTACAGGAAATTGCCGTTTGAGTCGACTTCGCATACAAGCTGGCCATTATCATTGAACAGATACTGGGTCAGCCCTTTGTCTTTTAAGATGTAGTCATAATAAAAAGAGATATTTTTGTATGTCTGGTCACCCTGCGCCCCCGGGGTCCTTTCTGGGATTTTTATTGCCATTGACGACGCAGTGTCAAGTTTCTTAAGTTCTATGAAATCGACAGATTTAGGTGAATAGATACCCGAGTTCGTTGCTGTTTCATTAAACTCATAAATAGCTCCATCCATGTCTCTTAACAGGATTTTTTCTGTATCTATAGAATTATTGCCGTCAGTGACCATGATAAGGCTCTTATCAAAGTTATGTGTAAAACCTTTCCCAAATGAGCCGGGCTCAGTCATTTTGCTGTTGTATGCCCTTGTGAATTCCACGGGGACAGTTTCGTTTTCTATATTAATGTCTGTTTGTTCGTAACAGAAATTCCCACCACTTTTTTCAAGGTAACCTGTACCCACAGGAGTGCCCAGTTCTGCATATTCCCATATATCCTTTATCCCTGTCCTGCTTTCAAATTCATCTGCACTCGACACATCAAGTGATATTTCATTTGAAAAAGCACCCCTGTGGGATATGCCGTTTTCAAGTTTCTTTACTGCACACACCTTGTAATAAAGCTTTCCTGTATAGCCTGTTAGCATCTCGGAGTAATATCCCGCCCTCACATTGTCAGCAACCAAAGTATCATCAGTTGGTGCAAAGGCAAGCTGGGTGCTTCTGTGTACCTGATAGCATAAGCTTGTGGGCATCTGCTCTGCAATTTCATTGTCCCAGGAGATATATGTTTTATAGTTTTTGTATCCTGATTCTTTGATATTGGTGGGTGCCTGCATCAGGACTGCGTCATCATAAATCTGGAAATATTCATCTTCCAAGACATAGGTGTTTAGCGTGACCTCACCCAAATCAAGGCCGTCCCCACCTCCTGCCGATTCAATGTCTATCCTGATCTCATCATAAATATACTCGCCGGCAAAATCATAGATATAGCATTCTTCGCCCGGGGCTACTTCATCCCATTTGTTCTTGCCATATGCAATTTTTATGTAGTCTAGATTTTCTGGATGCTCCACATCTATCCTGAATATGGCTGCCCCTTTTTCAAAATCTACATATTTGCTTCCTTCATTTACATACTCGCCTAAACCAATAGATTCATAGTCTTTTATGATATTATTGCTGAACGACAGCAGGCCAGTGCTACTGTCTTGCCCAACTGCGAATATCTTATACTGCCTGTCCATCTCATAATATGGCGGGGAAAAGTTGTCTGCAAAACTTGTCCCCGAGCCAAATAAATTTTCATCGATGAACCATTTGATGTTGCCCGGAAGGATGCCTCCCTGAGGTGCTTCAAGCGTGAGCTCCCTAGCACCGGATGAGAACAAGAATAATGGCTTGTTGCCTGAACCCAGAGGCCTTTTTATCCTGAAACCGGCAGGGATACTATATGTGTTATATATTGTGACTGTCTTGCTTACTGCAGATTTATTTCCGGCATAATCTTCTGCTTCAAATCTTAGTACATATGAGCCGTTGCCGTAATCGCTTGTATCAAAATCTATGCTTTTGTCTGCAGTAAACCCGGGAGGGCATAAATCTTTTCCAACGCCTTCGGGTATCCCGTTTCCTATGTCTTTATATAGTTTTATGCTGCTTTGGGTTATTACATCCCCGGCAATATCACTAAGCGATAAATCCAATTTCACAATGCCCGATAATGTTGTAGCCGGGATGCCGCCTACCAGCGTTTTGATGCCTATGTCAGGAGCGTCTGAATCCTTGTTATACGGCACATCCACAGGCTCTGAATACTGGCCTGCTGTATTACAGGCCCTGAAATATATATTGTATTCCCCTGATTTAATGCCTCTGTCAGAAGGGGTAAGCCTGAATGTGCCGCTGTATGCATCCCCTTGCTTGCTATAGCTCAAACTGTTCGCCGCCTTATAATCCTTGCTTGTCGGGGTGCTGCTGCCCTCTTTTATCGCATACTGGAAATACATCCCGATTATCGGGTGCTCAGGCTGCTCAATGAATCCCGAAAATGAGATTTCGGGGTTCGCATCTTTTGTCCATTTCTTGCCTGATGCAGGAGGGTTGTTGTCAGTGAAGCTGATACTCATTGCCCCTGCAGTCGGAGGCACAGCCGGTACCGGCGGCGGGGAATCATATGTTATATATAGGGCAGGGCGTTCATCTTCTTCAGCCCACCTAGACCCATAAAACTCGCCGAAACCGCAACTCCCGCTCTCGTAGTCTTCTTCATTTTCGTCATAAAGCACAAGCGCAAGCCCATTATCGACTATTGTTCCATTTGCTATGTCCTCTGCGTATTCATATAAATTAAATATCCTTTTGTATTTTTTCCCTAGCGAATTGCCGGCATAACAAGCTGAATAGGAAGGCATTTCCTGCCATGTGATTATTTTCTCATCCCATTCCCAGTCCACCTTACATATATCCACCCACTGGTTGTCCCCCTCACGTGCATATTTGCCAATATCGAGTACTGCATCGTCTATTCGTTTTCCTGCAAGAAAACCCTCAAGGCCCTCGAACCTGATATATGACCTGAATAGTTCATCATCCATCCGGCCTGTTATCAATGTGTCTAGCCAGTCATTGCTGTAATTGTAATCAGGGTATGATTCATTTACTGTTGCCTCTGTTATGTCATTTTCGCCTATCCAGGAAATAGTTGGGTCTATTATTACAGGGTACTCACGCTCCGGGGCATTCAGGTAATCTTCGCTGACTTTCATCGTGAGGATATAGCTATCTTCTTTGCCTTCCATCTTTTCAAGGTCGTAGCTGATATCTTTTGAGTATGCATCTCCTGTGGCATCGTTCATAAAGGCTGAGCCCATTCCTCCTACAAGCTTATCTACATTGTTTTCATACTTACCATAAAAACCGATTGTACCAGACTTACCCTTTTTTGCTACTGACCCATCTAGGTTCAGTTCGAAGCTAAAAATGCCTGTTTTTGGCGCTGTCTCAAGTGTTATCGTTTCTTTGATGCCTGATATATGTGATTCATAAGCAAAGCTGGTATCTCCTGTTTCGGATATGTATTCCGCATTAAGAACTGCCTTTTCTTCATCGCCGTATATTGTAGTGCGGCTTTCCTTTACAGGGCTTGCAAGAGTATTGCCTTTGATGAATTTAGTTTTTGTTGCCTTTGTTGGGGCAAAGGATATCGAGTAATCTCCGTATTCCATCAGTATTGGGGTACATTGTGACAGTTTTTCGGGGAAATACTGCTTTTTATCGCCTTCTTTGTTCCGGTATGAATACTCTGAAAGATCCCTGCCTTGCGATGTCACCTCACCTGCTTCCACCATTACAAGCGCCGGATCATAGTCAACCAATTCTCCGCTTTCATCTTCAAACCTGACCGCAGCACCATGGAATACCGACAGCTTTTTGTCATCCCCAATATCGAATGTGGTCGATGACTCTGTGCTTTCTTCCATTATGGCTGTTTCGGATGTGGCGTTCTTTAGGATATCCTTGGATTTTGATGCCGCATCAGAAAGGCTTTCTTTTATCCTTAATGGATCTTTTGCCTTTCTATTTCCACCATCTTCGCCTTCATTGTTTCCCTGCACCGCAGTATTATCATAAATTGCTTCCTCACTTTCCGGTGCTGAGGCATCTTTTTCAGCAGTCATATTTTCTGGTGCTTCAGATGGTTCAGCAAAGGAATCGAATGGAAGCAGCGTTATGCACAAAACAAGGCAAAGAAAAACCGCAAGCAGTTTTGAGTTCTTTTTTCTCATACAAAAAAACGACAATGCATTCCTGCTGTCGTTTCCGGTATCATTAAATCTGATTATTAATCCCCTTTTTTTCTTCTGGTTTTGCTTATCCGTATTTGCTTCCATCAAGTACACTCCGGTTTTCCTTTGTGAATTCTAATCCTTTTTCAAAGTCTAACTATACTTTATTATGTTTTTTACTATATCATCAAGCAATTGAGACCGTCAACGGTGTGGTATATGCCCCTTTTCTTTAACGACAATCTGGTTACTGTTCACACCCAAGGATATCATCTATGTAACATGCCATAGATACTGAGCGATTGGAATTCCCGCACAGTTTCCCCACCCACAAAGGGAATTAATCAGCGGATTACTTAACAGGAAGCAGTCAGTGCATTTGCGCAAGTAGCAATCCCCACCCTGGAGGCTGTACTGCACATATCCGCAATCAAAAAACAACACAAAAAACTGCTGAAAGCATTGAAAAATCGGTGTTTTCTTTCATTTAAATGTTGACAGCTGCATGGTTACGTGTTACAATATATACATAACCATTTGCTAGGGATGAAAGGAGAACAGCATGGCAATCATCCATCAACATGACAAGCGCAGCGGCATAACTTATGCGTACGAATCCAAATCCTACTGGGACAAGGAAAAGAAAACCAGCCGGGCAAAAAGGAAATTGATTGGGCGGGTAGACCCTAAGACCGGTGGCATCATCCCGACCGATGGCAGAGGAAGAAAAAGCAAGGAAGAAAAGACAAAAGAAAAAGACCCTGATTACAAAGTGCTATATGAGAAGCTATTAAAGAAATCATCTGCACAAGAGACGCTGATAGCGGCACTTAAAAAAGAGCTAGTTGCCGTAAAAAAAGGCAAAGCATAAAACAATATGATTGAGCAATCCTTGCACATCATGAACCTGCAAAGCACGGTAAAGAGCCAGAAGAAGCAGCTTGCCGATTTCAAGTCCGGCGAAAAATACGTAAGGATGCAAGCAGCACACAAGAATCAAATCGCCGAAAAGGATGAAGAGATCAAACGGCTAAAGCATGAACTGTCAAAATCCCAAAGCCAGACAAGCAATGTGCGTAAGATCATGCAGGAAGCCAATGAAGACCTAGAAAAAGAGATGGCTCGCAAACTCAGGAAAAAAGACAGGGAGATAAAAAAGCTTGAGGAACGTGCCTTAAAGACAGAGAGGCAGCGTGACCTTGCAGAAGAAAAGCTTACAGAAAAATACAGGGAACTTTATGCAGTGATGAGTGAGCTGGAAGAAGAAAACGGCAGGAACAAGAAGCTTTTGGCTCAGCTGAACCGTGATTACGAGAATTCTTCAATTCCATCTTCTATGTCGAGAAAGAAAAAGAAAATCGTCAATAACCGGGAAAAGACCGGCAGGCATCCGGGCGGGCAGCCCGGGCATGCAGGGCATGCAAGGAAAAAACAGAAACCGACAAGGGTGGTGGTGATCCCGCCGCCGGATGAATATCTAAACAGTCATGAATATGCCACGACTGGCAAAACGATAAAGAAACAGATGGTTTCTCTCAGGATTTGTGTTGATACAACCGAATATACTACAGAACAATTCAGAAGCAGAAAAACAGGAAAGCTTGTCCATGCACCTTTTCCGCCCGGTTTCTTCAATGAAGTGAACTATGCTGGAAGCGTAAAGGCATTCCCTTTGCTGCTAAACAGCTGGTGCAATGTCTCCATAGACAAATCAATAGAATTCCTGAAAGAGATCACTGATGGCAGACTGAACATTTCCAAAGGAATGGTAAGCGGGCTAACCAAACAGTTTTCGAAGAAGACGAAAACCGAGCAAGCCGGGATAATCGCAGGATTGCTCAGAGCCCCTGTCATGAATGTTGATTTCACCAATGCCCGGGTCTCAGGCAAAAGTGCCCAAGTGCTTATCTGCGCCAACCAAAATGAGGTGGGCTATTTCGCAAAGGGGCACAAAGGGCATGAAGGGATAAAGCAGACACCCGCTGAAGACTATCAGGGAATCATGGTGCACGACCATGACAAGACATTCTATAGTTATGGCAGCTCTCACCAGGAATGCCTGGCGCATACCCTTAGATATCTTAAGGACAGCATCCAAAACGAACCCGGTCTGACATGGAACAAATCGATGCGGGATCTGATACGCGAGATGATACATTGCCGAAACAGCCTTGATTCCGATGAAAATCCGAACCCGGATGAAATTGAGGCGTTTGAAAACAGATACAAGGAAATTTTGAAAACCGCCAAAAAAGAATACGAATATGAACCCCCAAGCAGATACTACAAAGAGGGATATAATTTGTATTTAAAACTTGATAAGTACATGACTAACCATCTTGTCTTCCTGCATGACAAAAGAGTCCCTGCCGACAATAATCTGGCTGAGCGGCTGCTCAGGGGCTTTAAGAGAAAACAAAAACAGGCTATGACTTTTAGGAGCTTCGAAAGCCTGGATCATCTTTGTCGCTTCTTGAGCGTTATCGTATCCGGCAGAGCCGATGAACATAATATATATAGACGTATTGCTGAAATCCTTGAATAAGAATTCTCAATTAAAGATACCGGCACTTCTGCACTTCTGCATTTATGTATGAATACCGGTATCTCTATCTCTCATTGGGTGTGAACAGTAACACAATCTGTCATTATTCATTAAAAAACGACTTATGTCGCTTAGTGTATTAATACAAGTCTTCATCAGCAATTTGTTTCGCGCCCGCTTTTCAGGTATCCTCGGTGGGGTGCATACCGTTATAGCAAATTTCCGTATTTAGAAGTTAACACCATAAATCTTTAGGAGCAAAAATAATTGTTAACTTCCTGTAGATTTTCCGACTAAAGAGGAAAAGATGTAAAAACAACTAAAACAACGGAGAGAGAAATCTTTTCCAACAACTGATTGTTGTTATCGATTTGTCGGTGTATAATGACTGTGTAAGATGTAGTTGAATTGAATTGGTAAAATATTCCGGTTGGACAGGTAACTGTTTCAAGTTGTGAGCTTTAGGGTGGAGAGCTTCGTATGGAGTTCCCTGCCCTTCATTAGTGGGAGGCTTTATTGTGGATTTTTCAGAGAGTATTTATTACGGCTTATTCGTTTTTTCTGTGGTTTTTATATTGCTTGGAAGCTTGTATTTATTGATAAAACTGTCAACAGAAGTAATCAGGTTTATCGATATGAAAAGCAAAAAGTAATTTAGAGGATCATGTTTTACATAGAAATGATAGGAGCTGATTATGTTTATTAATGCATTTATTGATATGCTGGCCGAGTCCGGTTTTGCCTATCTTACATGGAAGCATATATTAATGATAGGGATTTCCTGCGTTCTTATTTTCTTAGCCATAAGCAAGCAATTTGAGCCGCTCTTGCTGCTTCCGATAGCATTCGGGATATTGCTTGTCAATCTGCCGTTGTCCGGCCTTATGGGAGCACCGCAGGGTGATGAGGCAGGGGGTTTGCTTTATTATTTATATCAGGGAGTTAAATTAGGCATATATCCGTCACTGATATTTATGGGTGTAGGAGCAATGACAGACTTTGGCCCGCTTATTGCCAGGCCGTCATGCCTGTTCATGGGTGCCGGTGCCCAATTCGGTATAGTTGCTGCTTTTGTTATCGCAATAGCCCTTGGCTTCACACCTCAGGAAGCATCATCGATCGGCATAATAGGCGGAGCAGACGGGCCCACGGCGATATACCTGACATCAAAACTAGCACCTCATCTTTTGTCGGCCATAGCTATAGCAGCATATTCTTATATGGCATTGATCCCACTGATACAGCCTCCGTTTATGAAGCTGCTTACGACAAAAAAAGAAAGAGAAATCGTAATGAAGCAGATGCGGGATGTCTCGAAGCTTGAAAAAGTCAGCTTTTCAATCATAGTTTCGGTTCTGTGCATCCTTCTCCTGCCGTCGGTCGCGCCGCTTATCGGAATGCTGATGCTCGGCAATCTGTTCAGGGAATCGGGAGTAGTAGCAAGGCTGTCTGATACCGCGCAGAACGCATTGATAAATATCGTCACAATTTTCCTTGGTGTTACCGTAGGAGCTACAGCAAACGCGGATGCATTCCTCAGCCCTCAGACGCTTATGATAATCGGGCTGGGCCTTGCCTCCTTTATGTTCAGTACGATAGGAGGCTTGTTGTTGGGTAAGCTTATGTGTGTATTGTCGGGGGGTAGAATAAACCCGCTGATAGGCTCCGCAGGAGTATCGGCAGTACCAATGGCTGCGCGTGTGTCACAAATCCAGGGACAAAAAGCAAATCCAAAAAACTATCTGCTCATGCACGCAATGGGCCCAAACGTCGCAGGCGTTATTGGTTCTGCGATCGCAGCGGGGATCCTGTTATCATTGTTTGGCTGAATCGGGGATCCTGTTATCACTGTTTGGCTGAATCGGGGATCCTGTTATCACTGTTTGGCTGAATCGACGATCCGGTATGATAGGGAGTATACTGCGCTTAAGCATATTAAATATTGACGAATAGACATTATAAATCTGCGTTTTCCGGCTTGACATTGTCCGCAAACAGCATCTTCCTTTTGGCGGATTCATAGTCGCTCGGAAATACCAGATCCGTATTGTCCGGGTTATTCGGCGAGTTTTCCTTCCTGTACCGGGACGGGGTGATGCCGTGCCATTTTTTAAACTGCTGACAATACTGGTTTCTTGTTGAAAAGCCGGTCATCGCGGCAATATTGTCCATTGTAAAATCTGTTCCTATCAGAAGCCTTTCGGAAATCGTCACTCTGGAAAGGCATAATGTTTCCTGAAAACTCAGGCCGTAAGCTTTTTTTATGAAATGGGAAACATAAAACTTACTGTAAAAGACGGACTCAGCCACGTCGTCAAGGGTAAGTTTATTATTTGAATTCATATATATATAGTGGGTCAGTCGATGCAGGCGCCTCAGCTGATCCTGAGAAAGATTGGCACTTTTATCTATGGCCGCTCTATATGTGTCACCGGATTTTTTATAAAAGGTATACTGAAACGTATCGATCAGATGCTGGATAAACGAATGCGCAAGAGGTTCTATCCTCATGATAAGACCTTTGTCCGGCTTTTCTTGTTCAAGCAAAGGGTAAAGCTCCTTTATATATTCGTGGCATTCAACGAGTGATTCATTTACATCCAGATTATTACTGAAGCAGTAGTGCTCATAAGATATCTCGTGCAGGTTCGGGATATATTTTGTGAAGTAGTGGAAGTCAAAATGCAGGAACACCACAGTCGCGCGCCCGTTAACGGCAGAGATCTTGTGTGTCTCGTTATAATTGACTACATACACGTCGCCCGGTTTTAGATTGTAGGGCATGTTGGATTCTTTTAAGTATATTTCTCCCGACAGAACCCAGACAACTTCCAAAGCTTCATGCCAATGGCAAGCGATACTCTCAACATCAATGACGTCTATTGAGATCGGCGGGAATCCGGGCCTGAATTCTATTTCTTTTCTTGACATAAAAAACCCGTGTGGCCAAAAATAGGGACGGTTCTTTTGTGTAATTCTATTGCGCAATCACTTATTCGATAGCTTATATATAACTTTATTACACAAAAGAACCGTCCCCAAAAATATAACAAGATATTGCACATATAAAACAAAGCAAAAGCATTGTTAATACTGATTATTATTATACAATTAACTAACTGCATTAATAAACTTTTTCAGGGAAACGAGTCGTTATTATAACGGAAATATTTAGTGTTTTGTAGTTGAATTCAGGGTTATACATAACCGGGAGGTTCATATGCAATTACGTTTGGAAGCCTTTAACAATTCGGAATTGGAAAAAATCCATCGTGCCACGCTTGAAGTTCTGGAAAAAACAGGTGTCAAGACCGGGAGCGAAAAGGTTCGTGATCTTCTAAAAGAAAAAGGCGCGGATGTTGAGGGCGATATAGTGAAATTCCCCTCCGCCATGGTGGAAAAAGCCATCGGTAAGATCAATAAGACAGTTACACTGGCTGCGAGGGATCCTCGTTATACTGTGACACTTCCGGCAAAAAATACGATTCATTCCACAAGCGGTTATTCCGCCTTTACATATGACATGGAAAGTTCCAAAAAAAGACCGTCCAATTCGGCTGATCTTGTTGACTATGCGGTTCTTGCCGATGCATTGGATGAGATAGGCATTTTCTGGCCGATAGTAATGCCAACAGAAATCGAACCGGAAAGCCTGCAGGAACTATCAGCCCTCGACATATCGTTCAGAAATTGTACCAAGCATGTACAATGTTCGGTTGCCGATCCCGATACCGCGGCCCGGCAGGTAAAACTTGCAGCTGTTCTTGCGGGAGGTCAAGATAAACTTCGGGAAAATCCGCTCTTTTCAGTTGTTGCTTCACCATTTACACCGCTGAAATTTGAGGATGGCACCGCAGAGGCTTATCTGATTATGGCAAGGGCAGGAATACCTGTGGTGCCCATGAACGTGCCTCTTGCCGGAACGACCGCACCGGCAAGCATGGCAGGAGCAATCGTAGTAACAAATGCAGAGCAGCTTGCTGTTCTTATTATCCTCAAATGCGCGGATGAATCCGCGCCTATGGTGTACTCATCAGACACAGGGACGGCTGACATGACAAGCGGAGATATCAACTATGATACGCCGGATAGGCCGATACTCTGCGCGGCGATGGCGCAGGTAGCCCGTTTCTATAACATCCCCAGCTGCGTATCGCATGATTCATGCGAGGATAAACCTTATAAAATAAGACAGGGCTTTGAACGAAATGCTCTGCGGATAGCAATGAACATGATGGATCACTCCGACCTGGCTATCTGGTTGGGCTCTCTTGACAACGCATTAAGCGCTTCAATGTGGGATATGCTGCTTGATTCAGAGGCTGCAAAGCTTGCCAATGAATATAACCGCTGGTTTGATGTAGATGATAAGACCCTTGCTGTCGGGCCTATAAACGAAGAAGGCCCCGGAGGAAACTTCCTGCTGAACGATCATACCGTGGAAAACTACCGCGACACCATTTCTCTTTATAAATACCAAAACAATCTTTTAAACTATGAGTCAGAGGGTTCTGAAGATGACTTTGTGGAGAAGGCCAAAGCCAGAGTCCGCGAAATACTGGCATCGCACAAGCCGATAGCCATCCCGGACGATAAACTGAAAGCCATGGATGAAATCATGGATGAGGCAAGGAGGAGCATCAATGGTTGATTTTCGGATACTGAGTGAAGACGACAAAAAACTCATCCATGAAAAAAGTCTGGAAATACTCGAGCAGGCTGGCATCAGGCTTGAAAGCGACAAATTGCTTACTATGCTGAAGAGCAAAGGATGTTTTGTAGATGATGATGAAAAAATCGTAAAGTTTCCGGCATCACTTGTCGAAGACGCCATCAAATCAGCTCCGAAAGAATTCATTCTCGGAGGACTCGATCCGGAAAATGATATGTTTTTGGGTGTTGGCAATTCCTATGTGGCGACCGACGGGCAGGCCTGCTTTATGTACGATGCCGAAAAAGGCGAACGCCGCGAAACAGTTTTGAAAGATCTGGTTGATGCCGCGCGCCTGGTTGATGATCTTGATTATATCCAGTGCTTCTGGCCTATAGTTTCAGCCGGAGACGTACCGGATGAAACACGTACGATAAGAGAGCTTGTCGAAGGTCTGAGGGTCACGGGAAAACATTTCCAGACCGACTGTTTCTCCGAGGAGCAGGCAAAATATTATATTAAAGTTCTTGAAGAGATACTGGGGAGCCGCGAAAAAGTTATAGAAAGAAAAATATTCAGCGTGGTATGCTGCCCGGTATCACCGCTGATTTTCGAAGCGGAAATGACCGAAGGCTGCTGCGCTCTTGGAGAGATAGAAGTGCCTGTAGTGGTATTGCCTATGCCTATTTCGGGAACGACTGCGCCTATGTCGGTATTTGGCACGGTCATCCAGAATAATGCGGAAGTGCTTGCAGGCTTGACAATACTGCAGCTGAACAAGGCGGGAGTGCCGGTTATCTATGGGTCGGCCGAAGGCATACTCGACATGAAGACTACGCTGTTTTGCGTAGGCAGCCCGGAAGGCTCGCTGCAGAATGCGGCTTCATGTGAGATGGCGAAGTACTACAGTCTTCCGTCGCTTTCAAGCTGCAATTGCACAGAAGCAAAAGAACCTGACATACAATGCGGCAGGGAAAAATTCTCCACTCTGCTGCCGGTGGCCATGGCTCGTCCGGACATAGTATGCGGAGTCGGTCTTGTAGATACGTCAAACTACTATTTTCCGGAGCTGTTGGTTTTGGACGAGGATTCTGTTGGATATGCAATGCGTATTTCTGACGGTATCAAGGGCGGAGAGGAAAATGCCCTGACTGATGCGGTCATTGACGTAGGGCCCAGCGGAAGCTTTTTGGCCGAAAAATCCACTAGGGCTTATCTGCGAAACGGTGAACATTACCGGCCTGTTGCTACACACAGACAGTCGTATGAAACATGGTTGGATGCACAAGACGGAGATGTGTGTTCTACCGCCCGCAATAAAGTGAAAGAGATGCTTGATAAACCGGCAAAAGAATATCTTTCGGATGAAAAGATGATCAGGCTGAAAGAAATATTGGCGGAAGCCGAAAGGGAAATGAGTTAATTATTTATTATTTGTTTTTATAAGGAGGTGGTCTTATGAGTAATGAAGTGGGCGGTAACGGCACTCCTGCTGCTCCGACAAACACATCTGCACCTGCAGGTCTTAGCGGTGTAGATAACTTAAAAAAGCACAAAATGTCCCTGTTGGCATTGCTTGCTTTGATGTACAGCTGGACATGCGGCGGGCCGTTTGGGATCGAGAACATTGTCTCGTCATGCGGACCGGGACTTGCAATTGTAGTACTGCTTGTTTTCCCATTCTTCTGGTCTGTCCCCCAGGGTCTGATATCAGCGGAACTTGGTTCTGCCATTCCCGATGAGGGTGGATATTACATCTGGATCAGAAGAGCATTCGGTGAATTCTGGGGTTATCAGGCAGGCTGGTGGCGTTCTATATCATGCTACGTCGATTCCGCTATTTATATCGTATTGGCAGTAAGCTATCTCGGTGCGTTTATTACTCTATCGGACTTTCAGGCTTATCTGTGTAAGGCAGCACTCATTATTTTCTTTACGATAATCAACCTGAGAGGTCTGGGCGATGTAGGCAAGCTGACTACGATCCTGTCTGTTTTTGTCGTGCTCGTAACCGTGACATTTGTTATCATCGGTTTCGCAAACTGGACCTACAATCCTGTAGAGCCCTTTGCTGCCGGCGGTTGGTCCGGTCTCGGACTTGCTCTGGTTATAGCCGTCTGGCTGTATTCGGGATATGAATCCATGGGCATGGTCGCAGGCGAACTTCAGAATCCGCAGGATTCGATAAAGGCGATACTGATATCCCTTCCTGTTGTAGTGGCAACCTATGTCTTTCCTATTCTTGCGGGCATGGCTGCCAACGGAGAATGGGAAAGCTGGGGTATTGATCCGGGCGAACTCAATTTTGTCGAGATTGCAGGCGGATTCGGCATTCCCGGGATCGTTTTACTGGTTACACTCGGAGCGATGGTATGTAATCTATCCCTTTATAATGCATATCTTGCGTCGGGATCGCGAGGCTTTTTCGTGCTGGCAGACGATAATCTCTGTCCGAAAGCTCTTGCCAAGCTTAACAAGAAACATAAGACCCCATTTATTGCGATTCTGATCATGGCAATCATAAACATTGTTCTTGTATATTTTGATTTCACGACTCTTCTTGTAATAGACGTCTTCCTGTTTATCGCGGCTTACTTAGTCTGGTTCCTGGCAGGGATCGCCCTGCGTTACAAAGAGCCGGATCTTAACAGACCTTTTAAGATCCCGGGCGGCAACAAATTCCTGATTGCCATATTCATAGTACCGATCATAATCTGTATCGCCTCTTTCTTCCTGAACGGCGTCGGTTATATGATAGGCGGAACAATTGGAATAATAACCGGCCCGATCACATACATCATATTCAAGAAAATGTACGGCGGCTTAAACAACAACAAAAAGCTGTTAAGCTTTGACAAGAAGTCCACAGCCATACTTACTGCAGTAGCAATAGTGATACTTGTTGTCGGGTTATTCCTTAATATTCAGAGAAGTGAAGAAGCCAATGCTGCATTTACCGAATTGCATCAGGATTATTATTCACAGTCCTTCGATCTGGGAGAGCAGAGTCCTGACTTTGAAGCGGATACTTTCTACTCCAGCCTCACATTAAAGGATGATCCCGATCTGAGTATTGAAATTTGGTATTACCCGCAGTTTATGTTCTATGCGACTGAATTCGGTGGTTATTCATATATCGAAGGGGAATTCACTGAGGAGGAATTCGCGGATAAAGTATTCATGATGGTTAGGCCTCTTACCGACACACCGGACGGACTTCCGCTGGATTATGTGGAATTTGAGGATGATGCAGGTAATTATTTCTATATCGAATATGGCGAGAGCTACGAATCTGCCGAAGCGATATTGGCAGTAATACAGGAAGCAGCCTGAGTTGGCTCCGAGCGTTAGCTCGTAATAAATAAAATTTAATAAGTTAAATTATTTTAAGGAGGTTAAAATGGACAA